>CEOI01018726.1_pt1 | contig 16170 bp, 2 predicted proteins | sample 530351 | NCBI WGS metagenome assembly CEOI01 (sample SAMEA2619962, study PRJEB7988) | marine metagenome | biome: marine biome (ENVO:00000447); feature: deep chlorophyll maximum layer (ENVO:xxxxxxxx); material: "saline water (ENVO:00002010), including plankton (ENVO:xxxxxxxx)" | depth 17 m | reverse complement strand
GGTATTTCGGGTCCTATTCCTCAGGATACTAATGAAATTGTCAATTATGTATTCAGTGAAATTGATAATACTACGCCTGGAACGTTTGATATTGATCTGAATGATTTTGATGTTGATGGCACAGCAAATTCTGGATCTGGGGATCTCGATAGTTTTGCCAAATTCAAACCATTTGATGCCAGTGTATACAGTGTACAAATTGATGAAATTTCTGGATCTTCTTCGTATATCGTTGGTTCAGTAGTTAATATTGCAGATAGCAACATTTCTTACAATGCTGCATATTCTACAGCACAAATTACAGGTCTGACAGGAGTTACTAAGATTACTCTTATTACAACTCTTGATAAAATTCTTCAGTGTACTGCTGTTGCTAATACTGATGAAGTATACATTATTACTGGTAGCAAGCATTATTTAACTGCTGGAGAGAACATTTTTGTTGATGGTAATCCTTCTAGAGAAGTTAATAGTGTAACTTATGACGAATATGACGGATCTTTCGTTGTAGATCGTGTTGTTAGCTCCAGAGAGTTTATTTACAAACTTCCTGCTGTTGCAGTATCTGACCCTGCTACATCTGCAGGAAATGTCAGCATCTTTGCTAAGTCTCCAGTTCTGAAGATGTATTATGGTCACCAGTATTTGTTTGACCTCAGTCACTCTTCAATGGTTGGTGCAAATCTTTCATTCTCTAAAGATAGTCTGAATAAACTTGAATATTCGTTCAACTCGATTGAAAGAATTGGTACACCTGGTGTCACTGGTGAAGGTCAACCAACACCTACTGTTAAACTCAAAGTTGATAGAGACATTGTTACTAATATCTCGTATTACTTCGATCCTTCTAGAACTGGTGATAGTTCTCCTATCGCATCTTCTAGTTATCTCGATATTGTAGATTCGCCTTATGTCGGAACTTTCACTGTAAGTAGCACTGCTGGTGGAACTATCACTACAGGTGATAATATCATCAAATTCCCTCTGATTAACGAACCTGAGGGCGAGGCTACTATTAATAGTGTATCGTATAGCACCTCTTCCACAAAGGCAGTTGGATCTATTTCGGATGTCCGAATTGTTAACTCTGGTGGTTTCTATTCCAAACTTCCTGTTGTTAGTAGCATTATTTCCTCCAGAAAAATTGAAAGAGTTGATATTAAAGAACCTGGTACTGAATACGCTGTAGGAACATATAATAGTGTACCTATTGGTGGTGATGGTGAAGGTGGTTTAGTTAGTATTACTGTTGCTGATGGAACCGATTCTGAAGGTGTTAGCATTCCTGGTCAAATTCAAGAAGTTGTCGTTACCAGTCCTGGTAAAGGGTATACTACTGCAACTATTGATGTTGAATCTATTGATGGAATTCTGGGTGCAGGTCTGACAGGATCTGGTGCAGAATTAGAAGTTGTTATTCCTCCTTTCGGTAGTGGTGCATCTATCTTCACTAAAGGTGATAAAGTTGGTAAGATTAAGAAACTGAAGAATAATAACTTCGGTTATGATTATCCTCATGACTATACTTTGCGTCCTGAGATTACATTCCCCATCAATGCTCAGTTGACATCTACCAGTATTCTGGACAGCATTACAGTTACGGATCCTGGTTCTGGTTATTCTCAGGCACCTGCTGTGGTCATCACTGGTGGTGGTGGAACTGGAGCAATTGCTGAAGCTTCCATTCGTAATGGTCGTATTGATCAAATCCTCGTTAAAGATCCTGGATCTGGATATTCTTCCGAACCTACTGTTTCTTTGAAGTCTTCGTTTAACTACGTTGTTAACCTTGACTTGGGTCTTTTACAGTTCGCTTTCCCTCATGGTATTCAAAACGGTGCAGAAGTCACTTTAAGTGTAACTGACACTGGTGATGGTGCAGACTTCCCTCTCGCATCTGGTGCTTTGGGTCGATTGAATGGAACTACAACTTATTATGCAATTGCAGGCACTGCAAATTCTCTTGAGACTGATCAGTTAAAACTTGCAATTACTTCTGCAAACGCAGAACTTGGTGATGCAATTACATTTGCTAACGCTGGTACTGGTCGTCAGTCTGTTCTGACAGAATCTTTTGGTGCAACTGCAACTGCAAATGTTATCACTTCAACTTTCTTAGAGGGGGAATTGGTATATCAGGGAGATAGTCTTGCTGCTGCAACTGCAACTGGTTACGTTTCTACTAATAGTGGTTGGCAAGTTGGTCCTAGAGTTCTCAAGATTGTTGATTATACTGGCGACTTTGCAAGTAATCAAAGAATTACTGGTGTCATTTCTAAGTCTTCTGGTATTATCAGTGATCTTAAGATTGCTAAAGGTGTTCTTGATATTGGTTCGATTACTAAAACAACAGGTCAGTTTATTGATGATGTTGGTAAACCTTCTGAAATCATTCAGAAAATTCAAGATTCTTATTACTATCAAGACTTCTCTTATGCTGTTAAGTCCTCTGTATCGATTGATGACTGGAAAGACATTCTTATCCGTAATGTTCACCCAGCATCCTTTAAGGTCTTTGGTGAACTGAACCTTAATGAATATGGAAATATTCCTAATAAGGAGACTGATTTTGAATTAACCAAGTCGGTCGAACTTGCAAGAGAAGCAATCGTTCCTAACATTCAAAGTTTCTCTCTTGTAGAACCTGTCTACTCTGAATTTAATAATACTGAAGTTCTTTTCCGTCAAAAGAGATTGACATCTTCAGAGAACATTCTTACATCTGTTGTACAGCGTATTGATGATATTTCTAATCTGTTTGATGGTGAAAGAACTCAATTCCCTCTACAAGTAGCAGGAAACAATGTTGTTGCGAATGCAAACCAGTTGATGATTATTCTTAACGGTGTTGCTCAAACTCCCAACACTTCTTTTGAGATCCAAGGAGAATCGATTGTCTTCTCTGAACCTCCTCAACCACCTGCTAGCGTAAAGTATGTAAACATTACAATCAGTCAAATTTCGACTGTTCGTATGTCATTTACAAATATTAGTGGCATCTTCCCTCTTGCAGGTGGAACAGTTGTTGGTGTTTCTTCTACTGCAAGACTTACCGTTACTAGTGTTGAGGGTGACGATATCCTTGGTTTTGTTACCGAAGGTACATTCATTGCTGGTGAACTTTGTACGGTTGGTGCAACAGGTTTCTCTGCTAACCTCAGTGGAACACCTACTGCAGTTACTAATCTTGGATTGTTTGCTTTTGGTGAGAAAGTCACAAACTTCACTAATGATACTGCAAAAGTTGAGCAGATCAACCTGGAAAGAGGTCAAGAGACACCTCTCGCAGATCTGAGATATACAATTGGTGCAGCAACCACTAGTATTGAACTTATTTCTGCAACTTCTGCAACAGATGCACCTGTTGCAGACGGAACATTTGTTGCAGGTGATGAATACCAGATTGGATCTGAAATTGTTACTATTAATACTATTACTAATGGTTCTGAATCTACAACAGTAACCGTAACTAGAGCAGTCAACGGAACAGCAGCAACTTCTCACCAAGAAGATACTCCTGTATATGGAACTGAAATTGAGGTTACTAATAACCTTACTCTGAGTAAGACCGCTGGTACTTATCAATCTACTCCTGGATTGTTTGACATTCAACTTGACGACGTTATCATCGGTGCTTCCTCTGGTGTTGTTGCTCGTGTCACATCTACTGCAGTATATACTGATCCTGAAACTAATACTCCTATTGGTCAGGTTAATATTTCTGATGGTTCTTCGTTCTTTGGTCTTCTCTTCAACAGAATTGCTTCCCAAACCTATCCTAACGTAGTTCTGGATGATATTTCACAGTCTACTGTAAGTATTGTTGACTTTAGTGATAACTCTACTCCATTTGACCTGAAGTTCCCTGCAAATGAAATTATTAACAACTATGTAATTCCTTATGATAATGCCAGTGGTGATCTGCAGGCAGATGAATTTATTCGTAATTATAAGATCGAATATGGTAACAATAGTGGTGATTTCCTTGTCGGTGAAGCGGGCAGAGTTAGAAAACTTACATTCACTGATAGATTTGGTGAAGGGTTCTTCGCAGCAGGTCAGGTTATTAGAACTACTGATACAAAAGCAGAAGTTGTTGGATACAATCAAGCAAAGTCTACTCTGTATCTTGGTAAGATTGGTAGAACTCAATCCACAGGTGAAGATTATCATGCAGTCACATTCAATGCTGATGCTCAATTAGATACTGCTCAGAAGAAGTTTGGTACAGCATCCCTGTTACTTGACGGAACTGGCGATTATCTTTCCATCCCAACTTCCACAGAGTTTGGTTTTGGAACGGGTGCATTCACCATTGATTTCTGGATTCGTCCTGCGAATGTTACTGGTGCAAAAGCACTGATTGATTTCAGAACTACTGGAACCGAGACTTCTCCTTATCTGTACCTTGACGGTGCAAATGTCAAGTATTTCAACAATGGAAGTGTAGTTATTACCACTACAACCAACATGGTTGCAGATACCTGGTATCACGTCGCATTGTCTAAAACTGGATCTACTACAAAACTGTTTATTAACGGTACTCAGGAAGGTGGTGACTATTCCGATGGAACTAACTATGGAACTACAAAACCAATCAGAATTGGTCTGACAATTGCATCTTCAGATGGTTTTGCTGGTCATATTGATGAAGTTAGAGTTTCTAACAGTGCTCGTTACACAGCAAACTTTACTGCACCCACTGGTATTCATCAGGGAGATGTAAATACTAAACTTCTTCTCCACCTTGATGGCGCAGACGCTCAAACCTATACGGAAGATTGGTCTGGCGCAGAAGGATTTACTAAAGGTGAAGAGTTTAATAATGATGCAATTCTGGCAACTTCTAGAGTTACAGGAGCACCTGCTGGATTTGCTGGTAAAACCCACAGATATTATGATGCAGCAGCACTTATTGAGAAAAACAAGGACTTTATTGCGAAAGAAGCAGTTTATCTCTTAACTCAGCAATATCCTAGTTTGACAATTCCTGGTGGTAACGTCAATTGTGAAGACGACATTCGCGATATTCTTGGCGCTATTATTCAAGATATGCGTAACGGATCCAACAGTCACATGTGGGATGCCTCTGCACTCTATGTTGATAGAACCGCTAATCCAGTTACAATCAGTCATGTTGACACTGAAGTAACTGAGACTGTTTGGGCATACGATAAAGTTAAAGAGATGCTCCAGTACATCATTAACAATGTTCTCTGGACAGTCTCTGGTAATCATGGTTTGACCCAAAAGACCGATACCACAATTACAGATTCGAGTTCTTCTTCTCTGACTACTTTCAGTGTCAGCACTGCAACGTATGATCACACTACAGGTGATCTGGTATTGACAATTGGATCTCACTCTCTTACGACTTCTAGTCGCATTGCTTTAGCGGGTGAATCGATTGTATTCACCTGTGCAAGTGATGGTAATGATCGTGAAATTGCATATCCTGATAAGGATTCCGCTTCTTATAATTCAGTTCTTCCAGTCACTGCTGTTGGTGCAACTACAATCACTGTCAATGTTGGTACTCCTCCTACAGACAGCACTGGTTATTCTGCACATACCTTCGTTAGTGCAACTGCTAATGCAGTAACTGAACTTGATTACACTACAGGTGACTGTGCTGATGTATGGACCACTGTGGGTAATCTCATGGATATCTTAACCGATACTCTTGAGCAAGCAGATCTTGCAACTCCTGTAGATCACCTTGCCTCTGTTACTAAGGTTACTCCCGCAGTCGAATTCCTTGGTGCTACGGTTAATGCGTATCTGGATACCGTGTTTGATATCACTTATCACAACGCTACCGATGATGTTGCATACACCAATCAAATTGATGAAGACGGTCGTTACAGGTTTAGAGATGCTGCGGGTCTGATCCGTGCAAACCGTGCTGTTATTGTTGATAAAGCGGCAGCAGACATGCTGACGAGATATCCCACTCTGGCACAAACCATGCCTCGTAATGAAAATGGTGGTAGTACCGATGGTACGCTTCGTTGTAAGACTGACCTCGGATTGATCTTAGACGCAATTGCAAATGATATTGAAAGAGATGGTAATGAAGACACCGTAACTGCTGCTAAATTCTATCTTGGCGCAAATGATGTACTGCAACATATTCGTCTGCAAGTTTGGCAGTCTGTTTATGCACACGATCGTCTTGGTTTCTATGCAAAGCAAGCAGTTACTGGTGATTTAGACAGCACTAATACTGAAAATATTATCGTTGGTGATTGGGGTATTACTAATGATGCTGGCGGTTGTGCAAACGTCAAGACTGCAATTGATACTTTGATTACAACAATCAATGATATCATTGCTCCCACAGGCAATGACTTCAATATTGCTGCAGATCGTCTGCACTTTAATGAAGATTATATTGCTGAAGAGATTACTGGTTTGACTACTGCAGAGTTTACATATACTCTGAACAATATTAACTACAGTGCTCTGTCTTATCCTGGATCTACTGGTGAGGCAACTTGCCAAAGAGATCTGAAACTTATTCTTAAGAGTATCATCTCTGATCTTCAGACTGGTGGAAATAATAGTACGATTGCTGCCATTGAACTGTATCTCAATGCAAATCTCACTCTTAACCACATTGAGAATGAATTACTTGCAACTGTTTACTCCATTGAACAACTTAAAGTTGTTGGTGAAAAAGCAGTTAGAAATCTTCTCTATGATCGTTTTGCTACAGTCACTGGTGATCAATATGCTGCACAGCATACTAATGAAACCGCTTATAGAGATAGTGAAACACCAACCGATATCGATCAAGTAGTCTATCGTTTGAGAGATCTGGTTGATATTGCTGTTGGTATTCTGGCACCTGGAAAGGATGAAGCAAGAAGTGCTTCCAAGAACCTCCTTTATAATAAGAACTACTATAGAGACGAAATTCAAAATATCGTCAATGCTCAGTTTGGTACTAATGCTTGGCAGTATACCGACTTCCTTGAAGGTCTGGTAGAAGATGTTGTTCATGATTTGGTTACGACTGATGTAACTGAAGAGGTTTCTGCATACACAATTACTTTGAGTGCTTCTACTGGCACATTTGCAGTGGGTGAAACTGTTACATCTAGTGGTGGTGGTACGGCAACTGTTCTTGAGTGGGATGGTGATGATGAAATCCTTTATGTTGGTGCTTTCACGGGCACCGCATGGGCAGCAGCAGACACCCTGACCGCTCCTTCCACAGCAACAGGTACAATCGCTACCAGCGGTGTAAGTTCTGCATATGATTGGTTCACCGAACCCACAAATGTTAAGATCCTCGCTCGCGCAAGAGGAATTACTTCTAATATTTCTGGTCAAATTTCAGGAACCAACCTCTTTACAAACCCAGAGAACTTTGCTGCAAACTGGTTAGTCAATAGTCTTGGTGGTACAGATTCTCTGTTAATTGCTAATAATTCTATTGCAGCACCTGACAGCACTGTTACTGCAGAAAAATTCTATGCTGCTCCTAATAATGGTGGTGTTCATGACACATATAGAGATTACTCTCTGACTGCTTTTGAAACGTTTGACTCTGGTTCTGTCACATTCGATAATGGTACAGAAACCTTTGATACTGGTGCTGTTGGTGTTGATGCAACGCAAACATACACCTATTCAATCTTCTTCAAGTCTGCTGGATCTCAATCTGTAAGATTCCAGTTGCAACTTGATCCTGGCACTGCTGCAGAGCAGAATATCTTCTTTGATCTTAACCTAAATGCTGGAACCACTGGTTCTCTGTTTACACCTCAAGGTGGTATGACAGGTGACGCATATGGTGCTGTTCCTTACGGTGATGGTTGGTATAGAGCATATATTACAACTACATTCTCCTTCGGTTTTAGTACTTTACGCGCAAGAGTTGTTGTTAACTCTGCTAATGGTGCTTCTACCTGGACTGGAAATGGTAATACGGGTGCATACTTCTGGGGTCTCAAACTCAATAAAGGTGCTTTGGATCCTTACACTGCTGTCAGTGGTGAAATATTCTATGCTGATACTGAATTTAATATCAAACAGTTTGCTATCAATCTGCTTGAAGATTACATGGGTCAGGCGCTTGATAACACCCTGACATCACCTTCTACAAATTCTGGTTTCTATAGCTACTATGATTCCACTGCTGCAGGTGATTACACTAAAGCAACTATTCAGAGATCTATCCGTTACGGATTTAATATTATTCGTGAGCAACTTTCTGTTGACACATATTATACCACTATCACTCAAGTTAATGGTATTAGTGTTCCCGCTAAGACATTTGGAACACGCGACGTTCCTGTTGGTATTTCTGGTGGACTTAACAATAGTGATTTTATCTATGGTCTCTCTAGTGATCAATACGCAGAACTCGAAAAACTTACTCTCAATGAGGGTCTGATTGTTCAGGTTTATAAGCGTTTTAGAATTGACGGCGACATTACAGATGGTCCTTTCACCATGAATGAGAACGTTGCTAAGCAAGGTGCTCCTTCTGTCACTGGTGTTGTTTACGGGTTCTTTGAAGATGAGAACTATAAGTATCTTGATGTTCGTGTTACGGCTGGTCCTTGGGCAGTTACGGACACTATTGTTGGTGCTGAGAACTCAACTTCTGCTCAAATTAGTGCTATTGAAGATCGTCTTCACATTATCGATCTTAAGGGTGGATTTACTGAAGATGTTCCTTTCAAGGGATACACTAGTGGTGAAACTGCAGAACCTACAACCTTCCTCAAAGTTCAGGCTGCTACAACTAATAATACTGGTGGTAAACTCACAGTTGATACTGAGACTTTACTTGGATCCTTTGAATCTACTTCTGTCATCTACCCCGAATCCTCCAGACAGTACATTGATGTTAGCAAGTATGCTGGTCTTGACATTCGCGTTGGTCAGAGGATTGCATCAGAGGGTTATATTAGATTGGGTATTAGTATTGTAAGTGGTTTGAATGTCTTTACTGAGGGCAACCGTCTTTATAAAGTTGTTAATGGTAATCAAGATGCTAACACTTACGCAGTTATCACTGAAGTAGATCTTGATAATAACTACATCTATATCTCTGAAGTTCAAGGAACCTTACAAAATGGTGATTTAGTTGGTGATTATGGAATTGCAGAATCCTTCCCTGTTGGATATGCGTCTATCTCCACAAAAGTTGCTACAGCAGGTGCTGCAGCAGCGTTGGTTCAGGATATTAGAACGGTTGGTCTTAATAAGAGACTTTATCTCAGTGATATCCGTGGAACATTTGATGAGAAAGATTCTGTTAAAGGTGCTGATGGATATAGAGCACTTGTCTTGGATAAGGTTGATCTTAAGGCAAGAGTTAAGCGTTCTTTCAGAGGATTTGATGGAACTCAAACTAACTTTAAACTTACTACGGGTACAGGTACACAATATCTTCCTGATCCTGCTGGTCATCTTCTCATCTTCATTAACGGTGTTCTGCAACCTCCTGGTGCGACAAATGCATTTACTGCATTCTCCGATGAAATTCAGTTCACTGAAGCACCCGAACTCGGTGCATCGTTTACAGGTTTCTACGTTGGTAAACTGAGACAACTCGATGATATTTCGTTTGAGTTCGATTCTTTACGTCAATCTTTCAACCTGAAGCGTAATGATGTCTTCTATTCTTTGACTTTGACCGAAGGTGTTCAGTCTAGTGTCATCAGACCAGAAAATAACATCATTGTTTCACTTAACGGTGTTCTGCAAGAACCTGGAGTTGGTTTTGAGATTGTTGGTTCTAGAATCATCTTCTCTGAAATTCCTAGATTCGGATCCACATTTGTTGCCTTCTCTTACGTTGGTTCTGAAGCAGACGTTGATGCTGCTGAAGTTGTTCCTCCTGTTGAACCTGGTGACTTCATTGACATTCAGGGTGAGACTTCAGATAGAGAAGTTGCTCTTATCGAATCTTCTAACTCTTTGATTACGTTTGATTATCTTGGATCTGTCTTTGGACAAGATGCTCAAGCGACCGCAAATCTCACTAGCGGATTTATCAAACAAGTAAGAGTTACTGCAGGCGGATCTGGATATGCGTCTAGACCCACTGTAAGACTTGATTCTATCTCTGGATTTGACGGAAGTGTTCGTGCTTTGGTTGGTGTTGCTGGTGTTGAACTTAGTAATACTGGTACTGGATATCAAAACCCAGTTATCGAAGTCGAAACTAGCGTGCCTGATGATTGGACAGCACCTAATCTTGCAGATTATGGTGAAGAACTAGTTGACCCAGAAATCCCATAAATAACTAAAAATTCCTGCGAGTAATGGCTAAACAAACACTCGGTCTTGGAACCGCCGCAAATGATAACACAGGTGATACTCTACGAGTTGGCGGTGACAAGATCAATGATAACTTTAATGAGCTGTATGCAGCGTTAGGGAATGGTAGCACTCTCACTGTAAGTGTTACCAATCCTGCGTCTGGACAGGTTTTGAGGTATAACGGTACTACGTTTTTGCCATCAGATTTTTCTAATCTGACATCAAATTTAGATGTTAATGGTAATACTATTGTTTCTTCAAGTAATGGGAATATTGCCATTGCTCCTAATGGAACGGGAGATGTTTTAATTTCTTCTGGTAGTGTTACAAATACTTTTGATGGTGCTACGGGAGAGATTGACTTTCCTACGAAGATTAAGTATACGAATGAATTTAGTGCTTTGGGGTCTGCTCCTGCTGCGGCAACCTATCCTGGATATTTCTTCACCGTAGATGGTGATGACAAACCATATGTAAATATCAATATTACTGCAGGTGGTGTTGGTGATACTAGAGCAGCATTACTCACTCAGTATTCTAGTATCGATGATCTATCTGATGTAGATACTACAACTGCCGCCCCTACAGCAAACCAAGTTCTTAAGTGGAACGGAACTAACTGGACACCCGCCGATGATGGTGGTAGTGAAGGTGGCGCTACACAAAACTTATTTGCGACAATCTCGGGCGATACTGGTTCTACTACTGCTGATGCTGTAGCAGATACACTCACAATTGCTGGTGGCACTAATATTACTACTGCAGTTTCTGGTGATACAGTAACTGTTAACTTTGATGGTTCATTAACAACAACATTTGCTGCTCTTACAGATACAGATCTTACGGGAATTACTCAGGGCGATTCTTTATATTGGAATGGAACTGATTGGATTGTAACTCGCAGTCCCATAACTTGGTGGGAAATTAACGCTAATGGCGCATCAGATTATACTTTTGCAGGTCCTGGTTTCCCATCAGCTGCTAATGATCCAACTATCTATGTCATGAGAGGAATGACATATGCTTTTGATAATTCTGTTCAAGGTGGAGCACATCCCTTCAGAATTCAAGAGACCCAAGGTTTGAGTGGTCAGGCATATACCGATGGTCAAACTGGCAGTGGTAGCAGTGTTTTATATTGGACAGTTCCTATGGATGCTCCATCCACATTATATTATCAGTGTACAATCCACGCTGCAATGAACGGCACAATCAACGTTGTAAGTTAATAAATGGCAAGAACAGTTCCTGGATCTGGTGCCGTAATCGAACCAATCTTTGATCAGATTTTCGGTGTTCGTGCGGTAAATGTAAAAAACGGGGGATCTGGATATGACCCTGCAGACCCCCCACGTCTAACCGTAGATGGGTGTGGAACCCCAGATGAAGAAGCAATTTTGTATCCGATTATCGACAGCGATTCGGGTAAAATTATTCATGTTCGCGTTTTAAGAAGGGGTAGAGGATATGATCCTCTTAGACTTCAAATTATTCCTGAGCAAGAAACTCCTAATGTTATAACATCGTTTGATGTTAATAGAATTTGGCAGACCCATCCTAACTCTCCGACTACGGGATCTTTTCAAACTACAACAGATAGACTTCGTATTGTATCGGATAATCATCCTAAACCTACTTGGACTGAAGCGGAAGCAGCACCTGATGGTGGACCGTTAGTAGATAGATCCTTTGATCAGACTTTTATCTACAGGGGTGGTAAAGATGTTCCTAATCCTGGCAATCGAGAAGAACAAAAGAATAAAGTAACTGGTATTCTTGCAAATGGTGGATTACTTCATACTCCTGAGTGGGGAACTACGGGTGGAGCACCTGTAGGATTTTCTATTGATACTGTGAAGTATGATTATATTAAAAATAATACTGTATATGATACAGTAGATGATAGTAATATTCAATATTATCAGTCTAGTAAGACTATAGGTCAATTTGCATTAGATAATGGTGTATTTGATTGGGGTGGATTGCAGCAATATACCTGGAATGTAAAGGTAGAAATTGGCAATATTATGCTAACAGTTTCCAATGTGGATGAAACACTTGGTAGTGTTGAAGTTGGAAGAATTGTAGATGAAATTAGTGGCGCTGCTAGAGGCGAGATTGCTAAAATTTCTAGAGATGGTGATGGTAATATCACCAGAATTTATCTGAGAAATGTTTCTACAGGAGCATCTTTTTCTGATGGTGATAGATGTCTTGGATCTAATGGATTTACATTTACTATCTCGGCAGATCCTAGATCTCTGAATATCTATTATATTGATTTTGGTCCATCTGCTGCTAAGTTTGGTCCTTTCGTTCCTGGTCAATTTTATTTCGCACCAGAAAACATCAGGGTAAAAAGGAATTATCTCATCATCATTAATCAATCAGATGCAAGTAACGGATCTGGTATTTCTGGACACCCGATCAGATTTAGTACAACTCAAGATGGTCCTCTAAATCAAAACCCTGGAACTGTTTATTATAAGAGTTCGGGCGTATCTGAAGCACCCGCTGCTGATTACGAAAATTCGTATCAACCTTTGTTTATCATGAATGCGGATGAAACTAACCGCATTTACTATCATTGTGCTTATCATAGGTACATGTCTGGATTTGAGGGTGATGAAGGATATATTCTCTTAGATCCAGCAACTGAAACTTATAATAGTCCTAATAACTATTACACTGATAATTTTTATCAGTCTGATGCTAACGATCCAAATACTATTGATAAATCTCGTCATGTTGATGGACACTCCAAAGTTCTTGGTATGTCTTATGATGGTTATCCAATTTACGGACCTTGGGGATATAACAGTAGTGGAGCTGTAGCGAGAGAAGTTTCTTCTTATAGACTTAGAACAACTGTAGAACTTCCTGGTGCTAGAGGAACGATCGGCGTCAATACCGCAGGAACAGTCACTTATGCGGTAACTCTTTCAAATAATGAATATCAATTTGATGGATCTCGTCCTGCATTTTTAAATCTTGAGAGGGGTAAAACATACATCTTCAATTGTGATGATTCTTCCATGGATAGCAATACTTTGCTATTCTCTACAACATCGGATGGTTGGCATTCTACAGGCGATCCTGCTGATATTGGAACTACTAGTTATGTTTATGGTGATGGTATTTCGTATTATATTGATGGATCTGAAGTAAGTTATACTGCATATCTTTCTGGATTTAGTACTGCAACTACCAGAGAATTGAGAATAGCGGTTCGTGTAGATGCACCTACTGCCCTTTATGTTTTCTCATACGCTTCTTCTGGAAGAGGTATTAGGTCTGTTCAGGATGGTTATATTCTTGGTGACTTGGTTGAGGATTATATTTACGATTCTGCACAAGGAACTCTGGATGAATACAATGGTAAGTTTGGTCCCACTCCAGAATATCCTAATGGTACATATGCATATTATATGACCGAAAACAGCAGTGGAGAACCTGTATATCCATATGCTATTGGTCCTAAGTATTATAGTGTTCCTTTATTTGAGGGTGATACTGTTCCTACTTTAGTTGAACAGTTCCCACAAGGTGCTGAAGGCGACGTTGTTCTTCATGAAGAAGATGTCTATGGATTTGATAATAATGGCAATTCTGTAGTAATTGCTCCTGCAGGGTCAGTTGCTTATGTCAAGATGACTAAGCAAGGTGATGGATATTTTGGTCCTGCTAAAGCAAAAATTTTAGGTGGAGAAGGATCTGGTGCATTAGGAACACCTATTGTGCAGACTGTTACTGGTCTATCCTTACTTAATAATGGTAGAGAGTATGCTTCCCCTCCAACGGTCATCTTTGAAGGTGGTGGAGGCGGACAAGGCGCTCAAGGTGCGGCTGAAGTTGATACTACAGGTAAAGTTACCAGTGTATCTATAGTTGATAGTGGTGAGTTCTATCAAGAACCTCCTTATATTCTAATTACTGGTGGTGGTGGCATTGGTGCAAAAGCAGTTGCAACTGTTTCTCAGGGTGAAGTTACTGGAATTACAGTTACTGACCCTGGTGAAGGATATACTACCCCACCAAATGTAATCTTTACGAAGTTAGTAAATTTAAAGAGAAAAACTCGTGCTCGTCAGGCAAATAATTCTTCCACGATTTATTTGACAGGTCTTGTAAAGGATGTTACTGCTTCGGATACTGAAATTTATGTGGATTCTACAGATGCTTATCCTGGATCTGGAGAATTTATTCTGAATACGGAAACTATTTCCTATACTTCTAAGTCTGAAGGTAAGTTTAGTGGTCTTACTAGAGGCGTAAACTTTAATTATGACCAGAGAGTTATTTTGGACGACGGACAGAATGACGCTAATGGTAATTCGACATATCAGTTCAGTGTTGGTGACCGAGTAATCCGTAGGGTTGAGAACGCTAATAACAAAGTTGCAAAAGTATATGATTGGAACCCTGCAACGAGAGAACTTCTTGTTGTCTTTGAAGTTGACGAATTGGCATTTATTGATGGTGGTATCCCATCAACTGAAGATGCTATTGTTCAGTTTGACGCTGGTGTTGCTGCTAGTAGTGGTGCAGGTATTTTGCCTCATGTTGTTGTAACTTCCGTAGGAGAAAGTATCCCACTTCTTACAGAACCTCTTTCCACTCTTACTGACAGAGATTTTGAGGATGATGATGAACAAGATGGAGCAGGAGACGGTATTCCTGATCTTGTAAATACTGGAACAGACTTTTTGAACCAAATCAGTCTTGATGGTGGTATTTACAATTCCCTTTATGGTATTGAAGAAACTCAAGGTGGTCAGAACACTACTCTGTTCCAAGTTGGTGACAGTGTTAAAGATGCTAGTATTCCTTTTAAATATGCAACAATTTCTACTGCTGGTGGATTGAGTGAAGGTGTTGAGCACAATGCAATCATAAATATTCATCTAGACGCAAATGATGGCAACGGTCAAAATTATAGCGTCAATGAAATTGTTACAGGTGATATATCTGGTGTAAGAGGAACAGTAGTTTCTTGGGATCCAAATACATCTATTTTACAAGTACAAGATGTTGTTCCTTACAACACAGGTAATGTAAACATTGGTATTGGCGGATATTTTTATGAATTTTCTGAAAAGAATACAATTAAAGATATCTACATTCAGAATGCTGGAACTAACTACACTGCAACACCAACAGTAACTATAGAAAATACTGGTGATATTCAAGCAACAGGAACGGTTAATATGACAACCGCTGGTGACCAGGTTGCGAGTATCACAATCACAAATGGTGGTTACGGAATTCCTCAAACAGTTGATGGAACTTATAACTTACACCCAACAATCACATTTACAAATGATGCATCCGATACAACAGGATCTGGTGCTGTAGCATATGCAATTTTGGGTGGTGAAAAACTTGCTGGTAACGGCGGAGCATCTTATCGTATCAAGCGAATTGATTATCAGGTAATCGTTCGCTCGTAACCTTCATAAATAAACAGGAGGACAACAGTACCTACACGAAATGGCAGCACTACTTACTGATCAATTTAGAATTTTTTCAGCGAAAAAGTTCATCAAAGCACTGGAAGGTCCTGACGCAACTCAGAGTGATTCTGCGGCAGGTGCTAATCGTGATCGATTATATCTTTTCATTGGAAGACCTCAATCTTGGGATAATGAAAACTCGCCACCTCAGGCAGTTGATTCATTCGGAGAATTCTCCGATTCCTATGATGACATGATCTCTTTGAAGAGAGTTCTTGCTGCGGATACCGTTCAGGTTGTTCGTCGTATTGACTGGGTTTCTCCTGAAGAAACTACTGGTGGTCTGGGTTTTACTTATGACATGTATCGTCATGATTACTCCCCTTCAAAGACTGCTGCCTCTGGTGCTACTAAATTATATGACTCTGATTTC
>CEOI01017660.1_pt1 | contig 16355 bp, 7 predicted proteins | sample 530351 | NCBI WGS metagenome assembly CEOI01 (sample SAMEA2619962, study PRJEB7988) | marine metagenome | biome: marine biome (ENVO:00000447); feature: deep chlorophyll maximum layer (ENVO:xxxxxxxx); material: "saline water (ENVO:00002010), including plankton (ENVO:xxxxxxxx)" | depth 17 m | reverse complement strand
GGCTTCACTTTCAGGCTCAACACCTACGCTAGCAGCATAAGTTTTCCACCATTTATCTGTATTGCCTATAGGGCTATTTGCAACGTTCATATTATCAAAAATCAAAGACTTTAAACCGCTATCACCTATTTCTCTAGCCATAGTATTAATTCTTTGATAAGCATCTCCAGGTTGCAACTCATTAGCTCTTATTTGTCTTATAATAGCAAAAGTATTATATGCTTGATCGTTAGCTGCGCCTTGAGTCATTTCTGGACCGTCCGCAGGTATACCACTAACTGGTATTGATTTAATTTCACCTTGTTTATTTGGATTATTCCAAACTAAATTACCTTCTGCGTCTGTTGAAAAATTATCTTTTATACCTTGCTGTATATCTGTATACATCTTTAAGTAAGCAGCAGAATTACCTTGAGATATTTCTTGAAGATCTTTATCTTTTATTATATTCTTAATACTTAATAACTTATTATTTTGATCTCTTAAGTTTAAATTAGATTTATTTATTTTATTTATTTCTTTTACTGTTTCAGCGTAGTTTTCGTTTGTTGGGCTCATAAAACCAAGCTTTCTATTTAACTCTTTAAACTTAACGTTATTTTCTTGAAGCTGAGTATTTAGTATTGTTTCAGTGCCATCAAATAATAATGAGTCGTCTAAGTCAGGATTAGCTTCGTTATATTGTATCATGCCCTGAACTATATTAGCTTGAGCATCCTGCATCATTTTAGTAATAGGCGTAATAAAAGCCTGTGTTTGAGCAATACCAACTAAAGGTTGTTGACGTTGCACTTGACCTAATCTAGCTAGTTGAGCATTTAAACCTCCGCCAACACGTTGATTCATGTTAGGTAAAAAGTCGAAACTCATTAGATTGTTTGGATTATTTTTTTTCTTTGCCATAATAATTTAATTAGTCAAATGGATTCCATGGTGTAGGATCAGCTCCAAGTCCCGGTAGAGGATTCGCGTCTCCTGGAAAAATACCCTGCGTGTTTTGAGCGTTAGCTACCATAGGCGTTTGTGTAGCTCCGCCTAAGTTAATATCACCACTAGCTACTCCACCAATAAATGTGCTAGCTAAATTACCAAGAGCACCAGCTGCTGCGGCACCAGCTTGATTTGCCGCTATTGTAGACGATGCTAAATTACCAGCTGCTAAACCATACATGGCTTCAATACGCCTAGCATTCATTTGTTCTACGTACATTTGTCCTTTACGATCTAGCATGTCTACTTGAAATTGTCCGCTAGCCATTAACTGATCTAATCTACCTTGTTGTTGCGCTGTAAGTTGATCAAGTCTAGACGCTTGAGTAGCTTCTAACTGTTGTAGTCTACCAGCTTCACCCGCTTGCAATTGCTGTAATCTGCTTCTATCTTGTGCTTGCAGTTGCGCTATTCTACCACGCTCTTGAGCAGTCATTGATTGTAGCCTAGCATCTTCTTGAGCTCTAAGTTGATCTAACCTTGACGCTTCACCAAGACGCGCTTGTTGTAGTCTTGCAGCTTCACTACGTTGAGCCATTTGATTTTGTCTTTCTTGCTGAGCAATATCTAATGACGCTTGTCTTGCTTGCTGCGTACCTGCGCCAGCTACAGCTTGAGCTAAACCTGCAATACCACTAGTACCTGCAGCGCCACTTAACTGGCTTAATATATTTGCTTGTGATTGTTGCGCTTGTTCTCTCGCAAAGTCTGCAGCTCTAGTATCTACACGTAAATCTTCAAATACATTTTCAGCGCTTTCAAATCTATTCTGCAAACCTGTAAATTGGTTTTCTAAACCTTCGTATTGGTTTTCTAAGCCAGCAAATTGACTTGTTAGCCCAGCATATTGATTTGTTAAACCACTAAATCTATTTTCTAATCCTTCAAACTGATTTGTCAAGCCGCTGTAAGGATTCTCTAGGCCTTCGTAAGGATTAGTAATTGGCAGTGCGTTGTAAGCTTCTTGCATTTCGTTAAACTTATCTTGATCTTGTCTACGAAATCTATTAGCTTGTCTTCTAGCTTTTCTAGCAGAAAGAAAGCTTAATCCACTACCTATTAAAGAAGCTCCAACCATTGAAATAAGTTTGAGCGGACTTTCTTCTTTTCTTTTTTTAAAAGCTGATATTTTACCTACTATTGCCATACTATTACATTTTATCTTTTTATAGTTACATTTTAAGTGTTCTATTTACTGCTTTCTACTACTTCAGCGCCTACAGAAAACAACTCTGAAACACCTATATGGGTGTTAGTTCTAAAAGTAACTTCTGCATAATAGCCTTTAATTCCTGAAGTATTAACTAAAGATGATTTGTGAAAGCCAGCAAAACCTGCGCTAAGATTAGCTAAAAAATCATCACTAAAAGCAGCCGCATCTCTTTGTATTTCTATTTGACCAGTTAGTAAAGCAGGTTCTATTACTTCGTTTGTTGCGGTATCTATAACAGCTCCTATTGGACCTATTCTTCTAACTTTTCCTATAGTGTAAGGAGTTTGGTTAGAATAAGAATAATTTTCTAAACCACTATCTTCAGTAACGTTTACATTAGCAATAGTACTACCAGCATAAGCCCATATCGTATCACCTACAGCAAGCGAAACATCACCGTCACTATTACCTATTGTCATTACATATCTTGGCATATCTCATGTTATGAAGCCACTCCTGGCGTTATTAATGTATCTAAATCTATTTTTATAGTTGCATCGTTAGTAGGAAAATTACTCGTTGTTATATTTCCTTGTATTCTCAAAGTATCAGCAAGCTCAAAAGCAGGGGCGTCTCCGTGTGTAAAAGTTAAAACTTCGCTACCTTTAAACGTTTGAGCTAATCCAGTTACAAAACTTCCAGCTGAAGAGCTAGCAGAAACTGACGCTACCTTATTGCTACTAGAGTTATTTACATTAGGACCCGTATAAACAGCAACTCCATCTCCAGGTATTCCGTATGTTCCATTAACAGTTATTGTAGTGCTATTACTGACAACACCTCTTACTGTTGTTGTAGGAGCGGTTAAAACAGAAGCTGTAAAACTTGCAGATATATTGCAGTTTAAAAGATCGTTTATAATTGGCAAACCTTGAGCTTCTATAGTAACACTAGCGCCGTCGCTAAAGTTTTGAGCTGAAGATAAAGTTATATGATTTGTAGAAGAATTTATAGCTATTACGGTTGGCGTACCACTACTAGCACCACTTGTCATTACCATACCTACAGCAATGTTGTTTAAAGAATCTAACTTAACTTTGTCTTCAGAACTAACAGCACCGTCAACAGTTGTTGTTGTTTGAAAATAAAACGCGTTTTCTGCTACAGCTATATTAGAGATATTTGAAGGACTAAAAATAAGACCAAACCCATTAGCGTCAGTATCTGCGTTTTCTATAGTATAATCAACATTTTTAACAACTACAGCAGAGCCTCCTGGGCTGCTAACAGAAGTAATATTACCTGGTAAAGTTTTAAAAGAGCTTGTATTAGCTCTAGGTGCTAAAGAAAAAGTTAAAGTAGTGTTACCTAATTGTTTTATTCTTTTATTTATTAAAAACCCTTCAGGATGCGTTGCAGGATCTCCAATCAATATAATATCATAGTTTTGACCAGCAACACTTGGAAAATTTATAATACCATTATATTTTCTTGAAAATAAAGTTTTTTTAAGAATTTTTTGAGGAGTATGGCCTAATGAAAATGTATTTGTTTTAAAATCATAAAACTTACCTGAAGCGTCGGCAACTATTAGTATAAAAGTAGCTCCAACATCTCCAACAACAGAAAAGTTTCTAAGCTCTCCAGCTTCAGAAATAGAGCTTAAATTAATGCTAATATTTTTTATTTTATTTGCCATTTTGTTATTCGTCGCTTATTAATACTAAACTAGTTATCATGCCTAAGCCTTGAGCGTTTAGTTTTCCTTCTCTAATAGAGCTTTTAACACCCATAGTTCCTCTAATATAATTAAACCACTTACCTTCTTTTTTCAAAAAATATTTAAGTTCTCCTGTCTCTATATTCGTTTTTATATTGCTACAATACCATCCGCCAGAACCTTGAGTATTAAAACCATCTTGTTGGTTTTCAAGAAAACTATTTGGTATATATGAGTGAGCATTAGAGCCTTCGTAATCTAAAGTTTTAAATTCTTTAACTACATCAGGAGCATCGTTAATTACAGTTGTTACATGAGCTAGTTTGTTGTCATTGTAAAATTGAGAATATCTATCACCTTTATAGTGTTGCCACATTTTACCATCTACATAAGTGTAATATTTTTTACTTAAACTTAAACCAGATTCTATACCTTTATTATTATTTGTTTTAAAATCCTTAAAACTAACCCAACCTTTTACAGACTCTTCATAAGAAACAGTTTCAGGTATTAAGTTTGTAGTATCTATTTGAGAAAACACTATATCATCTATGCTTGCTGTATAAAACCCATTATTAAGTTGACTTGGTAAAACCCTAATAACAAGACAACCAGTAAGATCAGACTCAGGGTTAAAATCTTCAGCACTACTTGTTTGCTCAACAGTTACGTTTAGTGGAAGTATTGGGAAAAGGTTAAGAATATTTGAAAAAACAGTGTTATTGCCAAATCCATCGTCGGTAATAAAACTGTCGCTAAAAATATATTTAAAACCTATAGCATTACCTGCAACACTATTAGGGCTCCAATAATAAATTTCAAGAGGTATTTCATTTGACGTAAGATTAAAATTAATATTATATTCATTACCTATTTGTAGCTCTTCTTCTAAAAATTGATAGATTTGAGTTCCAGCTGGAGCGTTATCTAGTTTTATTTGCTCGTTCTCAAAATAAATATAGTCCTGGGTTGTTATAGGAGTCATAGGACCGCTAAAAGCAAAAGGATTACTACCTTCTATTAAGTTAACGCTGTTAGTTAGCCATCCATTAGTGCCACCACCACTGACTATAGTGCTTTGAGTGTATAGTTTTATAAAATTAATTTTACACCGCGAATTATTAATTCCTGAAGCATCATCCATCATAACTACTTTTATTCCACCGTTATTGACCTCAGCTACAGAATATGGATAAGCAGCGCCTGTTGTGTTCTGAACAACAACATTAGAATCATCAATATCATAGGGTACTACTAATTCAAAGTTACCATTATTAGTAAAAGATACTGATTGCGTATTACCTTCAACGCTTGCATCATTATATCTAAAAGATAATCTTTTAATAGTGCCATCAGACTGAGGAGGCGTAGTAAGCGTAATATAACATTGCCCGTTAAATTGACCTGATTGACCTTCGCCAGCTACATTAGTACTTAACGTATATATAACATCGTCTGTTGTAATATCAGCAAACTCAGAATTATTAAACACATATTGTAAATAGTTTTCAAATATAGGACCTTCGCCATCACTAGTTGCTATTTCTGTTGCTGGTATATCAAAATTCCAACCATTGTAGCCGTAGTATGCAGACAGAGGTTCAAGAGCATGAACAGGTGTATAAAAAGTGTTCGTACTCCAGTACTCACTAAAACCACCCGGGTCATCTGCTTGTGTTATATCTATAATTTGAACGCCTGTAAAGTTAATAAACTCTGGCCCTTGTCCAAAGTCTCTTATTCTAAGTTTGTTAAGGTCCTGGTTTGAATTTAAATTTGTTTTAAATATAGCTCTAAGCGCTTTACGCTCAACACCGTATTCAGTTACTGTTACAGGTAGCGGTATTAAATCGCAGTCGTTGTTTGCAAAATGAGCTATTTGACCAAAATGACCAACAGGATATTGACTGTTTTCAACTTGTAAACTTTGAGTTTCATAGTCACACTGAGAGGCAATGCCTGGGTCTAAAACCCCATCAAGTCTAATTCGTCTATTATTAAGCAAGGCTCTACTACCTAATGTTGGAGGCGTTATTTGGTCATCAGGATGTAGTTGTTCGTTGTAAAATAAGTCAACAAGATAAAAGCGCCCTTGTCCATCTTCACCCATACTAAGCAAATCTGATCCGTCTTCATTTTCTATGATCCAAAAAGCATCACCAAAATCATCAGATGGAGGGCTAAACGAAATACCAGCAGAGCCAACTTGACTACTATTGTCGTATGGTTGAAAAGTAGTTTGATTAGCATAAGTATTAGAGCCAATGTAATGATCACCTAAAGCTTCACCCTCAAAAGAATCAATAGGATCACCTGAGTAATAGTTATATGGAAGAACACCAGTTCCAGTACCAGCGACTGGCTGCCTATATTTAACAACTTGATCATTGCCTTCAGCATCTGTTACTGTAACTTCTACCCACTCTCCTTGAGGTTGGCCGTACATGGTGTTCCACATAACATAAGGATCAACAGGAGCATTAAAGCTAAACCCTGGCGTAGATAAATTTATTACTTCTGCAAAAGCAGGTATTTCTTCAGCGGGTATTGGTACAGGATCTTCAAAGTCAGGAGGATCATAAACAATACTACTAACAGTAACTTGAGTGTCTTGTGACGTAGTATCTGATGCTACTATATTTTCGTAATTAGATAAAGTAGGATCTGCTTCAAAAGCGTCTATTGCTGCTTGACCTTCAAGAGTTATAGTTTCTGTAGTTGCAGGATCAAATCCCCAAAGCTCAACGCTATCAGTTGGTGTTTGTACTCCATTTACTACTACAGGAACATAATTAGATCCTAAAGAAGCATAACCTTGTTGTGACTTCCACATAGCGACACCGGTTACAGCAACTGTATTAGCTCTGTCAACTTGAAATTCTAATTCAACTTTAATATCAGGAGCAACAATTTTAGGAGTCCAAGGATCATCAGCGTCAAATATTCTAAATTGAAAAACTACCTGTCTTTGCTCTGAGTATATTGGAGCGTGACCGCCACCAGTAGCACCATAACTTCCAGCGGTTCCTTCCCAAACTAAGTCTGCGTTAACATTATCAGTCCACCAACTAGTACCACTATCTTTTTGTGGCGTATATAAATTAGGGTTTGTATCAAACTCAAAAGACATAGAAGAGCCTGCAGCTGTAGCTATATTATATAAAGCTAAATTTGTAGCGTAAGCCTCAGCGTTAGCACTAGCGGTGTCCGGAAAAGATCCTGGGCTTGTATAACCAGGAAACTGAATTAAATCAGCTCCACCTGCTCCAGAGTTATTATCATTTCCAAACCAAGGATTTGCATTTGGAGCACCTTGGTATTGTGTTCCAGCACCAATACCAGCACTTGTAGCACCTAGTTGATTATTTCCACCTCCTAAAGAACCATCACCACCTGTTGTGCCCCACGCTGTAGTTGTAGTACCAAAAGTATTAGAGCATAGAGCGTAAAAACTATTTTCATAATTAGCAGGAGCCCAGCTAGGTATTAACTCAACCTTCATTCTATTTGCTTTAAAAGGCTCAGTGACACCAGCAATAAATCTTCTTCTTAACCTATAGTTAACTTTTACATTGATAACTTCTCCATTAAATACTTGAGTACAAGACTTGCTCGAGCCAATATTTAACGCGTCTATTGCATCGTGAGTATTAGGATGTTGTTCTATAGGTGATTCGTAAGTAGAACTAGAGCCATCAGCAAAGCCGTGCTTATAAGGAAAAGTAAAACCTTCATAACTATAGTTAGAGTCATTTGCGTCTTTTGCTAAAACTATACCGTATGTTGAAGAGTTAATGTTTACTGGATCTCCACTAGCCCAACTACCTCCGTCATTACTATCACCTAAACCATCGTGCTTAACTTCTGTATCACTAGAGCCTAAATTTCTTATGTATTGAACTCCGTAAGGATTAATAGTACATCCATGACCAGCTGTTAACGTGTTAAATGGATTAAGATTCATAACACCATTTGCACCTGTTCCTTCGTTACGAATTATATATCTATTCGAAACTTGAAACGCTGGAAAAACAGCATCTACAGCCAGAGTATCACTATAAACTATATATGAATTGCCATCTACTGGATTTCCTTGAGCATCAGCATAACCTTGCACATTCCAATCTTCAGAAGTTAAAGTATACTGTAAAGAAGCAGTGTCAGGTAAAATTTGATTGCTATAATAATTACCTATTTGTCCTGGCTGAATAGCTGGCCAATTAACAATAGTAACATCGTGTAACATTTCTTCGTTAGAAACTATAGCGTTATTTTCGTATAAAACGTTAACGTCAACAAGCTGAACTTCTTCAGAAGCGTTTAAATCACCGTTTTCTATAATTTGAAATGTAGATATGCTTTCGTTTAAAGTTTCACCTTCAGATATAAAAGAATTTAATAGAATATTATTATATCTTGCTAATCCAAAAGATAGGTTATATTGTTTTTTATAATCGTCATACGTCCCTATTAAAGTGCCATACTTAGGAAGCTCATCTCTAAAATAATCGTGCATGCCAGCGTCAGATATAGGTGTTAAGCCGTCCATAGAAAGTCTAAGTACAGTACCTCTATTTTTATCTGAAAAATAAGCTCTATAAGATTCTTTAGCGAAAGACTCTGGATTTTGAGATATTCCGTATTCTCCAACAAAAGGTGAAGCTTGACCTAAAACATTTTCTGTAGCAACTAAATTTACGTTACCATCAGCGTTAAATAAAGCATCTTTGTTAGCTAGTATTTTAACAACTCTATCCTCGCAAAAAGCAATTAAGTCTGCTCTTCTTGAAAATAATTTCTGTATGCTTCCGTATGTAGGATTTAAGTCTTTAGTTATTTTTTCTGCAGCAATAAACTGATTTAATTTGTTTACCCCGCTTGGAGCGTTGTATATTCCAGAGTATATAAGACCATACTTTCTTTCTTCAGCATAGTTGTAAGACTCATCTAATGTAGTAGAAGCTCTAGCACCGTTAGATATAAACGGAGCGTTAAAATCATCTCTAATTCTGTTTGATTCAACACCGTTACCAAAGCTGAAGCAGTTAAACCAATTTAAGCCAACGCTTAAACCAGGATCAATATTTTTATCAACAACAAAAGCATATCTATTTTGATTATCCTCAATACCTGGATTATAATCGTCGTTGTTAGTAGATATTCTACAAGAAGTATAACTACCATCTTCTCTATAAAATCTAACTATAGCATTTGAATACTGTATGCTAACGCTATTACTATTTAAGCTATTAAAAACTTTAGGATTATCTTCTATATCGGCATAATAATCTTCAACATTAATTTTAGTTATAGTATTATCACCTACTGTAGTTACTTCTGTATATTCATCTACAGAGTTTTCGTTTATTACTTTAAAATATAAATCTTCACCGTCTTCGTCCCACTCAGCTAATATTAAGTTGTCAGTAATTATATGCTGACCTCTTTTAGCTTGTGGTAAATTTAAAAATTCAACTCTACATCCCGGAGGTGCAAATCCTTGAGCGTTTCTATGAGTTAAATAAGTAGGTATTGCTTGGCTAGCTTCGTAAAATATATTTAAATCTAAAGAATCTTTTGGCTCTGTTTCAAATATTGCAGAAATATTTTTTACTAGTCCGGACTGCGCTTGAGCTTGAGTGTCTATAAATTGTATGTTTGTTGATGTATCTAAATCTATACCACCAGAAGCACCATCAATAGGATTATTATCGGCTGAAGCAGGATTTTTATCTAGTCTAACTATATAACAAGTTCGTCTGTTACTAGCCTTACCAAAAGCCGTAATTTTATTTACTAAATTTTGAGCAGGGCTAACATCGTTAGTTTCCGCACTAGGTACTTGATCTATGTCTTCAGCTTTTGCTTTAGCCCATAATCTAGCTGCCTCTTCAACGCTATCTCCAGCTCTAGATATACCGTTAACAGAGTGATTTATATATCTTGATCTCCAAGGCGTATGATTATATATATGTTTTACAGATACATCAAGTATTGTATATGTCTCATTGTTACTGTCATTTTCAAACTTAAACTTTTTACCAATTTTTATATTTTGTATAAAGCTTTCTAAATCTTCATCTATTTCTGTATCAGAGTTAAACGAAGTGCTATTAGGAGAAAACGTTGGTTCCCATTGTCTTTCGTGAAGTTCTTTAAAATCTACATCATAGCCAGATCCTACGTTAGGACCTGGAGCTTCTGCTAATGCATCATCGTCTAAATAGTTGCCTTCAAATTCAACAAATTTATCTTCATCATATTGAAAAGCGCCACCGCCCCAAATACCTTTGAGTAAGCTGGCTATACTATTTTCACCATCTATTTCTACTTCGTCTAACGGAGCGTCTGAATCTCCAAAGCCTGATCCGTCGTGAAGATCTTTACCTGGCGCAAAAAATGAAAAATGCATAAAAAAAGCATCTTCATCTTCACCGTAAACAGAGTCTAACTCTTGACTATATATATCTTTTTTCCAAGCATTAGCACCTTCAGTATAAGAAGAATTTATCTGTAATATGCCATGCATAGAGTTTACTATGTTATTAATCCAGTCTTCTTGTTCAACACTAAGATCTACAACGGCAGACATCGTTTCACTAGAATATTCGTTAGACGAACTCCACGTGGTTTCTTGATTCCATTCGTTTTCAGAATAAATAACTTCATTAGCTCTAACGCCTTGTCCACTATGTTTAGCATAGTTTGAACTAGATAAGTTAGAAGCTACCATGCTCATGTTATCTATAAACATAGCTTTACCATGAGTTGCTAAAAGTGAATCCCATTCAGTAACAGTATTTGTTGGGTCTCCAGCTGCTCCAGGCTGAGTGTTTGGAGTATTACCGTAAATAGTGTTTATTCCTAAGTCTTCATTACCATCAGCATTAGCTACATCACCCCACCAAAAAGTATCGTTTGAAGAAGATATAAACTCTGAAGTATTTTTTGAGTTAAAATTAGTTAAATTTTCTTTTAAAATTTCATCAGCTAAAACTTTAACAAAAAACTTACCAGAAAAATCTTCACCATCTTTTTTTACTTTTCTTTTAATAGAAAAAACTAAATCTGGATGTAATTTATCAGCGCTTGAAGTAGCATTGTTAGCGTAGTCTGGTATAGCGTTTGTTGTAGAATCATCACCATCAGCGTCAGTTCCTAAGTTATCATAAGCTAATTTAGCATCTTCAATAGATATTTTTTCTTGAAGCTTTATTTTTGTTGTAGCTCCTTGAGATACATTTACAACTCTATATCTTCTTGAATGTGTTTCTTTACCACTAGCGCTTACTCTCTTCCAAGAAACATAGTAGTCAGAAGCATCTAATTCTGAACTGAAGTTTTCGTCAGAAACTTCCATGCCTGGTAAAGGAGAGTTTCCACCGTTTATCCACTCGGTTGCGCTTATTTCTAAAAGATCTGTAACATTATCTATTCTATTAGTTTGACTAATAAATAAACCTACGCCTTCAGTAGATAAATCTGATAAATTATCATTGTTACTAAGATTTGATGTTTCTCCTGTAGACAAATACATAAACGCCACTGCGTCTGGAGCTTCAGGAGATATATCAATAACTTTGTATCTATTTAATTGTTCAATAGGCTTTTCTACAGAAGAAGAAGTTTTCTTCAATATTATATAAGAATCTTCTTGTATTTTATTTATTTCTGATGATGGAAAAGATAAATAAACATGATCTTCTTCGTTTTCATAATCTGTGCTTAAGCTTGGAACATAAACTCTATCCATTAAAAGATTAAAGTATTCTCCAGAAGTTTCTTTAATATAAAACTTATAATATTCAGCAAAAGAAGGAAAGCTAGTAGATAAACTTGAACTTAGCATTAAAGGCTCTAAATAACTAGGCCCTTGAGTTTTGCTTGCATCACTCCAAGGAACAGTTACAGATCCTTCATTAGAGGTAAAAACTTGAGTTTCTCTTCCATAATAATCTCCAAAAACTACACCTATTTGATAATCTCTTTGAGCTTTTATAGATTCAATACCTCCTTGAGAAAAACTTTCGTTAGTAAAATCTTTAACAAAATAATTAGAATTAACTTCAACGTTATCTACGTCAAAGCCTTGAGTGTAATTACCATAAACTACTCTATTGCCAGTTACTTCTTGAGCTAAAGCTGTCTTTGGAACGTTGTCAAAAATTCTAAGGTTTTGTTTTTCATCAATAGCTGAGAAAATATTTTCTGTAGTTACAGTGTACTTGCCGTAAAAACCATTTTCTTCGTATTGCTTTATTTTATTACTAGATATATTTTCAACAACATAAACTACATTTGAATCATCTCTTTTAAAAAGTATATCTACAGAAATAACGTCTTGAGGTGTTTCATCATCTATAATATCAAATATATCAATAGATTTGATAGTATTAACCATAGATGTATTATGTCCATTTTTTAAATCAAAAAAGTTTAAAGAATTTAAATCATCTGTAAAATTAGCACTAAATATAGGTTTAGTAAAAGGGCCATAAGCTGAAGTTTCGTTATCAGCATATTTATATCTATAAGAAAATCTTGGAAATATTTTTTCAAAAATACCTTTTTCTTTGTTTGTATTGCTTTTGTTAATTTTAACACGCAGCGGCTTTGTAGGTCTTTTTTTTATTACAGTTATATTTTCTTCTAATACTTCGCCAACATTGTCGTTGTAACTATGTTTTTCATTTATAATAAGCCTAGTATGCGTATCAATATCTATTGTACCAATTTTACTTCGCTTAATATTAATTTTTTTAGGCTCATTAAATCCATCTGTAAATAAAATAAAATTATCTATAACGTTTATACCTGTTATTATTTTTTTATCAAATTTTAAACAAGCTTTAGAGTTTCTTTTATTTGTATCAACAAACACTAACGAAGATAATTCTAAAGCAGGATCATATTCAACTATTATATCTTTATCTTCAGAAGAAGCAAACCAATAAGCTTTATTTTGAGCTTCGTCTGCAATAGATCCTACACAAATAAAACCAGAGGGAACTATGTCATCAACCTTTTTGTTTTGTAAAATATTTTGAACTGTACCTACATCAGATCCTTCAGACGTTGAAACTTGTATGTTTCTAGCGTCTCTATATTCGCCTTTGGGCAATAAGCGCTCGTCAAGGTCTTTATTCATTCGACCTCTAATAAATGTAGTTTTAATTTTAGCCATTGACTAGTGTTTTATATGCTTAGATTTACCTCTAAATATTTGAGTTATTTCTTCTAACTTAATATTAGATAACCTTAGTTTTGCTTGACGTATAGAAGCTATTTTTTCTTTTTTAAGTCTTCTAACAATATATTCTGGTACATTTACTCTATTAGCTAATATAGCGTGGTTTATATATCTATACATAGCTTCTTCAGCAAACTTATGAACTTGCATTTCAGCTTCTGTTCCAAGACTGTCACTTATATAGTCTAATATTACAGTTTTTCCAGAAATATTAGAACTAAAATTAATTTTTCCTAATCTTTCGTCAATATAAAAAGAACCATTAGTTTGTGCAAACTGAGGGTCTAGACCATATCTTTCGTCAGGTACTCTTTGATAATCATCGTTCTTATAATCATCATTATTGTTTTCTGCTGGAGTTATAGATCTAAAGCTTTCAAAAGTTGATGAAACGCCATTAGAGTTTACTTGTGATAAAGAAGTTTTTGTAGTTAATGTGCTTACTGTAACATCGTCAACAGTAGCTTGATCAAATAAAAGAGAACTAGCATAAGCGTACGTATCTCTGTCTACGTGATCAATTAAAGCCATAACAACTAAATATACTGTTCCACTAACATTTGATAAATCTAACTCACCATCGTAATCTTTTACACCACTCTCTCCTTGCGTCCACTCTATATAACCTAAATCAAAATACTCTGGTAAAGAGTTTGACGTTGGGCCTCCAAAATAAGGTAAACCTGTGGCAGGATCTATAGCGGGATAATTTTGCATTGTTATTCTTTCGCTCGGCGGAGTAGTACTAAAACCTATTCTAACTGTACTTCCAGGAGTGTTAAACGTGCCGGCAGGAATACTCTGGGCGATTCCAGCTATTGTACCATCGTATATCGATTGAGAAGCAGCAGCTTGATCTTCTGTTGTAGTTATAGTAGATGCAGCAGTTGTAGTTGCATTAGCAGAAAAACTAATAGCACCTAAATCAGAAGCATCAAATGTTTGATATATATAGGTACAATATCCATAAGCTTGATTTCCGTTAGACAAGCCGCTGTGAGAAAAAGTTTTAAAAAGTACAGAAGGATTTTCTGCAGTTTCATCTACTTCAATAATTGTAACTGTTCCAGTGCCATCGTCAGTTGGTATTCCTCCTCTTGAAGCATTGTAAATTGCTTGAGGGCTTCTTGTCCAGCCATCTAAGCCACTAGAAAAGTCAGAGTTATCAAAAACATCAGCTGTAACAGGAAATTTGTAAGATCCTAATGGAAATTGTTGTATTTGAAATGGATTTGAAGTATATTTTGTAGGATATAAACCGTGTTTTATTCCAGACGCATCTACCCAACTAACCGAAGTATAATTTACATAGTCTTTAGGTAGTATCATAGAAAGACTAGGAGGAACGTCTATTTGTTGAGCTTTTACAGATTTAAAAGTATCAAAAGACATTTCAGCTAAAGCTCTTTGTGCGTGAAAAGATACGTCAATCTTACTAGCTCTTTTTATAAGTTTTTCGTTGCCAACATAAGCAACCATAAATTGATCTATAATATCTTTTAAAGAAACAAATTGATAGTTACCGTAAGATGACGAATCATTGTAGTAAGCATAATCTGAAAGGTTTTCTATATAAGCCATCTTTTATTGTTTTTGTTGAGCTATTCTATTATTTTCTATTTGTGCAGCTACTTGAGCTATGTTAAAATCTTTTATACTTATTCCAGCTAGTTGTAATATTTTTAAAATTAAATTTGATTCTTCAGACTCGTGAAGCTCAAAATCAACAGCACCACCGCTAGAGTTAAACATAGGTTTTTCATTTAAAACAACGTAAGTCCATTTAGGATCTTGAGGCTTTCTATAATAAGACATTAAAAAAGTAGTGTTTATTGGCGTAGGATTTACAATAGGTAGCATGTAAATTCTACCAGTAAAAATGTAACTTACTGGAGTATTTATAGTAGGTCTAGTTAAAGGGCCGCTTGAACCTATTTTTATAGCTTGTTGTCTTTCCATGTGCTCAACTCTATTACCTACTGGAGATAAAGTATCACCACCTATTTGTCTATAAAAACAATCATGCAGCCTATAAAAATCTCCAGGAAGAGGCATGCCGTGAGTCTTAAAAGCAGCGCCAGCTAAAGTTTTTAAAAAAATTGAGTTTAATTTTTCTTCTATTAAGTTAATCATATCAAAGGCTTCTGTGTCGTTAGTTTGAACCCTTTTAAATTGATTTAAATCATAAAAGTATTGCTCAAATATAGACATCTGAGCTTGCTTGGCAAATAAATTAAATTCTTGAGGCGTAATATATCCTCTTTGCTCTTTGTTAGCTAGCGCTAAAACTGTTTGATATACTGTATTTATTCTTATTGCCATTATATGTATTTTATAGTTAAGTAACCACCCCGAAGAGCGGTTACTCTTCTATAAATGATTACGCGTTTAATCGCTTTTCTATATTTGCGTAAATCTCCATGCCTTCATCAGTTTTAAACCAATGCGCAAGAGCGGTATATGGATGCTCGTCAAATGGTACAGTCATTATTTTTCTATCTGTTGATCCCCATAAAAAGTTTCTTTGATCGCTAGATAGCTTAATAATTCCAAGCTCTGTAGCCTTAATACCAAAGTTTCTAAGCTGTACGTTATCATCAGCCGCTAATTCTAAGAACAAAGCAGGATTATTTCGCGCAAACACTAATAAATCTCTTTTAAGTTCTTTAGAGCTAAGCTTAGATACTTCAGAACCTTTTTCTACGCGCATGATAGCTTCAGCCATATCAATGTCTATTTGTCTAGCTAATATTATAGCGTCAGCTTCCATTTCTAAAACTTCAATTTGCTCTTCAGCAATTACGCTTGGTTTAAACTCGTAGAAAATTTTATCTCTGTCAGGATGAAAATTTGACAAAAGCTTTTGCAAAACTGTTTTTTCTTTTGGAACAAATAAGCTTCCATTTCTAAAAACAATATGAGATAGCCTTTGGTCTCCTTTCATTTCATCAACAAAAGAAGTTATTTGATTTTCACAATATTTTAATTCTCTTTCGTAACCTTTTTCTTGATCAAACCAGTATATTCCAGTTGCTCGTATAGATCTAGATATTGGTTTTTTATTTCCTTTTAAATAATAAACTCTATCTTTTATTTCCCAAGTTGGTTTTTTTGGCTTTGGCTTTTCAATAACAACCTCAACCATATCGTTAGTAGCTTTTATTTCAGGCGCTACTTCAGCCTTTTTTGTTTGTTTTTTTGCCATGATATAATATAATAAAAGTTAAAAAAGATCGAGGGCC
>CEOI01005233.1_pt1 | contig 16493 bp, 19 predicted proteins | sample 530351 | NCBI WGS metagenome assembly CEOI01 (sample SAMEA2619962, study PRJEB7988) | marine metagenome | biome: marine biome (ENVO:00000447); feature: deep chlorophyll maximum layer (ENVO:xxxxxxxx); material: "saline water (ENVO:00002010), including plankton (ENVO:xxxxxxxx)" | depth 17 m | reverse complement strand
GGACGTGAGTCCAATCTGCTGGCCAGAAGAGTGTCAAACCTTTTTGTGGTTTGACTTTTTTATATTGGTGGATCCAGTAGGTTTCACCACCCTCTTCAACATCATTAAGATACGTCATCCAAGCAAGGTGACGCCACGTAGTAGTTTTATCAGAACCAATACGTTCACAATGAGGGCGGTGATAACCACCGTTGCCCTTTGGATACCACTGAATGTTGAAAGGTTCATTCAACTCCAGATCTGCCATACGGGCGTATGTAAACTTAGTAAGGTAATCGTCTAAACAAGATTGTAGTTCTCCAAGAAAAAGACGTACTGCTTTTTCATTCAGATATGGCGGGATTGCCATATCAACGGAGTTTTTGACTGATTTGTCAACTCCATCGGAGAACTCTCCGTTCACCTTTCTAAGGTATGTGCAATTATCCCAGAATTCGATCAAATTGTCAATAGTCTCATCGGAGATTTTACCTCCATCAATAAAATCAGTCTTCATAAACTAGACATTCTGGTTCTGAGGGATTCTGATCGCAGAAAAGTTCCAAATATGTGGGATCGTGATGATCACCTGCTTCGATTTCTTTTTTGTGGTGTTCTACATAATCCTCCAGGTCGTGCAATTCGCCTTCAATGTGACGACGCATTTGAGGATTTGTATTGGGGTTGTCAAGGATCTCTTTGTCCTTGGCAATATGTGCTTCGATGTTCTCCATTAGAGTATGCTGTCCTTTGATAGATTTAGGCTTGTGGTGATACCTGACTTTGTATAAGTATGCTTCAAACCAAGTACAAGATACTTGCCTGAGTACATTTCGTCAAGTTCAATACGACCAGACTGTGACTGAGATGATGGAATTCTGACATTGATCACATCTCCTGCTGCAATGGATGCGTTTCCAGGGATTTTGATGTCCAATTTAATCGCATTTAGCAGCTGCCATCTAGACGTACTATAGGCAGAAGATTGAATAGTGTCAAATGTCATATTTCCAGCATTTCCATCAGGATTTGCAGAGTTCTGTGCATTCTTCATTGAAGGTAGTGCACGAATCTTGATCCTTGCTGGTTTCTCTGGTGAGAAGTAATCATCATTTACCTTAAAGAATGGGAACCCCTTATTAAGGTGCTTTGACATACCCCAAACTTCCTTTGCCCCCATATTAATAGGAGGATTGATAGAACCAGATGGTGAACTATCTTTCTTACCGTCAGAGGTTGAACCACTGCTAGGTAAGAACCCGCTAGTCAATGCAGGCATAGTAATACCTAAAACGGTATTACTGAACGTACCAGAACGTAAACGTTCTAGTGTGTTTGCTCTGTCAGGATAGTTGATGCTCTCAATCTTGAATGCATTGAGATCACCCCCAGGAGCAGCACCCACGTTCGCTTGTTCATAGGTATAAACAATCGGATTAGTGAATGATGGATTTGACTCCGAACAAAGCATATCCATTGTAGCAAAATTTGTGCCTCTTGAAGTCTCCCAATAGAGATACCCAGGTCTTCCAGAAACACTACCTACAATCTTATCTTGTACGTATGAAATAACATCATACGCTCTCCAAGACGGAGAGATGAAGTTAAAGTTGCCTCTCGCTTCTTCCCATAGTTTGTGTTTTACCTTCCTGTTCAAGTATTCCTTTTCAATTTTATTGACAACTGCACTACCTGGTTGATCGGTAAATGACTTAAATACACGATTTGCTTCGTTCAAATGTGCACCAGGAGATGTAGTGTACAGGATGTACGTAACTGCACGCTCAGATTTGGTAACTTCACCAACTTTGAATATTTTTTGAACTACCTCAATCTCAGTATCAGGAGCAGTATCGGTAGTCAGTACCAAACGAATATATTCATTACCATTGATACCAGAAATCAGATCTACGGTGTCATAAATCAAAAACTCACATCTGATAACAGGCGATTCTACTGCTTCATAGTAATTGAAGTTGGAACAAACATCTCTAAGATCAAATGCATCCTCACCCGAAAACTTCAGTTCAGACAGATCTGTTTTCGTTGAGATGTCTCCATCACCCAACAAAAGTGCGAATTCTTTTAGTTCGTAACCTTTAGGTTGTGCTGACATCAGAAGAAATTACTCAAGATAGAAGATCCCTCACCAAGGAATCCAAAACGACTTTGCAGGAATTGATTTGCTGGATTCTGCTTTCCAGGGAGAACAACAGGTGCACTTTCTCCTCCACCATCAGCAACTCCACCAGGAAGTTCCATAATGTCAAGTACGATGGTCTTGATACCTTCAGCTGTCTCCATAGCATCTGCCTCATCAGTCGCTTCTAGGACAGTCTGAGTCAAATTCATAATGGTCTTACCAGCACCAACAACTGGTGCCAACTGAGGGATATTTGCAGCAATGGGCGCTACAGCGTTGACAACTGGTTGCACCGTATTCATTACGGCACCAATACCCTTACCAATACCCCCTAGGATGCCTCCTAGACCCATTTCAGGTAGTTTACCGCCTGCAGATTTCAAGTACCCACCTGCACGTGCCTGACCGATCCTTCTAGCGGTCAAACCAGGATCTCTGCGCGTATGAGGGGTATCAAAGGGTATTACAAAACCCCCAGCGGATCTTTGTGCCACATATTCTGTTCCGTGACCGATAAAGGATACGGACCTTCCACCATCGAGTGATACTGGGTAACCTGACTGTGGTCCACGGATCCAACCACCCTTCGCCATCTCCTGCACCTTGGTGATCTGAGGTGGTGCCAAACGTGGTTTGATGTTATACACGCTGCCACCCATAGACCTCTTAGGTACGTGGACGCTGTTAACGATAGTAGTTGGACTGAATGGAAGAATTCCACCCTTTGAGAACTCTGCAGCGGATGATATTGCAGGGAATGGTCCACCCTTACTCTCTAGGATGACACCATCATTTGCTGCTTGCTGCTCTGGTGTTAATCCAGGTGTTTCAGGTGTCTCTTCAGGTTTTGTACCAGCAACCCACTTCAATACGTTAGTAAGACCCTGCATAAGCATAATCAGGGGCTTGAATGCAGTTTCACCCAAGAATGAAGCAACCTCCATTATCTTGGGTAGATGTGGCTTGATGAAGTCTACCAACTTCTGGATCGCTGGACCCAATGCCTCAAAGAATTCTTTGGTTGCCTTCTTGATAGGTTCCAGGAAGGCATTGACAACCTTCATTATCTGTTCAAAGAAATCCTTCAGCGCATTGAAGGTATCCTTGACAATAGGACCTAAGAATTTACCTGCGTGCTTACCAAGAAATCCACCAAGGGCATTACCAATCAGACCACCAATAGGACCAGCAAGTTTATTGCCGAGCGCACCCAGTGCCATACCACCAACGGCAGCTCCAGTACCAGCACCGATTGCAGCAGATCTTCTGTCTTCTTCATCACCCTCATAGTTCGCCATCACATCCTGATAAGCCATAATGCCCTGACCTGCCGCCAGGAGCGTCTGACCAATCACATTGCCACCAAGGAACTTACCAAGATTAAAAATACCTTTGGCAACGCCCGTAAGCATCTTGCCAAAAGTAGTGATAGTCTTTATGGGATTTTTGAGGAAGGCAAGACCTACCAGGACAGCAGCACCTGCACCTATTAATTTAAGTGCACCCTCCATCCTCTCTTGGAAAGTTTTATCCTTTCCAAATGCTTTCTCCCAGTTTGTAGTTATAAAATCAGTGACACGAGTGAAGAACGCTACGACCCCTTCAAAGAACGATTTAAGTCGCTTGAATGTACGTTCTATACTCTCCCTATTCTTTGGATCAGATAACCAATCCAGTACGCCATATATCAGCATACTTTTTAGTAATTTACCCAACCATTCCATAAAGGTTGGGGATGCTGCAGCAATGACGCCACCAATCTTCTGACCGATATTTTCCTTCGGTGCTTCGATCTTACCTTCTAGATTTCTATCTCTACTCAGTTGTGCATTACGTGCTGCCTCTGCTTGTGCAGCTTGTGTTGCAGCCTGTTGTCTCTTCAGTGCTACACCAATACTATTAACAGTAGCACCTAGGGAATTAATCGCATTTAATGTACTCGCGAAACTTGCACCAGCAACTTGCTTTCCACCAATAGATACCGTCGCACCATCCCCTTTGGGACCAGTGACGAACTTATAAAATCTAATTGAAGGTGTTGATACTGCCATTATCTGATGCTAGCTGAGGGGGATGAGAATTGTACGTCGTTGCCTCCACCAGATGTACTCATTCTTCTAATGGCAGGTTGTAAGATGACTGCCTGGGAGGTTGGTTTCTTTCTCTTAGGTTTCTGTGGGATTCTAGTGTTGGGTTTGTCAGTATTTATGTCTCCCACTGGGATCCTGGTATGAGGAACGCCACCATCAGGTCCTTGTGTGGCGTTTACAATCGTGTTCTGATGCTGTCTAGGAGTTCCAAACAGTTTAGGGTACGTGACGTGAGGACTCAAGTCTCCACCCCTACCACGAGGATAGACCTCAAAGTGTAGGTGAGTGTCATCAATACTTCTACCAACTCGTCTCATATCAACGAGTTTACCGATGACCTGTCCTGCCTCTACCCTGTCTCCAGGTTTGATGCTAGGAATCATATGCAAGTAACGCTGGTCGTAACCATCGTCACCTTTAATCATAATACCTGCCAGATAATCAAGATTAGGTACGTACCTATCTGTGATCGCCTCACCACCAACAACAGCGACAACATCGATTGCAGGGTTAGGTCCGAAAGGATACTTTTCAACTAGGTCAACACCTTGGTGTGCTCCTCTACTTGATGATGCGTGAGATCTATGGTACTGATATATCTGACCATCAAAGTGACCCTTAGGCAGAGGGAAGAATCTACTACCTTTAGGTGCACCACCAGGAGGTGCCTGAGGTCTCTGTCTGACCTCCTCCAGTTGCATAGTCTTATCTTGGATATTGGTAGTCAGTTCACCTGCAATCCTTTCCTCCAGTTCTTTGATATGTTTCTTCTCGTGCTCAACACGATCAGCAACCGTGTTCATACCAGCATCATTATGATCCTGCCAAGCAAATCGTACTCTATAGTCAGGACCTTCTTCCTGTACGTATCGCTCAAGTCTTGCTAACTTTTTCTTTGCATATTCCAGGTCATTCTTTGCATCCTGTTTTGCCTGCTTTGCCATACGGAGTTCTCTTTCCGCCGTCTCAGTTTCAGCCTCAAGTCCAAGAACATTTCTGAAACGACCCAACTGATCCGCTCCACCTTGCATAATTTTCTTGGCACCCTCAACCAGATTGACAAGTTTTTGAATAGCACCTTGTACAAAGTCAGAGTTGATAACATCATTGATTTTTTGGACTGCACCCTCAAGGATGGGTGACAGTTTTTCCTTGATCAACTCCAGGACGGGTAACACTCCATCACGGAACAACTCAATCATCGGGTTGATGACTGGCATAAAGAACGACTTGACTACTGGGAGGGCAATCTCCACGAAGAAGTTCTTGATCGGTTCCAGTATGGGAGTAATAGCATCACCAATGAAGGCACCAACCTTTTCACCAAGGAATGATCCAAGCAACTGACCCACAATAGGACCAAATGGACCCAGGATAGGTGTCAACAGTGCAGACATAGCAAGACCACCAACAGTGGCACCAATACCAGCACCTGCTGCTACCTGCATCGAGTCACCCTTAGCAAGTCTACCCGCAAACGCAGCACCACCCGCAAGTACGGAGAGACCACCACCTTTCAGAAACTTACCACCTGCTCTGAGACCTTTACCTGCAACTGCTTTGAGTTTACGCATCTGACGGATGCGTTTGATATTTGCAGCGCGTTTACGTACTAACTGTTTATGTAATTGCTTCTGCGACTTTACTGTATTCTTTTTCATCCCCTTGGTGAGGAACCTAGTGAGACGAGCAGCGTCACCAATAAGTTTCCAGGGTTTTAATATCCTATCTGCTAACCACAGCGCCCCGAGACCACCTACAAGTTTCAGAGCACCCATAAGGATGTTCTTCTCACCAAAGGCTTCCATTATCAGGTTCACACCTGTGGTCAGTACCTTAAATACCGTACCCAACCACGCCTTGATTATCTTAAGACCAGTCTTGATCGTTTGCTTGTTCTTAGGATCACTAAGGAAGTCTAGAACAAACCACTGCAAAGCAGAGACTGCCAACCACTTGAATGGTGCTAACAACCTCTCCAACCAACCCATCTTTGGTGGTTCTGGTTTCTCTTCGTTCGCTCCCTTATCTAAATCCTTTTTACTAATTCTGTTCTTCTCTATATCATCTTCAGTCTTCTTGTCTCTTCTTAATTGATCGGCATTTGCATCTCTTTGCACTGGTGTGGTGGCAAGTTGCATCTGCCCAACAAGAATCTTACCAATGTCCTCTACAGTGGCACCCAACCTGTTGACTGCTGTCGTCATAGCAGTAACAGGATTAGTCGCAATAGAACCCGTTACTCCCCTGGTGACAGGGAGAAACGATCTTATTGCTATGGGTTTAGATACTTGCATTAAAGTGATTGTCCTCTTGATGCTTGCCTCTGCCTCGCCTCCTCTTCTTGGAGGTGTCGGATCAGCATATTAACGTACACATCCCTCTCCCACGGCATCATATTCTCTAACTCAGTGAGACTATATTTGTGGTGCTGCATCAGTGCGAAGTTCACCTCAAACAAGTTGATCAGTGAGTCGTGGGCTAGGGCTACGCGAAAAAAGCAGCCATCCCCTCAAGTACCACCTCACTCTTCACTTCAGTCTTGGGATTGAAGACCTCAATGGTATGAGACAACTTAGGCATTGTCTCAAAGAACTTTTGAACCATCTGGAACTGTGAAGAGTTCATTGATTCAAAGAATTCAACGAGTTGAGCTTTCTTGTATGCTTTAGCATCTTCTACCTCTTCACCGTTTGCAATCTGTGAGACACAATCAGCAGCGAGTTGGAAGATGTCATCCATACCAGGATTCTCAGAGAGATTGTTCTTGACGAAGGTATCGATAGATGGATACTTCATCACGAGCGTGACATCATCAGTGATCTTGATCTTATTGGTGTGATCGTCAGGGACTTGTACCTCTACTTGTTCCAGGTTGACTTCTACATCTACCTGTGTCTTGTCATCATCAGGGCAAGTGATTTTGAACTCACTAATTTCACCAACAGACTTCGCACGGATACGAAGGAAGAGGAACTCAACATCGAAAGTGGAAAGTGTGTCTACTTTTTTGATGCTGGTACAGTTTTTAATAATTTCTTTGACTGCTTTGATCATCTCTTTCTGATCCTGAGATTCCATTGCTAGGTAAAGCAACTTCTCTTCACGTACCAGGAAAGGACGATATGTTACCTTCTGACCGAAGGGCAAAACAGTTTCATATTCAGGCACCACCAAGGTGGGCAATGGCATAGGCATAGTAATAAGACCAATTCGTATAGGTATTTAGTCAGTTACTGGAAGATCCTTCCAATGCTGTTAACAGCAGAACTGACACTATCGATAGCACGACTGACTTCACCAATGGCATCAATGGTTCTATCGAATGCTGGAATACCCGAGTTACCTCTCAGAGGACTACCAGGAGAGGACACGATTTCATTCAAGGGAGCGTTTGCCTCAGTGACAATATCTGTGGTCCAATCACCTTGAGACTTGATCGTCGTACCCATACGGAAACGTTCAACATAGAACTGTACGTCCAACTTCATCAGTGACATTTGCTCATTGTTAAATGTCATCTGACTTACATTGTATGGGAAGCATCCAACTGCTCTCCATTGTGCTGTGATTTTATTGTTACGAATCTGTCCTGCGTTGCCGTTGGCATCTACAAATTTAGTGACCAAGTTAGATCCAGGTTCCCACTTATTGATAATGATGTCAGTTACATAATTATCATAGAACATACTCCTGTTCTCTGTGTCTCTAGAGATAGTGTTGATCCATCTCTCAAAGAATGCACGGTGCCACTGGTTCTTGGTGACAAGGAATTGGATATTTAATTCTTGTGGTGTCTGTTGTGTTGCATATCTCCTCATCGCACCGAAGTTAGTTACCTCACCTGTCATCAGGTTACGAGAGGGAACTGTCACTGAATCGGCAAAGTAATCAATCGCTTCATAGAATCCCTTTGGACCACCAAACTCACCCAAAAGACTACGCATATGATATGGTATCCCCATCTGAATGGAGAACATATTTGAACGCGAGGGTTCGTATTGTCCTGTTGCAACCAGGTCTTTGAATCTGCTGAATGAGATTGACATTATGCGTATTGATACACTGTTTTGGATGGTACGTTAATGTTTCTACCGTTAATTGTAGTTACAAATTGCTCACAGGGTATCAAACCCACATCAGACCACTCAGAATTTGGCACGTTAAAGTACGGAGATTGTACATTAGATCGTAAGTATTTATGGTAAGTAACAGGAGGTACGTCAAGAACTCCCTGAAATAGTGACTCACCTAATGATGCACGTCCTGAAGGTGGTAGGTAGTGAAGGTTCGCACCCCAGAATCGAGTTGAATCCTCACCTAGGATGAATACCAGTGGGTACCTATCCCAGAACTGCATCTGCTCACCATATTTAGCGTTGTAAGAGAAAAAAATCATCCTACCAACCTGTGGTGTGCCTGCTTCCAAACCATAGATGAGTTGACTACGCCACCATTCTTTGTTGAATGATCCACCACCTCCTAAATCTTTTATGTCCTCGAATAAACTCACACCAATAACTCCTTTTCTGTAAGGATGAGAAATTTCATCTGTCTGTCGGCACAATACTCCCGTGCTGCTTTCCACTTAGCATCATTGACAGCGTACGTGGTCACCTCACTTAAGTATCGTTTGGTAACCCTGCTTTTCTTTTTCGGTGGAACTGTCTGCGCGAGCGGTTTAACCTCGATAATGAACTTCTGAGTCCTTCCGTTCCTGGTTCTTGCTCTGACGTAGAAGTCGGGAAAATAACGATGAACCCGATTATCAACAGGACTGACATAAGGAATGACTGTTTCTTCGCTTCCCCATTCTTTGATGTTCGCATTGTTGTCACACCATACCATTAATTTACGTTCCCACAAAGATCTATAAATAATGTTTGTAGGATCACCTTTGTACTTGCCAGGATTACTTGGTTTGAAACGACCTGAATAACTTCTCTGAGGCATATGGCTGAAGCTCCATTAGTATATCCCCGATCAATACCAACGCAAGTACCTGGCGACTCCCCTGGTAGCAGTGCTATACGAGGGCAAGATTCGTTCGGAACAACCGTTGTTGATTACCTGAAGATCAAAGTATATAGATCTGCAGAGGGTAATCCCTACACCAGAGTTGGTGGCATAGGTGGATCGAGTGAGGGTGCACTTTATAAAACTATTTATCTATACCTTCCTCAAGGATTGAAGGAAGAGTATGGTGCTGAGTACAACCAGGTCACTCTTGGTGCTGCAGGTATGGGTGCAATGCAAGCACTACAAAACGGTACCACTGGTGATGATCTAGTCAACACGCTGCAACAGACTGCAGGTGCTGCAAAGCCTGAGTTCGTGATGAACAAGGTTGCAAGTGCTATTGGTCTTGTGAACAGCACTCTTGGAATGAATACTTCTGGTCTCGATGCAAACACCATCGGAGCATTGACTAAGAAGAGAATCTTCAACCCATATCAAGAGACCACTTTCAGAGGTACCACGTACAGAAACCACAGTTTCAACTTCAAATGTCAACCCAGGAATGCAAAGGAAGCATCTGAGTTGTATGACATCATCCAATGCTTGAGACTTGCAATGCTTCCTGGTGAACAAGATGGTACACCAGTTGACTTTGCTGGTGATGGTGGCAACCAACTGTTCAACAATATGTTGTCAAGTAAATCTGGTTCTGGTTCGGGTAGATGGTTGACTATCCCCGACTACTTCAGACTTGAACTCGTACGTATCGAAGGCAAACCAAGTGAGACAGGTGACCTTGACATCACTTCTGGTCAACCCACTGGTCTCAAGAAGATTATGCAGTTCCCTCTCAAGATGGTCCTTGCAAACTTCTCCATTGACTTGACACCTGATGGTCCTTACAACTCACTGAAGGACATCTTTGATAGCATTACAGATTATGGTCCTGCGGCATTCAATATGTCTCTCACATTCAACGAGACTGCATTCCTCACCAAAAACTCTATTCGATAATGGCATATTTTAAGTATCTCCCCAAAGTATATGTACGTCAGAAGAGTAGGATCAATGGTGTCCAACCTTATGAACTGGCAGTAAATATCTTCCGTAGGATTAAGATCCGCGACAGTCTTCAAGGTGCTCTGCTGGGTTTCATTCAGTATGAAATCACTGAGGGTCAAAGACCTGATCAGATTGCATATGAATACTACAATGACCCTGGTCTAGACTGGATCGTTCTACTGGTAAATAATATCATCAATGTAAACGAAGATTGGCCACTGACTCGTGACGATCTTAGGGATTACGTGGCAAATAAGTATGGTTCTATCGAAGGGATCAAGCACTACGAAACAAATGAGTACATAGATCCTGCCACTGGTATGCGCCTTATGCCTGAGGGTCTCATCGTATCAGAAGATTTTCATATCACCAAAGCAAATGGTGACATAGTTCCAAAGTCCATCTCAAGATCACCTGTCTCGTACTTTAACTATGAGTCCAAGATCAATGAGACGAAAAGAAATATCTATTTACTGCGTCCACTGTATATAACTGACTTCATCTCAGAATTCAAGAGACTATGTGACTATCTTCCTCACGCTGAGGTAGATCCAGAAGGTAACAAGAAGACTGAAGGATCTCTTGCAGAAGAGTTCATTGGTCTACCCAGATACAGCAAACCGAGACAGTCCACTGCGTCTACAGGTTCTGCCTCTGGTGGTGGTTCTTCTACTGCTCTCCTGGCAGGTAGTGCATCTGTTGCTGGTACTGCTGCTGAGGTGTCCTTTACATCTGGTAGTGGTACCACCATTACAGCGACACTACCCTCTAGCAGTACGTCTTCAAGTTCAACCAGCAGTTCCTCTTCCTCCAGCAGTAGTTCCAGTAGCAGTAGTTCCAGTAGCAGCAGTGGATCCAGCAGTAGTTCCTCTGGATCTAGTGGTTCATCTGGATCGTCTGGATCTAGTGGTTCATCTGGATCCTCAGGATCTAGCGGATCTAGTGGATCATCAGGTGGTGGAGGATATTACGGCGGCGGATACTAGAAACACCAAGGTCCTTTCTTATAGAAGTAGCAAGGAACTCCGTGTTCGTTGTGCTTGTTAGGAGTAAATGATGGAACGTGACCACTACCATCCCAGTAATGATGGTGATGATGATGGTGGCGTCTACGCCTTGGCACTGGTTTGTACCAGCAGTTCCAGGACATAAACATTGGATCGTAAACACAGTGCGAAGGTGCAACCTCTCGCTCACCGTCTGTGATACGATGCCTGTGGTGTGCTTGAGCAGCAGAGGGCATTAAAAGAAGAGTCAGACCCAGGGCGAAAAGTCTCATAGTTCTAATTCATTTCCGTGTCTTGAACCTATTCTACCACGTACGATCACGTCAAATGCAATGCATAGACGCTTTTCTGAGTGGCACACCTCTGCTCTGTGTACTAACTGAGATGGAAACATCACCAACGTACCAGGTTCAGGGTGGATAGTGAATTGCTTTGCTGTGCAGTCAGTAAACCCAACCACATCAGGTTCTAGTGTGGGAACAAAGCAGTTGAGAAACTGTGCTCCTTTATTAAAGAACAGTCTACCACTCTCTTCATCACACAGTATATAGTAGACACCACTCATAATTGCATTGGAATGAGAATGCCAATCGCAAGAGTCACCCTCACGATGGAACACACCCCACGAACGTACGATCTCAATCTCATTGCTAGGGTCAACCAGCAAAGCATTATACATCCAGTCCCTCACTTGATTGAGAATCAGTTCTTGAATCTCAGGCAGGCGAGAGAGAATCTGTTTGGTCTGACTAATTGATTTAGTCTCGAACCTATCCCACGGGAAGATACTATCGAAAACAGAAAGGGTCCCCTCAGGGACCCCTACGTTCTCTTCAAACACTGGTGTGGGGAAGAGTTGGTGCATCATCGTGTAAAATAACGATCCATTCTAAGTTTGATATAATACATCCCGATGACCCACAGGGAGAAGAGAAACCCTTCTCCGTAACTCATCGAGTTCCAGGCGTGTACAACGTCCATCAGTCTTCCTCTGCCAGTTTGGCGAAGTAACTCAGTGCGTCGTCTTCTTCAGCAACTCCTGCAGGTGCAGAAGCTTTTGCCTTTGCGAACGTGTCAACGTCCTCTGTCCACGCTGGACTGTTAGATCCAGTGATGTCAGGGGAGTTGAAGTTTCCACGTCCTTCGGACTCATCTTCCAGCGACTCGTCAACCACACGAGGTTGAACAGACTTGCCAAGGACAGTCTGGAGTCGTGTATCCAGTTCGTCGTAGTTCTTGAAGTTTGAGTCATCAGTGAACTCCTTGAGGGAATATGTACTGTTGTACACTTCCTCCAGGCGCTCGTCGTCGTATCCACCCAACGTACCAGGGGCAGCAAAGGTAGAGTCGTCGTAGTTCCAGTAACCTGCAACCTGCTTGATCTTCAGTTTGAAATCAGCACCAGTCCAAAGATCGAACGGGTCAATAGCGGGTTGCGGATCATAATCATTCTCGTCTGGTTGCATACGAGCGGTAATCTTATCAAAGATACGCTTACCGAACTTATACAAGAAGACTTTACCTTCGTTCTCTGGATTCAGAGGGTCTTTAGCGACATAAATGTTTGCATAGTAGGACAGTTTGCGCTTTTGCTTACGTGCGACATCCTTATCGGACTCGCGACCAGCATTCCACAACGTACTGTTGTGAGCGCACACAGGGCACTTCTCTCCTTTGGTTGTCGGGCAGTTCTCGATCAACCAACCACCTGGTCCTTGGAATGCGTGACTCCAGACCTGTGCCCAAGGCAGGTCGCTGTCACCCTGAGCGGGGAGAAAGCGAATGATGGCAAACCCGTTTCCAGATTTGTCAACCCCAGGTTTCCAGAGACGCTCGTCAGATTGCTTACCGTTGCTGTTGAGTTTCTCCAACTGCTTGGTAAGTTTGCCGAGATTGGAACCAGAGGATTTCTTAAGGGATGCGAATGACATAATTAGTCTTTTGTTGTGTGTTGTGTGTGTTGTGTACTACCCAATAAGGGTAACAGGATTATTTAGCACTGTCAAGTTCTTTTCTCCAGGACTTGAGGCGCTTGGACATATTTTCCAGGACATCGTTGATGCCTTGACCACCACTATACAGTGCGGTCATCTGGTCAATACGTATCTTGAGGTCTGCTGCTTCCTTGTCCTCCAATGACATCAGAGACAGTCTAGCATAGAAGACCTTCTGTTTGGCAACCAATTCCATAGTCTTCTCAAGATGATCTCTCTTCTCCTGTTGACTCATCAATGGAAATCTGATGGAGATGTCGTAGAGATCCTTGTACAGGGACTGCATATCGTGCAATTCCTGACGTACTACTTCTGAATGGTAAAACGGTTCGCTCATAGTGGGAGCACTCCTCTCGATGTTTTCTTTACATAGTTGAGTTGTTGAGCGTTGTATTTGATCTTGTCTTTGAGAGGACGGGAGATAAGTTTGTTGACGGTCTCGACTTCGATCTCGTACTCATCACAGACAACTACGACAGCATCGATGTAGTTCACGAGTCCATTACTATTCTTCACCACATCCTCTACAAGAGAGGAGAATTTCGATTGCGTCATAAATTTGTCTTGGAATTCTTTCATCTGTAAGAGGTATTAAAGTCGTGAATGTATTCTTGCAGAAGTTTATACAACTCATTCAAATTCCGTTTCTCAATCACTTGCATCGTACCGTCTTCGACGGCGATGATAGTTACAACTTTCTGTACTTCAACGCCACAACGTTCATAATACATTGCAGCATACGCTGCTTCTTGTACAAAGTAATTTTCGATCCAGGATTCCTGCTTGGGTTTTGTTGATGTCTTGAAGTCAATGACAGCAAGTTCACCATCAAACTCTGCTATGCAGTCAACACGACCAGCAATGCGAAGATGATCACTGAAGAGAGGAGCTTCCAACAAGTGAATGTTGTTGATCCTATCCAGCGTCTCAATGGCAGACCTAAAAAGATAAGAAGCAAGAGGATGCGTTTCATCTTTAGGTAGACCTTCGTTCTTCAAATAACATTCTACCATACCGTGGAATTTATTGCCACGATTAGATGCTTGTGATGAAATCTTGTTAGCTTTTTCTTCGCCAACACGCTTTCTCCACTTGAGGATCGAGTCTTTCTTCTTGTGACTTGTAATTGTGGTGATGGATGGGTACCATCTACCTTCACTAACTTCATAGAGTCGCATTCCGCTGGTCTTTGTGACAGCGTTCAACTCAGTTAGCGGGACTGGAGGTCCCACCATTTTGAACATAATTAAAATCCTAGATTAATTTTGCTGACCAAGTATTCACGTACAAGACCAGAACGTACGATGTCTTCAATACCAAACTCAACGCAGTCGAATGATGGCATCGTGTTGAGGATCCTCATAAAGTCAAGGACTCCGTTCTTCTCGTTACTCTTGACCAGATCGGACTGGGTGTAGTCACCACTGAAGATGATCTTAGAATTCTGTCCGATACGTGTAATGATACTATCAAGTTCGTGAAAGTTCAAGTTACTGAACTCATCAACAATAACAATACAATCATCCAAAGTAGTACCACGGATGAAGGATGTGGACCAGAACGAGATAGTTTCTTGTGCTCTCAGATTGTCGTACAACATATCAAATGCTGCATCGTCAGGCATCTGGAACATATACTTGACCATATTCTTATAGGGAATCTGGTACAAGTTACTCTTGTCTTCGTGGTCTCCAGGAAGGAAACCAATCTCCCTAGTAGGCACAAGAGAGCGAACCATATACACCTTCTCATAAGGAGAGGATGGTTCTAGTACGTCTTTCAATGCAAGATACAGACTGATGAATGTCTTACCAGTACCAGCGGCACCGTGCAAGACCAAGTGTTTGCCTTCAGCATATGATGTGAACACTCTCTCCTGATTATCAGTGAGAGGTTCGATCACCTTGAGGTGATCCATATTGATTGGTTTTTTTCGTCTCATCTGTTTCGCTGTCATACCAGAGGGAACAGGTGTCTTTCGCTTTCTTGGCGGCATAATCAAGTAAATCGGCTAAGGTTTGCACCAGGATGGGCTGACTGGATTTTCTGCATCACTTGCTTAAATCCATCGGACTGTTTTGGTTTTCCATATACAGTGGCAACATTTTGATTGCCAAAGTATCGTTCCAATTCAGGGTGCTCTTCTTTGTATTTATCGAGAGCAGCGATCGACATATAATTTGATGTGATCTCGCCAGTCTCTTTGTTAATCCATTCGTAGGTTGGCATTAGTCTTTCATCCGTTCGTGTTCGATTTCTTTACGTATCCTATCTAGGTCTCGTTTAAGTTTGATCTCCATCCATTTCATTCTCATCTTCAGAAAAGCATAGCGAATCTCCATTGAGATCCACATAGATAATCGTTCCACACCATCAGGACCAAACGCTGCAAGAAATACTGCAGCGAGTATTGCCGTGACGTAGAAACCGATGAGATAGGATGGAATCATTAATCAATCCTCAGACAAGGTTGAAGGTCATCGTATTCATCAGGACAACCACATTCTTCTTCAGGTGGACACCAACCAAGTGCCTCTGAAACGATGGGGAACTGACAAACGAAATGTTTTTTACAGAGTTCTGCGATTTGCATATGCTCTTTCTGTGTGCCGTGACCAGTACGTAGATTAATATAATGGATCCACGAGCGAACTGATCCTGTCATCATCATTCTTGTCGGTACGGCGAGGGGAAGCACCATTCTTGCACACTCCTTTGCGATTCCCTCACGAAGAAGTTCATTGTACAAGTCCATACCTTCATAGAAGTATTGATGAATGCGACCCTGCAAGAACTTCTTCGTGTCTGCATCAACAGCATCGATAGAGTTCTGCCTGTTCTTAGTGTCCTGCAGTCTCAGATCAGGTACAGGAATCTCATTACCCATCAAAAGTCCTGCATCAGCATACCGCTGGGAAAACTCTTGATATGTGAAGCTACGGTGCCTCAAAATTTGAGCTCCGATTGCCCGTGATGTATTGATCTCAAGCGTCATAAATGCTTGCTCGAACACAGACCAATGCTCGTGCTCAATACAATACTTCAATAGACCAGCAACCTTAGGGTTGTCCTGGTTCTTGGGGTTGCTTACACGTGCAACATACCCCATAGTTTTTTCAGCATCAGGAGTGACGCTGATAAGGCAAACTTTACTCATCCTTTAAGAATCCTCACGATAGCAACCAAGCAAATTGCTTGGAAATAATTGATTGCCTTGATACCAAACAGTGCTGGCAAAGACCAGTTCCAGGTTAGCATA
>CEOI01038405.1_pt1 | contig 16552 bp, 13 predicted proteins | sample 530351 | NCBI WGS metagenome assembly CEOI01 (sample SAMEA2619962, study PRJEB7988) | marine metagenome | biome: marine biome (ENVO:00000447); feature: deep chlorophyll maximum layer (ENVO:xxxxxxxx); material: "saline water (ENVO:00002010), including plankton (ENVO:xxxxxxxx)" | depth 17 m | reverse complement strand
TTGACAGTATCACCAGTATCTGCTGGTGTTGTTACTGTCACCGCAGCCGGTGGTTCACTCCAAAACAGAGTTACTGTTTCTGCATCCACTACATCAATCGCAGATAATGCTACTGGGTTTACTACAGTAACTGGATTCAAGACATATTCTCTTATGAAGGTTGGTGTTTCCACGTCTGCTTGGGTAAGAATATATACCGATGACACATCGAGATCTAATGATACTAATAGAGGAGTAGGAGAAGATCCTAATCCTGGAAGTGGAGTAATTGCAGAAGTAGTTACTACTGGAATCTCAACCCAACAAATGATCACGCCATTTACCATGGGTGGAAATATGGAGGATCCTGTAGGTGATACCATTTACTTAGCCATTACGAACCTTTCTGGTTCTACTCAATCAATAACCGCAGATCTAACTATTCTTCAACTGGAGGCCTGATAAATGACTGTATCAATTAGTACAGTAGGATTTAACACTGGTAATGCTGGAACTTGGACCCCAAATGACATCATCACTTGTATTGGTGAAGCACTTTCACTACAGGAACTTCATGGAAGCACCACCGATTCTGGATTGATTTGTGGTATAGCAACTTACAGTGGAGATAATACGATTCCTTCTGAAGTTAATATTAGATATCTTGACGTTAGGGGTACTTCTAGTGGATTGGGCACTGACGCTAGTTTCGATGTTATGAGAAATGCATCTGGTCAAACTTATGGTGTATATGTAAACAGACCTGGTGTTGGTTACACTGGAGGAGAAGTAGTTACTATTTCTGCAGAAGATATCGGTGGTGCATCTAACGGTGCATCTGATATGACATTTCAAGTTATAGTTGATGCTAATATTTCTAATGGTGTTTCTTATGCTGTAACAGTAACTGGAACATATTTAAATTATACTGCTGAGGGTTGGGACAGAAATGGTTATCAAGGTCCTGGTACGGACAGAACTTTTACTTTTATGGAAGGAGATAGTATAAAATTTCATAATACTATTGTTGATGAAGCTTCAACGTATGATGCGTATACTCTGACTCATAGACAAAATAAGATGTGGGCAGAAATTGATAAGGTTGTTAGTTTTTATACAGCAGTGGGTTCTGGAACAAGTATTACTTGGACTCCGAACTGGGGAGAACGTGGAACGTATTATTGGAATAAATTCCAGTATGTGAACCAAGAACATGTTCATACGATTGTTATTCAACCAGCAGATAGTGCAAATGTTACTTCCGTAAGTTATGGATCTACCACTGCTTTTTATGATGTTGCCGATGAAGGAAATGCTGCAGTTTGGAAACAAGAACTCGACTCATCTAAAACATATGGAAATAATTATTGGTACATCTATGCTGATACCAGTGGTAATGTACATTGTGCAGGTGGTAATGGTTATCATCCAACAGATCATCAAACCAGATTTCCAGCATGGTTCCAGCCTGGCGCTAGTAATCCAGCGCCAGAAGCAGGAAGTTCTGTGTATACTGTTTGGGGCCATGCGTTTGGACCAAGATCTTCTAGGGGTAGCAAAGAGTTAGATCTTTGGAATGGTTGGGCTACTGTAGATCAGAACATACACAATAATATCAACAATCCGGCCTCTGTACTACAGAACAATGCATGGACTACATTTACTGAAGTACCTATAGGTAGAAGTTCATATGAAGTAAATCTTAGAATGTGGAAGTCTGGACTTGATCCAAGTTTTGTTGTATTTTCTTGGTATTATCCAACACTATCTTCTTCAACTATTCAGGATAATGGCGGAAGGACTTGGTGGTGGCATAACTATACAACAACTTTATTTGATCTTGATTATGTGCAGAACGCATCTGTTACACATATAAGTCGAGATGCAGCGAATGGTAATACTGCTGCTAAAATAAGATTTGAAACTCCTACCAATACCACTAATTATAATTATAGAAATGCACTGAGAGGATACTGTAATATTGGTGCAGGAATACAAATTTTGAAAGATTATTATGCACCAATGACAGTAGATGATGCTCCTGTAGATTATGATTCTAGACTTCTTTATAGACCTGCTACTTCGGATTATTATTATACTGCTAGAAGTACAAATGTCGGCAACACACTATTCAAAGGTCCCACTATCAGTAACAACGCGGCTACAAATAATATTATAAAGAATATACCTACTTGCTCTAAGATGGTTCCGTGCCCATATTACTTACCAGATGACTTTGCGTTATTTACTTTTGATTACAATGCAATAAGTGCAAATATCAATCAGGGAGATACCATTACCGTTAGTGGTAGTGAAGTTTGGCAAGTTATTGACGGATCTTATTGTACTAATGAGGGTTCATCTAGAACTTCTGGTATTATATTCTGCGCGAGGATAGTATAATGACTGATTGGTCTATTCCAAATTTAGGAACAGTTATTGATGGTTATCCAGAACTCAATGGAGAATTGGGATCTAGTCTTTTATCTGCAACTATCTCAGTCACAAATGGCACCATCGGTGTTGGCGATTTAATACTGACAGCCAAACTTGGTGGATATGAAAACGTTAGAAGTATCCCAGCAGAAGAACCTGGAAGACCTCATGTTGGTCAAGTCTATCCACATCCATAAATAAGAGAAGAGCTCAATTTAACCTATGGCAATAAGCACTTATGTTGTCGGAATCAATACGGCAAATGCTGGGACCTGGACTCCCGAAGATGCCTTATATGCAATTGGTGTTGGTCTAAGTTGGGCGCAGATGCATGGGTCGCCAGTAAGTGGACTAGTTGTTGGTGTTTCTAGTATTAGTGGTGGCGGTGCAGTTGATGCGGCAAATGATAATCACTATAAAGATGTAAAACCTGTTAGCACTACTGGTGTTGGAACTGGTGCAAGTTTTTGGATTGAGAGGGAGAGTAATCTCAGTGGACAAATACACAGTATCATCGTAAACAGACCTGGTATTGGATATAGTGGAGGAGAAGTAGTCACTATTTCTGCAGAAGATATTGGTGGTGCAGCCAACGGTGCATCTGATGTTACTCTCAGATTAATTGTTGATGCTAACATACCTGTTGGTGCTTCTTATGCAGTAACTGCAAGAGATTCTGGTGGCAACAATCACGTTAGTGAAGGTCGTGATATTAATGGATATCAGGGAATTAGTTCTGGATTAACTTATACAATCTATGAAGGTGATACTTTAGAGTTTACTAATTCTACTGGTTCTGAAGGTTCTAGTTATGATGATTATTATTTAACAAATAAGTACGTAGCATCATTTCCAGCTGATCAAGATAAAGTAACCACTTTTGGTATCACTGGACTTGGTAATGGTGAAACTAGAAGTTGGACACCAAAGTGGGGAGAACGTGGAACTTATTGGTTAACCAGACAATATTATTCTCATGAAAATGTAGAAGAATCGATTATAATTAATGTCTTGCAAAGAGACTCTGCTGGAATCACTAGCGTAAGTTATGGATCCACTACAGAGTTTATGAATTATAGTACTTATTCATATGGAACTGCAGTTTGGAAACAAGACATCAATCCAAACAAATATTTTGGAACTACATATCATTTTCTATCATTCGATAGTTCATATAACTTATACTGTGCTCAGACTAGTGGATATCATCCAACAGACCACGCTACATGTTTCCCCAACTGGGCATCTAATGGAGATCCAAGCAATTCTGTAGAATATAGTGGGCACAAAGGACAATCAACTAGATCCGCTGGAAATCAAGAACTTGATTTAATTAACGGAAGTTATGATATTAACAACAATGCTAGCAGTTATAGATACGGATGGTTAAGTAATAATACTTCCTCATGGACATATTCAAACAGTATTCAAACACTTTGTCAACTTAATACCAGTTATACAACTTTTGAACTTAGATTGAGAGTGTGGAGATCGGGTATTGATCCTAACTTTGTAGTATTTGGATTTGATTATCCTACAGTTTCCTCATCAAATATAGATGACAATACAACGACAACTTGGTTCTGGCATCATTTTGAGTCCAATGTTTTTGATTTGGATCATGTCTTCTTAGGGGGTTCTACTGATATTTCAAGGTTTGGTACTTATGACCATACTAGTAGCAATCAACCTTACATGCAATTTAATACTCATTTAGAACCAAGCAGTTGGGGTAAGAGAGCTGCACTTCGTGGATATGGGTCCTATTCTACTGGCACTGATATAACCTACGATAGATATAAACCCACCATTGTAATGAAAAGTGCTCAAGAAGATAGTATGGATTCTAGAATGTACTTTAGACCCGAATCTGGACTGCTTCGTTATGAGACCTTCATGACAGATGACACCACAAGAGTTCATGATAAGATTGATGATTCGGTAGCTTCTAATAACATTATCAAGAATCTACCTTTGAATACTAGGTTAATGCCTTGCCCCTATTATCTACCAGATGATTTTGCACTTATGCAATTTGAGTACAACCAAATATATGCAAACATCCAAAGAGGTGATAGGGTAACTATTAGTGGTAGTGAAGTCTGGGAAGTTATTGACGGATCATATGATGTAAACGAAGAGTCTAGAACTACTGGAATTTTATTCTGCGGGAGGGTAGTCTGATGGCTGATTGGGTTTTTCCTGGATTGCAAGCGTCAGTTGATGGATCTGTAGAAAATCTAGAGTTTGGATCTGCAGTTCCATATCCAACAGATATTGGTTATACAGTTTATCCCACATATGAAGATTTCCAAGGTGGTGAAAGATACACCGACTTTTGGTTGAGTAAGAATATGAAGATTGTTTCTGCTGTTGAACCTACAAGACCATACAATGGTCAGATGTACCCGAGGTTTAACAACTAAATAAAAGAAAATGATTTTAAATTATGGCTACCTCTGTTAAAATGTCTGGTGATATTGAAACACTGCCTGCTAATCCATTTGCTTTTGAAGTCTTAACTCTTGCATCAAAGCAAAGAAGTAATGCAAAGAAGGCACAAGTTCTTAGAACTTATAACGATCCTTCTTTGCAGACTCTATTGATTTGGAATTTTGATGAGACTGTAGTCTCCATGTTGCCAGGTGGTGTTGCACCATATGCAAGCACGCAACAACAAACTTCTTATTCTGGAACTCTGGGCGAGAAGATTGATAACGCTGTCAAAATGATGGGTGAACTGGGATCTAAATCTTTAGGTTCACAAGATCAAGGTAGAACTTCAATTAGAAAAGAATACAAATACTTTTACAACTTTGTTAAAGGTGGTAACGATGGTCTTTCTTCAATGAAGAGAGAGACTATGTTCATCAATATTTTGGAAGGTCTACACCCACTTGAAGCAGAAATTCTTCTCTTGGTTAAAGATCATGATCTTGAAAGTAAGTATAAAATTAGTAAAAAGAATGTATCTGATGCTTTCCCTGAAATTCAATGGGGAAATAGATCCTAAATACTTAAACGGATAGTATTATCAGCGTATCTCCATGGCATATCAAGGTCTTGTAACTGGCTTCGCTCCCAATGATGGCAACGGAGATACACTACTATTGGGTGCTCAGAAGATTAATGCTAACTTCGAGGACATATATCAAACTTTAGGTGATGGAACCACTCTGGGTATTGCAACTCTCACTCAGTTAAAGACAACAGGGGTTGTAACTGCATCATCTTTCTCTGGTGATGGTTCAGGATTAACAAATATAATTTCTTCATCTTCTAATTATGCTTCAGTAGCAGGTGTTTCGACTTTAGCTGAGGGTCTCACTGGAGTTCCTAGTATAGATGTAAGACATATTAGTGCTGTTGGTGTTATCACCGCAGCATTATTTTATGGATCTTTCTCTGGTAATGCTGGTGGTCTTGCCGGTTCTCCAGACATCCAAGTAACCAACTTAAATACTCTTGGGTTATCCACATTTGTTGGTGTTGGTACATTTAATAATGACTTATATGTTGGTGGTGATCTGTACGTAGCAGATGACTTAGTGCTTGATGCTATATCTGCAAGAGAAACCACTTTATCTGAAAGGGTAACTACTCTAGATCTAACGGTAAACAGAGATGTTTCTGTAGCTGGAGATGTTTCCGTAACGGGTGTAAGCACACTTGGAAACACGACCGTAGGTGGGGCAACAACAGAACTTATTGTTGACGGTGATGTAAGAATTCTAGGAATTCTAACAATAGGTTCTTCTAGTATTACATTTGACGGTAGTAATAATAGTGTAAACGTTGGTGCAGGCGTTACTATTGAAGGTTCTACTGGTGTCATAAAAGCGACATCAATGGAAGTAGATCATACATCTACTTCTACACTGGGTGTCACCAGTGTGACCGAACTGCGTGCAGAAAACGCTACAGTCACTGGTGTAGTCACTGCAACATCTTTCAGTGGTAGTCTTCTAACTTCCGATCTTGATGGAACTATTTCTAATGATCAGTTAGCAGGTAATATTGATAACACAAAACTAACCAATGATAACATTTCCTTTGGTGGAATATCTCTAAACCTCGGTCAACTTGACGATACTCCCGCATTTAACTTAGTTGATGCGGTTAATTATCCATACACTTCACTTACTGGAGTAACTACAGAAATATCTGCAGATACTACTCCTGCTCTTGGTGGTAACTTAAACCTCAACAGTAATAATATAGAAGGAACTGGTAATATTAATATTACTGGAGGAGTAACTGCAACTGGCGATCTTTCTGCACAAGATATCACTGGACGAGATATTACTGGAAGGGGAGCCAATCTTTCTGGAGTTATTACTGCAACTGATGCAGTCTTCAGTGGCAATGTAAGTATCGGCGGAACACTGACTTATGAAGATGTAACCAATGTAGACTCTATTGGTATAGTTACTGCAAGAAATGGGGTTCAGGTTAATACTGGTGGCATCACTGTCGCAGCCGGTGGTGTAAATGTTTCTGGTGTTTCTACATTCCAGGATGATATAGGTATTACAGGAACCGTAACCGCAACAGGTTTTAGTGGACCTTTAACTGGCACTGCCACTGGACTTACTGGAACTCCTAGCATCACTGTTGATGAAGTTACTGCAAATAGTGTTAGTGTTTCTGGATCAACAGATCTTGCTCAAGTAAGTGTCACTGGTGTTTCAACTTTAGGTAACATTGATGTTGAAGGTAATGACATAAAGGCACAGTCGATTAACTTTAAGACTCCCAACGGATCAGAAACTTTCCTTGCATTCAGCCAAAGTTCATCGGTAGATGTATACTATGATAATTTACTAAGACTTCAAACTACTGCATCTGGTGTTGATATTACTGGTGGTCTTGTAGTTGATAACTTAGATGTCTCTGGTGTAACGACCTCTGCACAAACTGTTCATACTGGTATTAGTTCTTTCTATGATGATGTTAGTTTCCTCTTTGATGATTCAACTGGCAAAATATTCTTAGGTCCTAACAATGAATTAGAAATCTTCCATGCTAATGCAACAGGTAACTCTGTTATCAAAGAATCTGGTAGTGGATCACTTATACTTGCTGGTGACAATGTTAATATTAGAAACGCCGCAAATAATAAGAATGCGGCAAGTTTCATAGCAGATGGATCAGCAAACCTGTTCTACAATAATGGTAAGAAATTTGAAACGACTGGTATTGGTGCATCTGTACTTGGTACTCTAGAAACTTTTGGTTCCGCAGTCATTGGATCTAACTTAAATGTTACTGGTATTTCTACCTTTGGTGGTGCTGTATCAGTTTCTGGAAATGTAACTGCAACCGCATTTATTGGTGCTTTAGCGGGTAATGTAGATGGTACTGCTAGTGGACTGAGTGGTACTCCAAATATCACTGTTGGAAATATCATTGCGTCTCAATTAAATGTATCTGGATTAACAACTGCGACCAATAAGATTGAGATCAGAAGTACTGATAGTACACCAGGTAGAATTGATTTATTCTGTGAAGTTAATAATGCACATTATGCCAGAATTCAGGCACCAGGACATGGTAATTTCAGTGGAAACATAGTTGCAACACTTCCAACAAAATCTGGTAATTTAATTGTTGGGGATAGTGTTGCAATTGATAATGACATCAACACCACTGGAATTATTACCGCAAGTTCTTTCTCGGGATCTGGTTCAAACTTAACTTCGTTAACTGGAGCATCTGCTGGTAGTTATGGTGGTGGTTTTGCAATTCCAGTTATAACCGTTGATGCAAATGGAAGAATCACAGGAATTTCTACTGCTGCTAATGCTGGCGCACAGGGTGGCGGTGGCGGAATTGCTAACGTTGTAGATGACACTGCTCCACAACTGGGTGGTAACTTAGATCTTAATGGTAATAATATTACTGGTAATGGTAATATTAACTTTACTGGAACTTTAACTGCAACTTCTATTGTTAAGTCTGGTGGAACATCTTCACAGTTCCTTAAAGCAGATGGTAGTGTTGATTCGAGTACATATAACAACTACACTAACACAGATGTTGATACACACTTGAATGTATCTGGTGCTAGTGCTGGTGAAATTCTAAGTTGGAATGGTACTGATTATGCTTGGGTAGCAGACCAGACCGGCGGTGGCGGCGGTGGTGGCGGAATTGCGGGTGTTGATATTCAAAATAATGGATCACTAGTTGGTACTGCAATAACCACAATCAACTTTAGCACGGATCTAACTGCAACAGTCAGTGGAACAACAGCGACCGTTGTCTCTACCGCTTCTGGTGGCGGCGGTGGCGGAGGAGGAGGAGTTTCTCAGGCAACTGTTGTCGCACTTGCGATTGCGTTGGGTTGATCTTCACTTATAAATACTTTTCGATAAGGAGTAGTCTTCTAAGATGGCAAAGAAATTATTAGTCGGCAGTTATAGATTCGACGCTAGCGAGAAGGTTGTATTTTGTTCAGGCAACATAACTGCTGAAAGGTTTCTTGTCGTTACGAACATAACAAGAAATACCATCATCTATAACTTTGCAGATGTAAATTCTGGTTATGGTGGTGTAAGTTATAATGTTGATACTGATGAAACTCAATTAGCATTATTATATGACACCACAAGTATGGCGGACACAGATGTCCTCCAAATATTTGTACAAGGTGACTATCAAGAAATTACTCCTGCAGAAGACATTTTAGATCCTGTTGGAAAACTCAGAGTTAGTAATCCAGAAAACCTTATCGATACTGACTTTGAATATGGACTGCAGTCAACTAAGTGGGAAACCATTCAGACTGTAAATAATATTCCTACCATTTATAGTAGTAGTGGAGACACTCCTATTGATGGTCTCGTTTCTGTTGAGGCTATTAGTGGAAGTAGAAACATTAAAGTAACAACCAATATTCCACATGGTTTAAACATTGGTGACCCGATTTCCATTCAAGGTGTATCTCAATATCAGGCAGAAGGATACTTTATTGTTACAAATGCTCCTAGCACAACTGTATTCTTCTTTGAACTAGACGTTGCTGCAAGTTTTACTGGTGATATTAGTGGTAGTTACACGACTATTATTCCTGGTAAATTCTTTGAAGGATCTACACTACCAGTTAGTACTGCAGATGGTGCTGTTACAAATGGTTCTGATCCAAGTACTATTAGCGTTACGACTGAAAATACTCATGGATTCTCTCAGGATACCAAAGTTTATCTAAGAAATACAGTTGGTCCACGTACACTTAGAATTGCAGATAGTGCTGCAACTGCACCAGACGGTAGACCATTCGTAGATACTGTTGCATCTTTTAATACTAATACCGCTATTGATCTGACTACTGATACTGGTAGAGGAACATATAAGAAAACCCCAGTTGTTACTTTTGACTGGGAAGGCACTTATTCTACATATTTGTCTGCTGCAGACGTAAACTCAGCAACTAATCGGATCACATGGAATGGTCATAATCTTCGTAACAAGTATGCTCTTCTATTCCAAACACCATATCAGGGATTAACTGATGGGGGAATGGTTGATGGTACTGTTTATTATGTTGAGGTTGTTGATGCAAACACTATCGAACTTCATAATAATACAACCCTTTCATCTCAAGTAAGTCTTTCTAATTTAAATAACACATACGGTCTTTCAAGACTCACTCTGTGTTATAAAGTTGAGAGTGCTTCTGGAACTGCAAGAAGAACTACTTTCGGTGATTACTATATTACTCAGACACAACCAGTTACAACTAATGGCGTAGGAAGTAACAGTACATCACAACAAACTTATAATATTGACTTAACTGCTGCTGGTCTTGGTAATCCAACAAGCGTAACTCTAGATTCTATTCTACTCTCTGGTGACGTTGACTCTACTTCGGAGTGGGTTGAATTTACTATTGCAGGTACTACACAGAGAATACACTCACCAGGAAACCAGTCTACAACCTACGGTACAACTACCACTACAAACGGACAGACGCCAGTATTTAATGGATTAGATGTAAGTAGTGCATTGACAAATAGTGGCGGAAGCACTTTCCTCACTGTACAAGCAAGTTGTAATACTTCTGTTGGTACATTTATCTGGGGTAGTGATCGTTACAGATTCCAATTAGCTGTAACTCCTGCTGGTGGTAGTTTCACTGACACTGAAAAACAAAGAAGTGGTGCAGACTTAGTTGATTCTGCTTGGGGTCTTGGTGGAACAAAACCTGGAGCTCTTGTAGCTTTCCAAGGAAGAACTCCTGGTGGTACTACAAACTCAAACGATGCCTTCTCATATCTTTCCAATCAAAGAAACTATGGTAGATATGGAACATTCGGCGTAAGAAATCCAACGTATGTTGTTCAAGGAACGACAACTGCAGGACAGACAGGTTCTTTCCAACTTAACTATACTGATAGTAATACTTCTTATGGTGCTTCTAGTGAAATTTTCTATATTTTCTGTAACCCATTAACTGCAGATAGGAATACTGTTTATATTGGAAGTCATGGAATTGTGGGAAATCAAGATGTAGATATTACAGTAGACTCTACAAGATATGCTGCTGGTGATAGATTTGGATATACAAATACTACCACTGGAACAACAGATATGCCTTCAACATTCCAGGCAATTGCAACTCCAGTTAATGATGATATCGTTAGATTATCAACTAAACAATCGCCAAATACAGATGATATTACGAGAGTTCCCACAGACTTTAACATATCATATGTAACATCAAACACAACCTTTAACTCTTTGTATATTGCAAACCATAAAATTACTGGTGATGTAACTGCAACTTATACAAATACTTCTGGTAGTGCTATTGCTCCATTGGTTGACGGACAGTCAATTGATCTGCAAAGATTAAATGACAGTAGACTACAGTTGGCTAATACTGGATCTAATAACTCGGGTACTAGTACTCACGTAATTGAACAAAATAGTAATTCAGCATATACAGTATTCATTGATGTTGAAAGTGTCTTAGGATTTGCTCCAGGTACTGCAGAAATCACTAAGTTAGAATTCCGTGGTGACTTTAGTTCCTCTTCTGAGTATGCAACTTTAGATATCCTTAATAGTAGTAATCAAGTTGTGAATACTTATACTATTGGTCAATATGATGATGCGGGGGATACCGCAACATATACTGATTCCACTACCTTCCCTGGCAACTCTAGCTACGACATTTCAAATATTCTCCATAATAATGGTGGATCAACTTTAGGATTTACTGTCAGAGTTGATCCCCAATCTTCGGTTAATTACGGACCTGGTGGTGGTCCATGGTGGGGATTTAGATTCACTGTAAACGGAGAAGAGTCTGGATTTGTTCTGACTGGACCTGGATCTGGTTCTCATACATTTGACGTTGCTAGTGTTGTTGGTGCATACGATGGTGTCTTCAATGTAGCTTCAGTTCCAACAGCGAACTCATTTACCATGGATGGAACGTTTAAGATTCCCATCAGAGAATACGAGTTTACTAACACCAATATCAATGCTGGTGCATCAACAATTCAGTTTGGCGCTGGACATAACTTACTTACTGGAGAAAAAGTTACATATAATGCAAATGGAAATACTTCTATTCTTCCCGCAGGTGTAACTGATACATTCGCTATCGTTGTTAACTCTACTACTATTAAGTTGGCAACATCCGCCCTTGATGCACTGAATAATAATTCAATTGCAATCACTTCTCAAAGTGGAACTCATAAGATTGAATCTAGTAACGTAATTAAAAATATTCAGGGACCTGGTAACGTAACCATTATTCAAAATAGTAAAGATGTTACTGGATCTGGAACTGACTTCTTAACGCAGTTTAAGAGATTTGACAAAATTTATATCAATAATGGATCATTCGTTGAAGCATACACTGTAGATACAGTAACAACCAATGATAAAATGACATTGTTTGAAGCTTCATCCGCAAATGCATCTGCTTCTGATTATTATTATGCAACTCAGTTGGCTCTAAGACCCGATGGATACAGTCTACATAAACCATTTGATGGTGGTGTTGACATTACTGCAGGAACAAGTCCTACCAGTAGAATTGCTAGACAAACTCGTAAGTATTTCCGTTATCAGTCAGGTAAAGGTTTACAGACTAGTTTCGCAATTAACTTCAATCCACCCAAACTTGTTAAAGAACTAATCAAAGCTGTAGGAACTACCGCTACTATTGATACTCAAGAACAACATAATCTACAACCTGGCGATAGAGTTAGAATTGAAGGCGCTACAGTATCAACAGGAAGTAACTTCTATAACGGAACATTCACTGTTGCAACAGTTCCCGATCCTTTCCGATTCACATATATAATGCCAGGAACTCCAACAGATGTTCGCGCTGGTGGTTTCCCAACTTATGTTCGTGAGTCATGGACAGACTCTTTTGTCCGTGGTGGAATGTTTGATGACCAGAATGGATTCTTCTTTGAATATGATGGTCAATCTCTATATGCTGTAAGACGTAGTAGTACAAAACAAATTGCTGGTAACGTTTCTGTTACTAGAGGAAGTCAGATTGTAAATGGAGATGGTTCTAGTTTCACAACTCAACTTACCATCGGTGACATGATTGTTATTAGAGGACAGTCCTATAAGGTTACTGAAATTAGTTCTGATATCCGTTGTGTCGTTCAACCTGCATATCGTGGTATTGATGCAACAAGAGTTAAGGCAACGAAAACCATTGATACAAAAACTCCACAAAGTCAGTGGAATATTGACAGGGCAGATGGTACTGGATTCACTGGTTACATCTTAGATACCACTAAGATTCAAATGGCATACATGGATTACTCCTGGTATGGTGCTGGTAAGATCCGTTATGGATTCAAAGATAGTGTCGGACACATCAGATACTTCCATGAGTATATTCATAACAATAAACTAGATGAATCTTACTTCCGTTCTGGTAACTTGCCTGCTAGATATGAGATTGAGAACGGTCCAAACTCTAGTACATCACCAACTCTATTCCACTTTGGTACTTCCATTATCATGGACGGTACATTTGACGATGATAAGGCATATCAGTTTACTGGACAGAGTAGACCATTCTCGTTCACTTCTGGAGGCAACCAAGCTATCTCCAGTGGTGGAGACTCAACCTTCTCACAAGTAACTCTTGACGGTCAAAGAGTTTATGTATACACAATTCCTGTTTCCCAATCTGATGCTCAACTTGTAAATGTTGGTAAGACATTTGTAGAAACAACTCCAAATGAACTACCTTCTACAACATATATCACCCAGGTTGACGTTGATGGTGCGAATAGTAAGATCTATCTCAACTATCCAGCAACCACTGCAGATCCTACTGGGGGAACAGAGTATGGAGTGATTCTTAATGGAACTGCATTTACCGCTGGTGAGAGTTCTGCAATCGAACTTCAAAGACCAATTCCACTAATTAGTGTAAGACTTGCACCATCAGTTGATAGTTCTCTGACTGGATTCTTAGGCGAGAGAGATATTATCAACCGAATGCAGTTGAGACTTGCTCAGGCATCCATTACTACTAACAAGGATATTGAGATCTTCTTGATTCAGAATACTCTACCAAGTAGAATTAATTTTGAAAATGCACAATCTCCTTCACTGAGTCAAATTATTAAACACGTTGCAGGTGATACTCTAATTGCAGGAACGACAATTTATAATGCTAAGGTTGCTGCGGGTTCTATATCAGTATCTCTTGCAGACCTATTGGAAATCGGTAATTCCATCTTAGGTGGTGATGGTATTTTCCCTGCGGGCCCTGACCTTCTCACACTTGCGGTTCAGTTGCAGAACTCTGCTGGTGTTACATTTGCCGCACCGTTCCAAGTTTCAGGCAACATCTCCTGGTCTGAATCTCAGGCATAATTCGGGTATCCGACCCGCTTGACTTCTTAGGTACTTTCAACTATTATAAATAAGTGATCGAGACAAAGTGTTTCGATTTGTAACAGACTCATGTCGAGAGTCTTCACATCTGCGGGTAATCATTCCGCAAGTAACTAAGAGGTATTAACAAATGATCAAATCTGTATTCGCAGCAACCGCTGCTCTGTCTATGTCCGCTGGTGCTGCTTTTGCAGGACCCTACGTAAACGTGGAAACCAATGCTGGTTGGACGGGATCGGACTACTCTGGAGCAACGACTGATCTCCACGTAGGCTACGAAGGTGCTATCGGTGAGACTGGTGCTTCCTTCTATGTTCAAGGCGGCCCTGCTTTCGTTGCTGCTGATGGTGCTGATACTGAGACCGTTTTCTCTGGTAAAGCAGGCGTTGGAGTTCCTGTCAGCGATGCACTTGGTATCTATGGTGAAGTTTCCTTCGCAACTGGTATCGATGATGCAGATACTGGTTATGGCGGAAAGCTGGGTGTTAAGTACAACTTCTGATCACTTGACACTGTTGGTATAATATAGGGGTCTGCGGACCCCTTTTTTTATGCAGAAAATTTTATTTCATCCAGTCACGATCATAAATATAATGATCTGTGGATCTCTTGGTGTGATTGAATATATTCATACCAGAGCACATCACACCCTAGAGACAGATGTCCATGGACATGTTTACAGAGCACTACAAAAAAATCCAGAGTTAGCACGTTCTGCTTGTTGGGAGTTAGATGAATGAAGAAAAAAGAACGGATTGAAGTTCTAGAACGACGAATAGGCGAGATGGAAGAAGAAAATATGAAATTACTTGTTCGTATTGCTAAACTTGAAGGGCAGTTGGAGAATCACGAACATGAGTGAAGTTAATTTCAAGAAACACCGAGTCTTCCGTGAGACAGACTCAGTTATTTTTTATGATATTTCTGTAGAAAATTCAAATGCATCTGATCTGGTCGTGCATGATGGACCTGCAATATCTCCACCAGATGATGTAATCGGAGCAAAACAGTTCTATATACATCATCACCAAACAGATCACAATCGTGTTCTCTCTGGTGTCCGCACCTTTGAATTAATTAATCCTGGTTGGAAATATCCATATCATATTGTGCATCTTAACAGATCTTCTGGGGCTCTCGTCATCCCAGTAGGTACTTACCATAGAAGTATCTCGGGTGACAATGGATCTATTGTGATCAATCAAGCCATTCGTGACGATGAGTTCAATTCAGAAACAGAATTTATTCCTGTATCTGCTGGACAAAACGCTGAACTTTATGGTATACTGGCCCATGAAAAGCCAGTTATTCACACGCTTGGAGAATAAAATGTCTGAATTCCCAAAAGACTGGAGGTATGCAGACGACAGAATGCAAATGAGAGCAGCAGTATTTCGTGCTCTCAGTCACCATCTAAATGACCATTGTCGTGCAGTATATGAGTTTTGTCATGACTGGGTAAGTCAAGGCAACAATCACACCAACAACATTGAACATCATTTTCAAACCTATTTGAAGGAGACCCATCGTGAGAAAGTTTATCAACTGGAAAAATGTCTTGAGATCGAGCCTGGCTGGTATGCTCCTGACAACAACTCCAGCACTGGCACATGAAAAAGATAAATTAAAGTATGGGTACAACACTATGGATTCCATGGGTTGTATGATACTTAGGGAATGCACCGATGGAGTCGAAGAGATCACTAGTCTTTTGGATATTTCTAGTAACTATGATGATCCTACTCGTTTTACTCCCGTTGCTAACGAGTTCAACCGAATGCTCACTTCTCTTAGGCAGGTCGGAGTTAAGGTGTTTCTAGCACCAGCAAAGTATTTTCCGATTGGACATAGGGGTGTTTATCATACTGTGAGCAACACCTTCTTTTTGAACAAAAGGCATATGGGATATCCTGGCACATTGATGTCAGTGATGCGTCACGAAGGTTGGCACGCTGCTCAGGATTGCATGGCAGGCACCATTGATAATAGTATGATTGCTATCATCATGCCTGAGGAGGATGTTCCTGAATTGTGGCAGGAGATGGTAGAACGTACCTATCCCAAAGCATCATGGCCTTGGGAGAAAGAAGCGACCTGGGCAGGCAAGACTGAAGGTATGACTGAGAAAGCACTTGCTTCTTGTGCTGCTGGTGATATGTGGAAGGTTTACAAACCCACCCCTCTTACGTTAGAATGGTTGCGTGAAAACAACTTCGTCAACTGATGGTACGGACTCAAAAGGCTC
>CEOI01038443.1_pt1 | contig 16733 bp, 31 predicted proteins | sample 530351 | NCBI WGS metagenome assembly CEOI01 (sample SAMEA2619962, study PRJEB7988) | marine metagenome | biome: marine biome (ENVO:00000447); feature: deep chlorophyll maximum layer (ENVO:xxxxxxxx); material: "saline water (ENVO:00002010), including plankton (ENVO:xxxxxxxx)" | depth 17 m | reverse complement strand
CCGATCCCGACATTGCCTGAGCTGTCTATTCGTAGACGTTCAGAAGCATTAGTTCTAAAACGCATACTATCGTCAGCATGAGCATATATAATTTGTCCTCTGTCATTATCGCCTGAATCACCAAAATAAATTTTTGTTTCATCTGTTGTACCTGCTGTTTCAATTCTAAATACAGCATTAGAGCCAGAAGCAGATTTTATTCTAGCTTGTCCTGCACCTGTAGATTGAATATCTAAATTGTAACTTGGCGAACTCGTTCCTATGCCGACTCGTTGTGAACTATCAATAACAAAAGCATCAGCTGAGCCTTTTTTAACATGAACTAAATTACCAGAACCATCTCCTCTAACAAATAAAACTGTACCTGAAGAAGAGGCATTGTCACTATAAGCAGCTAGGATAGATTGAGTAGTTACTCCTGTATGTACAGCATTACTATAAATATAAGCAGCACCTGTAGTAGTTCCTGCTGAATCAAGGTGTAATTTTCTTGTTGGATTTGTAACTCCGATACCAACATTACCTGAACTGGTTATTCGCATACGTTCTGCAGCACCACCAGTAGAAGCACCAAAAGTAATTTCACTTGCTTTGATGTCGAAAGGTTTGTAGGCAGAACCCCAGTCAATAGCATTTATTCTACTTCTATTACTTGCTACATCTATTGAAGTAACATGACCTTGTGAACTATTAGCATTAGTAGCACCTGAAGCTGCAATAGCACCTGCAACTTCAACTTTATCGTATGGAGAACTAGTTCCTATCCCAACGTTGCCTGAAGAGTCTATACGCATACGTTCAGAACCAGAGCTTGAAGTTCCAAATGTTAAATTATCACCTATACCATTTAGATGTACTTCACCTGAGTTATCTTTTAAAACAATACGTGCAGTTCCATCTGTGCTTTCAAATTTAGCTACTGTATTAGTGCTGCCTGAATTGACGTGCAAGTTAGAACTTGGTGCAGTCGTGCCGATACCAACGTTGCCTGTAAAGTCTTGGACAAAAGAACTTGGGTAAGAAGATGAGCCTATATTTAATTTACCATTGGAGTCTTTCCATATTCTATGAGAAACAGAATCACTGCTAGTAAGAGCAATACCATCAGCATTTGTATCGCCTTTTTGTTTTACTATTAAAGTTCCGCCTGATGTAGCAACACCCGTACCACCATCAACAGTTAAAAGTCCTGTTGGTGAAGTAGTTCCTATTCCAAGCCGACCATCTGAAGTTAAACGAGCTTTCTCAGCACCATCTATATGAAACTGTATGTTACTGTCTGCACCTGCATTATTAACATCTGCACTTAAAAATAAATTATCTGAGTTTGCATATATTTCAGCAGTTCTATCAACATCTGAATCAGTTAAACTAATTTTTGGTAAAGAGCCTGAAATACCTATACCACCAGTAACATTTATACCTGTTGAGGTGGTTTCAAATTTTTTACTGTTGTCGTGGTAAAGTTCTACAGCACCATTAGCTGTGCCATGTAAAAAACTTTCACCACTGGCTGCTTGTAGTCTTAATTGTGTAGCTCTTATTAATAAGCTACCAGAACCTTTTTCATCTATAAAAGAATTTGCACCATCAGAATATATTTCTAAATCTTGACCAGCACCTAGTCTAATCTTTTCGTTGTCGCCTAGATCCAATCTATCGACAGAGACATTACCAAGTGAAACAGATGTACCACCATTACCAAAGATAGCATCAATGGTATCTAAGTTGGTATTGAGTTTATCACCCCAGGTATCTTCGGATGCACCTGGTTCTGGTTTAGTTAGGTTTAAGTTTGTTGTAAATGTATCTGCCATCTATGCTGCCTTTTGTTTATCTAATTCTGTCCAAGTAGTTGATGGGTTTGTTTGATCGGTCCAAGTTGCTGCGGCAACATTTTGATCTGTCCAAGTGTCCGATGGAACTACAATATCTTCCCATTTTAGCCCACCTATCGCTATAAGTGAACTTGTTTCAGCAATGGTTGAAGCTGCTGAGAATATTATACCACCACTTGCAGCAAAGCCTGAACTTTGTGCTACAACCGCTTCACCCTTGGCTGTAATGAAACCAACACTTATAAAATCTGAGTTTGCGGCTATGGTTGCTTGAGCACGATCTATTTGTGTGCCTTGAGCATTAAAACCTGAAACAGCTTGTATGGTTGCTGTCGCTTTATCAATCTGTGTACCTTCTGCACTAAAACCAGAAGTAGCAGCGATGACTGCTGTTTCAACGTGAACTTGTGTGAGTGTGCCAGCTCCAGAAGTTGTGGCTGCAATAGTTGAGGTTGCCTGAATAGACAGGTCATTCCATTTAGACCTGCCATAAAAGCCTCTACTGTAGCCGATGCTGGCCATGTGTTATGCCAAGGTTATATCTAAATCACCAGCATTGAATCTGAAAACATCTCCTGTGCTAACAACTTTAGATGAAGTTAAATTTGCATAAGCCATTAAGTTGCCACTGGAAGAAGCATCAAAAATACCAACAGCTACAACTGTGCCATAGTTGGCTGTTGCAGTTGGATATTCTATTGCTGCTGTATTGCTTGCTTGTGTTGGGTCTGTGCCTGACACAGTAAAAGCAGCAGTTTGTCTGGCGTAACCACCACCTGATACCTCAGTACCACCACCTGTATCGGTAGGAGCAACTGTGTAAAGTGCTACATATAATGTTGATGGTGCAGTATAAGCACTGCCACCAAAAACGTGTTTTAAAACTTTATCTTCTAAATAATCTGAAAATCCTGCCATAATTTATTCCTTACTTCATGTGGTAAACATTTCTTTTTGATTTGCCGTAGGTCTTTCTTCTTTGCATTAAAGATCCTTTGCCAAATTCAGCTTTCTCTTGTTCCATTTTGATTTCCTCTAGGGCCTTTTCAAATAGAGCAGAAAACATTGCTACTCTGTCATCTTCCATTAAATAGATAGATGCGTGCTTTAAAGCTCCATATAAGTAAACGTCTTGATGGTTAGCCAAAACAAAATTACTTGTGTTGGTATCGCTTAAAGCATCAACTTTTGCGTAGTAGGTTAATTGTAACGTATAACTGCTGTCAGGTGTAGGGGCAAGTTCGATTGTTGAATCAACAAACGCATAATATACTGGTTGCCCTGTCGAATTGTTAATTGACTTTCTATAAACATCTAAACTTTCAACTGATTGTTGAAACAAAGGGCTAAAGTTATTTGATGCTATTTCAACATTAATACCTTCTAACCAATCGGTTGGTAATGATAAGTATTGAGCATCTGCTGTGGCAGTAGCTCTTTTAATCATTTCTTTTGTTCTTATTCTTCTATTTAGTTCACCCTCGACACTATCAATAAACATATCCATCTGACCTGTTAGGTCTGACCTATTTAAGTAGTTTGCTATGTTTGTTTTTAGTTCAGAGTAGTTCATACCTTACCTTTCCATGTTCTAAATAGTTTGTTGTCTGGGTCGTTTAGCCATTTTTTCCATGCTGCTCGGTCATTCACCCAACCTTCTCGTACAGCTTTATTATAAATTATTATTGGCACTTCTGCGACATGACGTAAATCTTTACCAGGTTTGTTATCACTGAGCATTTTAACGTGCTCTAAGACTGGTTGAATGTTTTGTTGAGTGTGAACGTGATAAGCCGTATCACTATTGTTGTCTAGTTCTTGAGTGACAACAGCAGATTTAAAATCTTTTTTACTATCTACGATTGTAGTTTTTTTAGTGGACATAAAGAAAGCGGGAGAGCCGAAGCTCTCCCTAACTAGGTTATGATGCGTTTAAGTCTGCAACTATACCATGAGCAGCTTCGTTACTCATTTCTAGTCCATACTCAGCGACAATCATTTTAGTGTCAGCATCACCAATTTTAGCAATGTCCTGAACATTAAAATCTCTTAGGTAAGAAACTTTTGCATATTCTGGATCAACTAATAGTAATGATCTTTCTCTACTTAGATTTGATGGTACGATTTTTAGATCGCCAAAATCAGAAGAGTAGATAGAAACAGATGCTTCTACTGTGTTTGCATCAACAAATTGTCTTGCTTGTGATCTACCTGTAAAACCAGAAATAACTTGTTTGTTAACTGGGCCACAGATTGCCATTGATGGTTCACCACCATTGGAGAAACAAGATTGTAGAACACCTTTAAGTAGAGTTTCTGATAAAGCTCTTTGTGTTCCGTCTGTTGGAGCAGCACCGCCACCTGAACCAGATCCGCCTGAACCTCTGGAAACATTAGATGTAATCCAAGATTCAAAACCACCAGTAACTCTTGCTGTTGAAGCATTACCAGTTGTTTTAGCACCTTTCTGACAAAGAGCTACTTCCATGTCTCTCTTTAATGCTTTTGACATTATAGAAAGTTGGTGAGCCATTTCAGACCTTTTGCCTGCTGGGTCAGAAGATTCTTGTGAACCTGATACTGTTGCATCTCTTGATGAGATTTGACATACGTTTGAGACTCTTGTTGTTGCTGTTGCTGCACTTCTTGAAAGCTCAAAACCTTCTAATTGACCTGCACCACTTGCTGTTGGAAGTGATTCTGTTTGCCAATCGAATACTACATTTTTTACGTTATTTTTGCCGATTGATGACATAAACGGTGTTTGCTGTGGAGAGATGTTATATATCACATTGGATAATGCTTCTCTGTCAGCTTGTGCTGAATATGTATCAAAAGCGTTTGTTACTTTTGCCATTTTATGTACTCCTAAAAGTTAAAGTTAATCTATTAAATTTTCAAAGACTTTTGCTGCATCACGCAATTTGCCTGACTTAGCTAATCTTTGTTTTGCTTTTTTCAAAGGAGTTGCTGTCTTAGGTTTGTTAGCACTACCTGGCTTACCTACTCTTGCTGGAGCTTTCTCAACGGGCTTCTTTTTAATAGCCTTGCCTGTTTGGTGATGTAGCCATGCTCCTCTTAAACCAAGTAAAGCTCTGTAGTCATAGACTTGATTGATTTCATCTTGCGAATAACCAAGTACATCCATGGCGTACTTTGCGATACTTTGTTTCTCTTTAAGAGCAACGTCTGCATCTTTCCATTCAGGTACAGCTTCAAGAAGTTTCTGATTACCAAGTTCAACGGCTTTCTGTATTTCTGCCTGCTGACTTGTCAGTTGTTCTTGCTGAAGTCTTTGTTGTTCAGCTTGCACAGCTTTGAACTTTTCTTTCTTCTCATTAAATAAATCTTTTTCCCTTACATAAGCAATGGGATCTGATTCATAGAGAGACTTCCAGTCTGGTTCATTAGCAAGTTCACCTTCTAATGTCTGTTCCATCCTAGGTAGCAATTCTTTGTAAATCGCATCCTTTTTCGCTAACTCTGCTTGTTGTGCTTCAAAGTCTTTTCTTTGTTGCGACAATTCTTGAGTCTTACGAGTGTAGTCTTGTTGACGTGAATAACCTTGTTGGAGTTCTTGTAACGTGACCTTTTGTTCTTGTCCGTCTATTTTAACGGAGTAAACTTGTGGTTGTTCTTCTTCCTCAAACGATTCTTGTTCGTCTAATTCTACTTCTTCTTCTGTTTCTTCAATATCTTCGTCAATGTCATAATCATCTTCGACAACATCTTCTACAGCTTCTTCTTCGACTTCTTCAACTTGCTCTTCTTGTTGCTCCTCTACTTCTTCAGTGGGAGTCATAAGATTTTCAAACTGATCTGCCGTTTTCTGTAATTCGGTTTTAAATCCAGTCGATTCTACGTTGCTGGGTTCACTCATAGTTTAATCCTATAAAGTTAATTGTTATATGTATTTTAAAGAATTTAAGATGAAATAAAAATAAAATTACTTTATTTTTTCTAACTGACTTTTTGTAATCTTACCCTTTTCTACTAATATGCGAAGATGTTTCTCAACAGTAGTTAAGTTTTTAATTGCTAAATATAATTTTTCTCTCAAGTTTGAATCTAGTTCTTTAGACTCTTGCCACATATTTAGGTATTCAGATTTTAGATTTTCAAAAGCCAGTTTGAACACTTCACTATTTAAAATAGTTTCTGCTTCGTGACCTTGTTGTAGTTGTGTTTGTTTATCTGACATTAACGAAGTTGATTAAATCTTTCATAATCGAAATCAATCATGCCACCACCGCCCATTCCTCCGCCAAGAAAATCTATTGGGGATGGCATACCAGGATTAGGTACTGGCATTGGCATTGGTGGTTGAACTGGAGGTTCTTCTTTGGGTGGTAAGACTGGCCCAAACATTGAATAGCCTAGTGGTTGTTCTGATGAATAGCTAATACCAGGTGCAATCATGTTAGCAATGTTTTGTCCACCAGCTATAGATTTAGCAAAGTTGTGACCAGAAGTATAGTTAGGATCTGAACTTGGCATAACGTAACTTGATGGTTGACTAAACAAACCTTGTAGTTGGCTCATGTCTTTCATTGAATTTATTAGTGGGTTGTATGCGAATTGGTTTAAGAAATTATTCATATTAATTTTGTATCAGTTTATCTATTTTACCATCTAACTTATCCAGATAGTCAAATATTCTTTTTAAATCTTCTTCAAGATCATCTTTGGTTACATAGTGTTTAGCCATTTCTTCTCTGGTTTTGTTTAGCAATATATCAACTCTTTTTAATTCGTTAGCGTTTTGTCTTATGCTGTAAATCAATGGTGCGTACACCAAAGTTAAAATAATGTTCCAAAAAATAACAGGGCTCAAATCATCCATCAATAACTCCAAATATGAGGTCTTGGTCTGTCATAACTATTATTAGCTATGTCCAGGTGTATAAAGCGTGTAGCATAACCTCCTTTCTGACTAACGCCTATGCCACTAAAACCACATTCAAGAGCGTAACCGACAACTTCGTAGGCTTCTGCTCCACCTACCTTTATATCGACTGCTAATCCTTCAGCATGAATACCTGGTTTTTCTTTGGCAGCTTCTATTGGGTGCTCCTTAGAACGATAACCAGAATTGATTATTATTGGGAATCCAACTTTATTTCTCAATAATTGTAACTTATCTATTAATTCATGTGAAATGTTATTTTCGCCTGTATGTTTACACGCAAACTCTTCTTCTTTAAAGTTTAACCAAGACATTTGAGATTCAGCTCCTCATTTTCTATTTCTTTTTTGTAAAATTCTATTTCAGTATTTAAGATTAAAACTTCTTTTTCTAATTGTATCACTTGTTGTTCAAGGGTTCTGATGTCTGGAAACAAATAGTTATTTTGATTTCCTCTGAGTCTTTTTGTTTCTTGCAGGTTTGTGTCTATTCTTTCATTGATGCTGGCATAACCCCAAACAACAACAGAGCTAATAACTATGATTTGAGCTAAGTAAGAAAGCGATATATTTAAAGAGGACTTATCATCGAACTTTCCAATCTTGGTCATTTGGTAAGGCCCTTAACTTTTTCATAAGAACGCATACCTCCTAATCCGAGCATACCAAGTAAGACAGTCATTAAAGAACTCATATCAAACTCTGGTAAATTGTATGATAGGCCTGCAATAGATATTGCAAAAACGGCAATCGGCTGAAGAATGAAGTGATATGCCATAGCGAACGAAAGACACCATCCAAGAAAAGGTCGCCACCCTGCAACGAATATACTACGATGGCCAGCTTCAACTTTATTAAGCTCAATTTGGGCCATATTAGCTCTATGTAATTCTGTTTTAAGTTCATGTTCTAGTTTTTGTTTTAAATCTTTATCAGCAACAAACTTATCCAAGATTGTTGAGACTGGATCTATTAATTTGTCGATGACGTTCATCTGAATTATTTTTTATTTTTTAATGCTATAAGTTTTACATAGTCGTAAATCTTTTTTAGCTTCTTATCTTTAGGCACAGGTAGTGCATAGATAATAACTGATGCAAGACCAATTATTATAAAGATAAGACAAATTGCGTTAAATAGTAAATCAATCATTATTGCTCCTTATTTTTTATGTTGTTTAATCACTTTAAAATCCATGCTTAAACTTGCTCCTTTGTGGGGAACATATTTTTTACCATGCTTCATTAAGGAAATATTCTTTCCTTGTTTCATAAAGTGATAACCTTTTGGTGCTTTTATTTTCATTTCTTTTTCTTCTTTTTTAGTTTTTTAAAATCTGCACCTGTAATTTTCTTACGAGGTTTAGCTACCGCAGCTAATTTTTTTTGTTTAGGTGAATATTTGCTATATGGCATTTTATTTTCCTTTCTTTTTCTTTTTCTTTTTTCCGTAACCGTACATTACTTACTCCTTCTCTTTATTATAGTCTTAACATTAGTGGGTTTGCCACCAACGCCTTGAGGTTTTGCCCTCTTTCTTTTAACAGCACTTCTTTTTTGTGCTGCTGTCATACTGGCAGCCTTTGATGCAGGAACACACTTAGGATATTTTCTTTTAGATCCTTTAGCTTTCTTTCTGCCACAAGACTGATACTTACCTTTCTTTTTTGGTGAACCAATATCGACCCAGTTTTCTTGAAACCATTTGGTCAAAGACATTAGTATTTACCACCACGCTTTTTGTATTCACGCACTAGCCAAGCATTTGCATAGGCACTTGGGTAAACTTTAAATTTTCTTTTTGCTGCTGCTTTTACTCTAGCGTATAAAGCTGGGTTTTTTGGTTTTGGGCTCTTAGCCATAATACACTCCTACCATTTTACTTTGTTAGCCCAGTAAGCTGCTGACATTTTACCTTTAGCAATATTTTTACCATGACGAGCTTTGAATGATTTAGCTCTTTTCGTCATAGTTTTATCGCCTGTTTTGCCTTGCTGACCAAAGCGAATAGTTTTAATTTTATTGCCTTCTTTAGCAACAACTACATGGGATTTTGTTTTATGACCTGGTGTGCGTTTAGGTTTATTAAAACCAGACACACCTGCTCTTTTTAATCTTGAGTCTTTCATTAGTGTATCTTGTTCTCCTCAAACCTAATTATTTCTGCATCATCAGAAAGTAAAAAGCCAAATAAAATCATAGCTTTTAGTTCTGCTTCTTCTTTGTTTTGAGCAGTGATGTTTTCACCTGTGTAGATTTCATCACCGTCTTGTATTTCAATAAAATAACTTTTATTGGTTGCCTTGCTGTCCGCCATTGTTAAATAATCCTTGTGCTTGTGTTTTAGCAACTTGTCTAATTACTTCTCTATCACGTTCCATCAGAGCTTTAATTTCAGCCTGATTGATTTGTGCACCATATTTAGCTTGTAGTTCAGCAGACTTAATCACCATGTCTGCTTCAGCTTCGTCACGTTGTCTATCATCTTCCATTAAGATTTTCATACGATCTGTTTCAGCATCTATCATAGCCTTCTGAGCTTGAACTTGAGCTTTCTGTAGCTCTGCTTGAGCAAGCAGTTCAGCAGGATCAGGTTTTTGCTGTTCAGGTTGTGGTGGCATAGGTGGTACTTGAGGATTGATAAAGGCATCAACATCTTTGAAGCCTGACATCTCAATCACCTTGCCTAAAGTATTGGCATACTGTTGTAGTGATACCAATGGATTACTTGGCCCTAGGGTTTGTAGGATTTGTTCTTGCTTTTGGGAAAGCTGTAACAAGAAATTGATTTTTTCTGCATCACTTGATGGTGAGAGAGCTATATTAATAGACACATCTTTATCAGCATCCCAGAAACGTGGGTCTATTGGTACAAAAGTATTATTAAGTCTGACCATTTCTTGTTGTTCTTGGTGTTTAATGATTAAACGATAAACCAATTTGAATAATGCTTTCATACCGCTTTCAGCAAAATGACGACATATTAGTTCTATTCTGCCCTGTGCTCCTGACATTGTAGCTGAGACTGCTTGAGCAGTTGAGCTTTGTAGAGCATCAGCATTTAAACCAGCACTAGCTTTAGAAACACCACTACGGTTTTCTTTTGATTCATCTAAGTAACCTAAAACTGGGAAGGCTTCTTTACCAACAAAAGGTACAGCGAATGGTTGGACCATACCTGGTGCTCTCATTCTAATTGGTTGGCCAATGTCGGTATTGAGGACATCATCAACATTGACTTGCCCTTCTACTATTCCCATTCTTGGGAAGATGGCGTGACCTAAACTGTCGAGTGTGTCTCTCATAATCTGAGATTTTGCTCTTTGAATAGGCATTAGATAATCTGCTGGGCAACTACCAATCGAAGTGTGTGGTTCGGGATCAGGAGAAAAGAGAACTATTGGTAGATCATCCCAAGGGGAGACGTGTACCACATTTACACCGTTACCAGCAGTACAAACCCTTATTCGTTCGTCTATGCCATCGCCATCTAAATCATAATTTAAATAATGTTCAACGTATAATACGTTTTTGTTTTTTGGATCTGGGCTATTAAGCTCGTTATCAGCGTATGGGTTTCTGGCATTTTCTTCATCGTAAGAATCTGCATCAAGCATATTGCCTGACCCTGCATACTGTTCCATATCTTCTTGGTCATAACCCATAGCAACTAACTCACCGACTGTCTTAATCATACGGTGAGCAACGTAGCTTGCTGATTCTAAATCTCTAGCATCTCTGGAGATTAAAACTTCTTCAGGTGGTATTGATTCAATAACCACTTGGTTTTTCTTTTTGACTCTTCTAATTTTAAGGTCATAGCGGACTGGAAACTCTTGCTCAACTTGCTCGCCTGTCACTTCATCCATGACCATCATCATTTCTGTTTCAACTTTTTCTTCGACTATCTCTACATCTTTGTCGAGTAGTAGTGCATCTCTGGATTGTTTATCTAAACCTGTGTATTCGTGGTTGCTAACTGATATGTTGTCATCCCAGAAGGCTTTGACATAACCAGTCTTTCTAATCAAGGCATCTTTGAAAGCATCATAGAAAACTTTGAAGCCATTGTTCTTTTCTTGAATGATGTAGTTTATGTAATTAGTTTGTTGTTCTGCTATCGGTACATCTTCTGGGTTGGTTGGTACAAACTCTACGGACTTCTTAGTACCAAAGAAAGTTCGCATGATGGAAGGCAGCATAAATAAGATTGTGTCTCTGACATCAGTTGAAACAAATTCGGATTGCATTTCGCTTGAACCTTCAGGTTCGTGACCAAGATAATATTCTGTGGCTTCGGCTCTATCTTCGCCTACTTGGTCAATATAATCTTTGGCATCATCGTATTCGGCTTGTATGCAGCTTTCTAGGTCATCATAGCTTGCATTTTCTAATTGATCTTTGTATTCTTTCATAAAATTATCCTACTCGAAAAATTTTTGATTTGAGTGGTCTTTTGAAATTATACCCCATAAATGACGAATTTCCCGAAAAAGTTACGGCAGAACTTGCCATTGTCAACGCTAGAGCATCAGCTTTATCTGGTGACTTCAATCCACGTTTCTTCATTTGTTCTTTACTTTCTATTTTTATCTTACCTGATGAATTATATGAATAGCTAGGTGCAACCAATTCAGCTATCAATTCATCATCGCTTGGCAGTCGGCAATTACGTTGGGCCAACCACTCTTTAATTTGAAACCAAAGTTCGGCTCGCAAATTAATAAATTTCTTTTTGCTGGCAGGAGACTCTGACACATTCACCCCTCGGGCAGGTAGATTGAGTTCAGCTAGTCTATCGACCACCCCAGATCCTAAACCAATGGAGTCAACTAGGATTTCTTGCGGTGTCTCTAAGGCCGTACACTCTTCATACTCATTATGAATCGCTCCACATAATTGCATTAAATCCATAGATTTAAAAGTTTTAATTTCAGTAACAGTATTACCTTGGCGTTTGCAGAGGGCAGTATTGTCACCACCGAACCTGGCTACGTCTAAACCCCAAACGATTGGATCGGAAGCGGTAATGCTTACGTCTCGGTCAACGGCAGCTCTGGCTAGTTCGATTGGTATGACGGCATCATCATCGGCTCTTGGAAATTCACCGAGGACTTCAACACGAGCAACGGTTGAATCTTCTCCGTATTGTTCGAGCATACGATTGAATAGTTCGGTGTCAGTGTTTTCGACTGAACGGGAATCAATTTGTTCGGTGTGCCAGTATTTCTTGTTAGAGTGGAAGCTGTCGTAGAACGGACCAGTGTTTCTTCTGGGGTTGGAGAAAGCACACCAAAATCTGTTTTGGGTTGGTTCAGAGAAGAAACCTTCCGAGACTGAGTAGATGGGTGATGGAATACCACTGGCTTCGTCCATGATTAATAAGACACCGTAGTTGGAGTGGACACCAGCAAAAGCATCTGGGTTTTCTTCACTCCAGAGTTGGGCTTGAGCGTAGTAATAGCCTGTGTCGATTTGTAAGTCTCGTATGAGGGCTTCTTCATACCAGCCTGCAGGTTTGATGGTGGTGGCTGTCTTATTAAACCAGTGGGCGTTGATAGCGAGGGTGAGCCACTTACCGAGTTCCGCCCAGGTTCTTGAGCGAAGCTGTTGTTCGGTGTTGGCGGTAACAATGATAGTTGACCCCATGCGGGTAGAGAGCATCCAGAGTATAAGCCAAGCGACTAAGGCTGATTTACCTATACCCCGACCTGATGCTACGGCCAGGCGGAACATCTCTGGGGTGACTTTGCCATGGTTGCGTTGTATGTGTGTGCCAATTTCTAATAAAATTTTTTCTTGCCATGCTCTTGGACCAGTGAAATCTTCGAGGGGGGTGTCTTTCTGACCCCAGGGGAAGATGAACTTAACGAAGTTTAGTGGACTGTCTTTGACAGCAGGCGACCAGATGTCGGTCATTAATTCTTGTTCTTCTTTGGCTGAGTATTTCATACTTCATTACCCCAGACATCCCAACCTTCTGTTTTGTGTCGAGCGAACAATTCAATTTTTGGTAAGTCTTTACACATTTGTTCTATTCTTTTTCTAACTTCCTCTGGTTTCTTGCTGTGTTTGGTTCTAATGTCTGCCACCAAACCCTTGATGTCGTTTCTTTCTTTTATATTTGCTAGTTTGCCTTTCATACCAATTAAACATATCTCTGTTGATTTCAAAAGGTAGGGAGAAAAGTTATAACAAGTAGAACCACTTTCATAATGTTTTACCCATGTGAAACCAATGGTCTTATAATTGAAACCCCAACTATCTATAACTTTCAAACCCTCTTTGAGATGGCTGTCTGTCACCCACATAAACAGAATACAGTCATCGTTTGTTATGTCTTTTACTGGTAGAGAACATATTTCTGCTTCTGTCATGGTTGAATAATGTTTTTCAAGACTATGCGTAAAGCCCCTGTTCTCTTGATGTATTCTGCTGTTAAATTGCCAAGGTGGATCTGCATATATGATATTGTATTTTTTGTTTGGAAATGGAATGTCTATATCTTTATCCTCTCTATTCTTTGCTTTTGAAATATAAGCGAGTGTAATAACGTCTTATAATTGCAGCTAATGTTAGAACCATGAGTTGTATAACTGCGATCTTCAATGGATCTGTTGTAAATGCCAAACAAGCAGCGAGTGTTGCCCAGGAGATTGGGAAGTTAAACGCTGCACCTAGTATTGTGTCAGTGATTGATTCTTCCATGGCTTTCCTATCTATTTTCATAACTAAAAAAAAATTATCGCAACACTTACATATACGATACTACTGCCGATAAATTAAAGGGGGGGTGTTCGGTGATTTTCAACGGGTAAAAATTGAAAAAGAGAGAGAATAAACACCCCCTGCCTATTTATTTCTTGTCTTTATCCTCCTCTGGTTGAGAACCCATTCCTTGTTGAGACTTAGCCTTTCCTGCTTGTATCTCTTTTATATCAACGGTCTTAGCTTCTATTATATGTTCTTGGTCGTTGCCTAGTCGTTCTCTAGCGTTGTCGATTACGTTTTTTAGATCCACGTTGAACGTTGTTTCTACTTTGTCCGCCCAAGCTTTAGAGTCTCTATTTTTTAAATAGAATATTTGAGCAGTGACGTTGCCATCATTTGCGGATTGATATAAAGAGTTTGTGACTGTTGCCAATCCTCTTGCTTGTCCTCTTTTTAAAGCATCCTCAAATTCAGCAGAACGTTTCCTATTGCGGTCTAATGTATCCCAAGAAACGCCCAAAGCACGAGCAATTTGAGTATTACCAAGACCTTGTGAAGCCAAACGCTCAACCTGTTCAATATCTATATTAATTAACTTTCTTCCAGGTTTTTTTCTCTTTTTCTCTACCATTTGCATATTTTTTTTAACTTTTTTTCATGCTTTTGATGCCTTTAATAATAACACTTTACAGAGATTTAATAACTGTTTGATAAAAATATTTCTCCGCATTACTTGTAATCTCTTTACGTTTACACCTATAATTACTTCATACCGACAATTAAGTCGGAGGAGAAAAGAGAGAATGAAAGATTATTTTAAATATGACGAGATCAAAAGTTATTTCGATAACTTTGTAGCTGAAAACTCAGAAGCATTAAATGATTCTGATTTCAGAGATGAATTACACTATCATGCATTTAATAGTGACTATTATATTATTGGCACTTACCAGGCTAAACAATGGTTAGGTGATAAAGCCTTTGATGTAATTGGCATTGTTAAAGATTATGAAAAATTTAATTTTGGCGAAGTCACAACGGATTTATCTGATCCTGAAATGCTGGTAAATATGTATGCCTACATTGTAGGCGTAGATATTGTTGCTGAATGGTTAGAAGCCAACCCATTAGAAGAGGTGGAAGCATGAGCCACCCAATAGATAATATTTACGATTACTTATTACAAAACTTTAGCGAAGCAGATATTAAAACTATCGCTGAATGTACAGGCGATTCTGTTGGAGTTAAGGGACTAGAAACATTTGAAGAAACATCAAAGGTTTACGACTTCTTAAAAGAAGATATTTGGTCTTTGATACAAGACGATATATTCGGAACAGATACAACACCGTTACAATATATCGCTGATCTAAATGGCGGAGATCTCGTAACTAATGACCAAGAACTAAAAAACATATTGGTTTGGTATGCCTTAGAGATTTCAGCTTCTCTTTGGTTAGATATTGAAGAAATGGAAAAGGTGAAAGCATGAAACACATTAAAAACCATATAGACGTATTCATGCACAACCTATTCATTCGCAGAATGTCTAGGAAGTACGATAAACCATTTAACCAAATTAAATGGGTTGAGATGACCAAACGTGAGCAATCAGACTTTATGGACTTTGTGAGGGTGAAGAGATGAAAAGAAAATTTATTAAATCTAAGTCTAAAGATAAAACCATAGACAATATTAAGCTCTTAGCTTTGTCAGAAGATGTGTTGCAATACATACTAAGTAAAAAAAGATTGCAATTAACAAATGCTGAATTCTGCGAGTTCCTGAAAGCTTTCAACCTAATGCTTGATACTGCTTTTTTCTTTTTACCTTATGGTGAAAGAAATAACATATTAGAAAAATTGCAGAACGGAGAAATTACACCCAGTCAAGCTGAAAAAAAGATATTTGTTAGCGAAGGCATACCTAAACCCTCCGACATGAAAAACCATGTCTATCGTGGTGGTAAGTATGAAAGAGGTTATGCTAACAAAGACAAAGTAGATTTAACCCCATACATTGATTATTTATAAGGAGCGAAGAGATGAGCCAACCAAAAAAGAAATACCGAGTTATAACTATGCAACCTGTTTATTATTACCTGGATGTAATGGCTAAAGATAAAATTGAAGTCATGCAGAAAGCAGAAGCAACAGGCGGATCTAAATTCAAACTACTCTATAAAGGAGATTGGCAAAACCATGAAGTAAAGGAGTTAAACGAATGACTAGAGAATTTAAAGATTTTTATAAATGGTTTTCTGATAAATTTAACGAATTAAGTGGTTTAGATCATACAAGCAAAGAAGCAGAAAAAATAAAAATAGAAATGGGATATTCTGCTAATGCTGACTATTGGGATATAAACCATGATGTAGTAAAGATAAGAGACGTTGTTGATTGGTATGAAGAATGGAAACAAAAGGAGGATAACCAATGAAACTTAGCCAAGAAAATTTAACTAAAGTATTCAATTATGTTTCTGAACAAATTGAAGATGATAAAGGTAGAGGAGAGTTTGATAAAGATACTTTATTGCTCTCAGCAGTATCAAGAACTATTGAAATGATTGAGGATAACCAATGAAAACAACAATTAGAAAATATAAAGGATACATGATTGATGCTTGGTATAAGCAAGACACCGATAGAGTTGATTATTATAGAGCAAGGCCAATGCGACATAACGAAGCTCAAGAAATAAGAAAAGAAATAATAGATAAACCTTGGCATGGTCCAGATTGTAGGTGTGCAGAATGCACTTATACAGAAGATGAACTTAAACACAATGAAGAGGTAAATGAAAGGGCAAAACTTATTATAAATGAAATTAAGTTAGCAACTTTTCAAAGACCTACTCTGAAAGAGTGCAAACAAGAAATTGATAAAAGAGAAAATAATGAAAAAAATTAAATACGATTTAGAAAAAATACTTATATGGTTTGGCTTAACTGTTTGCCTAATGTTCTTTTGGTGTTGGATCTTAGGACTGACTTAACCCCTTCCGATCTCTTGGGCTTCCTTCCTTGCTCGCTCTCCCAAATATAGAGCTTGGTTGGTTGCCCTCTCCCTGCCCTCCTTGCTGACCTCATAAGCTAAACCAACAAACAGAAAATGTCTCTTCCCACCCCTCTCCAGACTTTCATAGATCTTATCTTCCTCGCCCTCACCGTCACGAACCAATAAAATAATACCCTTCTCCATCAACCCTCTAATAGCTCGACTGACTGCCGACCTATGCAGTCCAGTCATTAAACCATAATAAACTACTGCATCATGACT
>CEOI01006112.1_pt1 | contig 16761 bp, 41 predicted proteins | sample 530351 | NCBI WGS metagenome assembly CEOI01 (sample SAMEA2619962, study PRJEB7988) | marine metagenome | biome: marine biome (ENVO:00000447); feature: deep chlorophyll maximum layer (ENVO:xxxxxxxx); material: "saline water (ENVO:00002010), including plankton (ENVO:xxxxxxxx)" | depth 17 m | reverse complement strand
GTTTTGAATGTCTGGTAGTTCATGATCAATAAAGATTTGAACCGCTCTTTCATAAGTTATTACTTTGGGTAAGTTTGTAGCCATGTGGCCTCCATTGGTTGTTGGTTTGTGGTTATATTATACTGTGTGTGGAGTGTAGTTACACTAACTTAAGTTCATTACCAGTGTTTAAACTCCGGAGTGTAGGTCCTTCTTCACCATAATAGAATGCATAGGTATTGGCGGGTACTTGTGAAGGGTCGTCTACTGATAGATTAGTCAGGTCATATGCTTCCGTGCCAATGTCCTCTGATAAAACTTTATTGATATAGCCTTTGATTGCTCGGAAAGAAGGATAACATCCCCCACCAGAACCTTCCATCTCAGACACATCGATTACAGTTCCTGTGAGTGCGTGTCTCTGTACCAGCCTGATTAAGTCTTTTGATGTGATTTTCATATTACACTCCTTCAACGATACCGTTGTGTGAATAGCCTCTTGGTGTAAACTTCCAAAACTCTTCATAGCCAAACTTGACTACTTGCCCGGTCTTTACATTGCGGCATTCCCGGTATGTTGCACCAGTTGTGAGCTCATTGCCCCACCTTGGAAGTCCTGGGTTGCTGGCCATTCTCTTCTCACAGTCGATGGGTTGTGATATGACTTGCCATGCTTGGCCCTTATAATCAAAGTAACGGTTGAGAATGTTGTTGTATATGTTCATATGAACTCCTGTTGTTGGTTGGTTGTGGTTTTATTATACACCAGGTTGACCCTGGTTACATTTTGCTACCGTTTTTGTGGTTCAACATAGTCAAAGCCGAGAAGTGCAAAGACCTGTTCCTCAGACTTCCCTGCAGCCAGGTTGTTGCCATCCTTGTCAAAGAGGCCGTGCTGACTGAGTTTTAAGTCTCGAGCTTTAGCAGCCTTCCGCAACTTGATGTTGTTCCACTTAGAACCGGTCCACATCAAAGTGCATGTACCCCATGAGTCTTGTGTTGCTTCATAGAACTCCACTTGAACTCCATTGTAGAGAACTGTAGTTTGTGGCTTTCCGTTCTTCTTGGTGCCGAATGTCTCGAGCAACCATGCTTTGAAGTCACCGTTTTCATTATCTTGAAACACAATGTCTAAGTCACCGCATTGCTTCTTGCCTCTTCGAGCAGATCCACAAAGTTGAATCCGATTGTGTTTACGGTGTAGCTTGTGTGTATTGATGATGTGATTGTACAAGTCATATGCTTCATCACGTGTGATTTTGTTTCCGTTAAGAGCTTTACCGCCCATAATACCTCCAGTGGTTGTTGTGTGTTTATATTATACACTATGTGTGCCTTTGTTACATTTTTGTTGCCGTGTTCTCTCAGCTTTCCGTGCCACTACATTTCCCGAAGATCTAGATACAAAGATAGTGGACTCAATCCCACAAGTCTCATCATATGAATGAGCTGTTATGAGACTAAGTCCTATCTTTAAGATCTGATAGAGTTTACCGTCATGACGGACTGTTTGACCGATCTTCAACTCCATCACCTCTCCTCAACCTGTTCTTGAGATTTAGCAGCTTCAAAAGCTTCTTGAACTGTATGACCGTTAGAGTTTACAAAACCCTTGCCGTCTTCATATCGAAACCCATCTTGCAAGAGATCTCGATAGTATTGGATAACTCGATCCACTCGATCAGCTTCACGATCATAAAAGCGATAGTTACCTGCATCGAACTTATACTCTGAGTCAATATATTCCCATCCACCGTAATACTCGATAGATCTAGGATTACATGCTGCAACGAAGTCGCCTTCTACTGAGACATAGATTCTGCCGCATCTAAAGTCTAAGCCTAACTCTTCTAGACCTCGTGAACCTATCTCAACTGCATTTGTGTCTTTAAGGAACTGCTCAACTGTTTGATCAATTGTGTGTTGTAATCCGTATATTCCGGTTGTCATATTTTACCTCTTGGTTGTTGTTGTGTGTTTATATTATACTGTGTGATTTGTGCTGTTACATTTTAGTACTGGCTTCGCCATTCACCGTAATCTTCTGGTTGTTTTGTATAGACTTGCTCGATCTCACCGTTTGAGTCAATAACAATGATCTTATCAAAGTTGTTGCATGAATAGTGACCGCGGGATCTGTTCTCGCTAATCCACTCCTTGGCTTCTGCCAGAGTTGTGGTGTCTGAGTCGAGTGTTGTGATTTCCATCGATCCGTTATTTACATCCTCAGTGATACACACAAAGGTGCAGTTCTGGTGCAACTGTTGTTGCTCTTGTGATTGTTCTAATTGCATGTGTACTCCTTAGAATGACATGTATTGATTGAATGCTGTTGCTCTTCGACTGTCTTCTTCTTTTAGAGTCTTTTGCTGGTCAGGAGTAAGATTGTCTACATTTACATTTGACTTGTAAGTTTGGAACTCATCCCAACTGAGTGATTGAAGAAAGATTTTGTAATCCATAGGATCTCCATTGGTTGTTGTGTGTTTATATTATACTGTGCTGTTTGTGGTGTTACATTTTTGCTAAAAGCCTGCATGGAACCCAGCTGCTATCCTCTTCTGCTCAAGAGCTTTTAAGTCACCCGGGTCATTGATCAGTATATTGTATGACAAAGTACCTGGGCCAAGAGAGTCATTAGAAGATGGTGTCACATCTGTGACATTGTAGATTTTAAGCCCACTGTTCAACCTGGTTCTGGGTTGCTTATTAATCTGATAATCTCGATACCGCTTGAGTGATTCACCCACAATCTTCTTCTCTGCCTGTTTGAATAGTTCTTCTTCATTAAGGCCTGAAGCAGTGAAGATAGTTGTGAAGTTTGATCCTTGGTATTTGATGATTGATACTGTGTGCATTATACCTCCTCTTCTACTGGTTGAACTTCACCTGTCAGTAAGAAGTCTTTGAGCCTTTCAAGGGTTTGATTAGCTACATGAAAGTCTTGCTCATCCCACTGTTTTACATTATTAGGAACTTCGATCCACTTCTTAGTAGAGACATATGTGTATTGCATTGCTGATAAAAGCTGGCCCCAAGATCTTCCGGATGGCACGGCTGTTGGATTGTTAGCATCCAGTCCGTCATTATACATTTGTGCTTCAGTTAGGCACACATTGACTCTATGCACCAGTGTTTGTGTATCGAAAGTTGGTTTGATATAAACTGTTGGATAACTCATTTTATCTCCGTTGGTTGTTGTGTGGTTATATTATAAAAGGTTGGAGGTCTAGTTACATTTTAGACCTCCAACACCCGAGTCCTATTAGGACTCTTCGGACTCATCTTCAACTTCATCAAGTGTGACCAAAGCTGGAAGCTGAGCTGGTATGAAGTACACTGTTTGAGCTCCAGTACCTGATGACTGTGCTTCAAGTAACTCAAGTGCTCTTTTGACTCGAGGCTTCACAGTTCCATCACGGTGTTTCCGTTGCTCTTCAGTTTCCTTAATACCGTGACACGGTGCCTTGACTCCAGTTGCTCCTAGAACCAAGTCTGAGATTTTATATGCCGTGCCGGGTTTCATGAAAGCCAAGAGCTCAATACGGACTTGATCAGTTTTGATAACTTCGGCTTCTCGAGCTTTGTGCTTCTCAAGTCTTGTTGCAATGGTTTCATACTCTTTGTGTGTGATTAGGCCTTCATTCAATAGATTGCCGATTTGTGAATAGATTAGTTTTGACATAATGTCTCCTAGTTGTTGGGTTGTTGGTTGTTTATATTATACAGTGTGATACATGCCGTTACATTTTAACGGTTATACATGTTGTCAATGTGGTTTTCACTAAACTTCTCGAGGAACTGCAGAGCTTCTTCAATGAGGTACTTAATGTCATTGTCATTTGGTTGAGGTAAACAATGATGTGTACTGTGCTGACTTACCCAGTTTCGGACCGGTGTGTCATCACCTGACTCTTGTGCTTGTGTTGCAAGTAAGAAGAGCTGTGCCCAGTCCTGCAATGAGTATCTATCTTTTGGATTCATTTGAACTCCTGTTGTTGGTTGGTTGGTTAAGTGGCGGGGTTGATTTTATTATACCCCACCAATCTTGGTGTTACATTTTTGCTAGCCTTTTAAGAAGTGTGTGTCCTTTGGTGTTGGAGCTTTGGGATCAGGCTTGAACTCACCCTCTTGAACTGTTGTTACTGCTAAAACTATAGGACCCACAATACAACTCAAGAAGGCAACTAAAACTACTAATGAATGGCCAATCACTTCTTCACCTTCTTTGCTGCCTTGAGCAGTTTGGACTTGGTGGGAGGATTAAGCAACATGCCGGCCTCTACCCACAGCCTCCATCGGATCTCACCCTCACCTCTTGGAGTGGCAAACCAAAAGCCGTCATCTTGATACACATCAATCTTCATCTTCATTGTCTTCTTTCCTGTGATGTTGATATGCCTAGGCAATATGTTTTTCTTTAACATTTCTTCAAGTTGCTCTGTCAGTCCTGATCTTTGCATGTTGGCATGACAAAACTTGATTGTTTGTGTTGTGTTCTTTGCTGCCGTATAAGGTACCCAAACAATGTGTTTTGAGTCAATGGTTAGTGTATTATCTGACATGGTTTCCTCAGTAAGAGATTAATTTTGCGTGAATGATATCGCCGATTCTGTTCAGTGAGGCAACGTGTTGGGCGCGAGCTTCTTCGCACCAGGCTGTCACATCTATCGATGATAACGTGTGATCTCGATGGTGGATCAAAATGTAAGTTCTCAATTTTCCTCCGGAGTTAAAAGTTCGGTGCGCGAGATGACTAGTGCGCGAGACATCTTTTCCGCACACATACGTGCGTAGCGCGAGATGCAATATGCACACGTAGCGCGAGATACATTATGCAAAGATAACATTAACCCATGCACTGATCACCTCGTCGAGCTGTTTATTGTTAAGTTCTCTATAAGCTAAGTAAGCTAGCATTGCTGTCTTCATGTCTTCACCTGATATAGCACACTGCGCACGGAAGCCCATGTGAAACGCCTCTATCTCAGCCGGCTCAAGAAGATACTGAAGCACTTTATTGTCATCATCTCCCTGATAAGGTGCGCGCAAGATGTCTTTATCGTTTTGTGTTATGTGGTGTATTTCGTGAGCAATCACTCCTACTAGCTCAGCATAGTCTATCTCTACTTTCTTGAGCCAAGCACCTTTTTTAATAAGAAGGTGGATGTAGATACTAAGCTCTCCACATTCATCATATCCAGCAGTCGCTGTTAGATCATATGATCTGCCAGACTCTTCGAATACTTTAGCTGGAACGCGAGCTACATTATACACCCACTTAATGATAGGCTTCTCATACTCATTTTCTGCGATATCTATGTCATATTCCCACACTTCGTATTCAAGAAACATGTCTATTCCTTTCGAGGCTAAGTGAATAATTTGATCCGCTACAGATCGTGATATCTCTTCATAAAAAAATGTTTTATCATTAAGATTAATAGTCATATAAGTTCTCCTAATGATAGTATACCATAATTACATGTGTGTTACACAAAAATAAAATACCGCAACCCAACCTCAAATCTGCCCATATCTCCTTTAGGGCCAGTAATTAAACCGGCTGATGTCAGATTCTACACCAATTATTATCAGTCTGTTTCCACAGAAACATCATTATCTTCAAAATCAACTGCATGATCATGATCTTCAAGATCTTGAACTAATCTTTCTGCAGCTGAGATAGCCAAGTCTAAGACAAGTGAAGGGTCTGCATCAGACTGAATCTCTATAGTTATTGTGTGTTTTTCCATAAGTGCTCCTAAAGTTTGTTAGTATATATACAATTACAATTCAATCTTACTGTTCATCAACAAAATACTCAGACCATCTTTTTATCATTGCACTTTTCCATATATTCAACATGAGAACTATATGATCACTAAAATCATTCAGTTGCTTATTTTCATCTTCAGAAAGCTGGCTGTTTATTTTTAAAGATGTTACTATACAGGTATTTAATTTTCGGTTGATTGTGAAAAACATGTCTATTTTATTGTTCTTTGATAAGCTTAAGACAGTCTTACATTCTTTGTGCATATTAAAACTACTATCCTCTAACTCATAGATAATTTTTATAGCGTCTATTAGGCGAAGGCTTCCAGTGAAGTTTACATCAATGTCATCCTTGAAAAGATTAAAGTTTCGAATTCCTAAGACCCTTGCTTCATTATCGATTCTATTTTCAATGTTTTCATGATCCCACTCATTTTCTTTTATAAAGTTCAGTGACATTGTCTTTCCGTTGTTTAATGGTTATGTTTTTATTATACACTGTGTGTTAAATGATTACACCTACAAGAACAAAATCATCTAAATCATTTTCTGTCAGTGTATACACCTTACCGTCCATGGGTCTGAATAATCTAAATGATTCAACGGAGACTTCGCGTAGCATGCATAACTCATCTGCGTACCAGCCATCTCCGCTTTTTCTCCTGATTAAATATGTATTGTCCTTGTTTTTATCATTAGCTTCCTTGTAACTTTCAAGCATTTCCATTGTTAGCATTTTTGGCCTCAATCATTTTAGTCTTTTTCTGTCTAGACAGTTTCTTAATTTTGCATTCTCGCTTTGAAGCTTCACTTCTATTAGAAGCTTCTTCACTATAAACTAATCTAACAGGCCTTCTAGACCTTGTATACTTAGCAGACTTAAAACTATAATTGTGCTCATTTAAACGACGCTGGATGTCGGTTGTGATGCCGGTGTAATATGTCCCATCAGCACATTCAACAATATAGACCCACCACATTTATACTACCTCTTGAAAGGGAATACCCCAGCTGGAGCCCCAGTTAAACTGATTTTGATATATCTCACCGCGAAATAAAAACTTAATCTCGAGAATAGCTTCTAAGTGATGAAAGCTTGCATCATGATAATCACAACTGACTATGAATAATATTTCCTCAGGATTGACTTCGTGAGGAACTAAACAGTCAATTGTCTCTACATCTTTGTAAACTAAAAAGGGAACAGAAGCTACACATAGCTTGCCTGTATAATCAAGCTGTTTTATCATATGACCTCCTAGGTCATAAGGGTTTAATTCTATATTAATCAGTAACGGTTATTTTTACTAATTAATTTTACTTTTTTACTTATTGATTCCCTGATTAATCTGGAAATTGTCTCTTCTAAGCTGTCGTCACCGTCATCGGAATTATCTTTATTAAATCTATCCATGGGTAATTCTAGTGTATCGTCAGGAAGCTCTGCTGTATCTTCGGGCGCGAACTCAGGATCATCCGGAAAGTCAGCAGCTGCAGCGCCAGCTGCTATCATGTCGTGCATCTTTCTTAAGAATTCCTCTTCCTCAGCACTTTCAGACTTTTTAGTCGGTGGCTTGTAGTGTTTGCGATATATCTCGTCGACATCACTTTCGATCTGACCATATGTCCTTCCTGCAGGATCGTGAGGAGATACCTTGTCATGGAGAAATTTTTCTCGATCGGCTCTATCACGAACAAAATGTTTAACATCTTTAGCTGGGTCAAAATCTTCATCTGTATATTCTTCGCCATCAAAGCCACGAAGTTTAGATATATCAACATCAGGGTCAGTGACTTCATCATCATAAGGGCCAGGTAGATCATCATCGTCGGAGTACTCCTCATCATCACCAAAGTCATATAAAAATCTAAGATCGGTTGGCATTGCCTCTTCTTCAGGTGGTGGTGGCACGTGCGCTATGGGTGTATCGTAAGTAATATCTACAGGCTCTGTCAGTTCAATATTAGACAGAGTAAGATCATCTGTCTGGTCATCATCACCAAAATTAACTCCACCACCAGGTAAGAGTGGAGCTTTTTTTCGAGCCTCAGCAATAATCATTCTACGAATTAATTCACGAGATAAATAAGTCATTACACATCCTTTGTATATAATACTTAATTATCTCGTGAAAACTGTTTAATACAATTTAGAAAGAATAAATATAAACCCTATCACCATAATTGATTGAATTATAAGAAGTAAGTTAATCATTGCAAAAATGTAGTTTTCATTTCTCATCCTTTGGATGACTGCTTTTCTTCTTAGTTCTCGCCTTCGATGTAACTCATCTTCGATCGGAAATGTTTCTTTTTCCTTTGGACGATAGTCTGTTATATCTATTACTTTTGGCTCGTCTTCATATCTCAATCTAAATTCCATGTATCAACAATTTTAACATCGCTATCTTTGTAATAAAAGACATTACCCGGGTGTCCTTTGTAAGAATTAGTGTCAGGCCAGTGGGAATCCCATAAGACACCAACTGTTATAGAATTGCCTTTTCTGTACAATTTAACAACTGTCCCCTTCTCTTTCTTAACACCTTTTGATTTAAGTTTAACACGATCTTTAATTCTGATTTTCATCATCATCTCCATATGAATTGTTACTAAGTTTATTGATCACTGCTTGTATATCTTCAGCTGCTTCGTGAAGCCCTAAAAGGTCTAAGGAGGCCACTGTAAATATTAAATTATTAATGATCATTTGTTTTTCATCAATGTTTGTATATACATCTTTATTATACTCATCAGGATTGATATATACAAATGTTGACAGGATTTTTTCAATATCAATGTCTAAATCATAAATTGTATTATCTAACTCTTCCTTAACTTTTTCCATTCTTCTTTTTTCTATGATCTTCATAAGATCGATAACTTTGTCATCGTCATCCATACTAGCCTCCTACGTAAATTATGAAAGAGATCACACTAATCATATCGTCAATAAGTGAATCTTTGTATTTCTTAGGAAGCACACCGCTGGCCTCAACTCTTATTAGAAGAGTCACTACATCATAAATAGCTTTTGCAACAGTAAATGTAATGAACAGCGCGGGCTTACTGACTAAGGCATAAGTCATCAGTAGAACATATATTAATCTATTCAGTACTAGATTTTTATCTTCTTTATTTGTCAAAATAATACTGTAGTGCCTCAGATTAAAAATTAAACATCCGATAAACTGTAATATTGTCATAATGTAAACTTTGGTTAAAGGTTGAAAGAAGTGCCTCTTTTTAGCTAGAGGCGACAGCTGTAATACTTTTAGTCAGAAGTTGTTTCATCACTTTTTTCTGATGAGTTTTCAGTTGTCTCTGAATCCTCTGACTCCGATGTATTCTCGGTTGTTTCATCTGCTTCGCGTACAATTGCTTTGATTTCAATAGATCCGCTGTTAGTTTTTGGACCTGGATTTGACACAGAAATTACTGTTACTTTTTCATCGCTTGAAGCTGATGTTTTAGCAGCTTCTGTACTTGTTGCTGCAGTCTCAGTTTTCTTACCGCAGCCAATTAACATGGCAAAAATAATTGATTTCATACTATTCTTCCCCTTCTTCGGATTCTTCCGATTCAGTTTCTTCTGTCTCTTCTTCTTCTTCAACGGGTGTAGAAGTATCTTCTGTTTCTTCTTCAGTATCTTCAGTTTCTTCAGTAACTTCTTCTACTGCTGTATCTTCCTCTTCTTTGTCTCCGCATGCGGTAAGTAATCCAAGAGAGAGTGTAAATGCAATTAATGATCTCATAGTTATTGTCTCCTTTTCATTAATTTAGTTATTAGACAAAGCAAACGCTTCGTCCTCTGCCCCAACCATTGTGTCCGATTGCATCTGTGTTGCCATCGAAGGCCGGGTCTGGTGTGAATACAACATCAAATCTTTTAATCGATCTTCCATCGAATCCTTTTTGTGTTGCTGTATGATTAACAGCAGTGATTGTTCCGCCGATATAAGCTGGAGTAGATTTTGATTCAGTAAGAATCACTGTCTGACCAACTAAGCTTTGTGCGCGCTTTTCGCCGAGAACCCAAGCAGGTGATGTGATGTTGCTTGTATTTGGTTTTGTATAGTAGTTGTGTGATTTGCACATAAGTGCTACGTTTGCTTTTGGCATTATGCCTCCTTGTTAAGCTGTGTGTAATTAGTATACATTGTAATTTGTTTTATTACATTTTATGTTTCAATCTTGTAATTTAGCAGGTACTAATCTTTTTTTATCTTGATAGCACCAACATGAATATTCTTGATCACCCTGTATGTATTCAAAAGCCAAAGGGTGACAAGACACTTTACATTCTGCTGTACCTTTTTTAATTTTTGAACTTTGTACGCTTAAGTCACTTATTCCTGTCATGAAAGTAATTCCCATAAAAAGTATGATCCAAAGTGCTGTTCTTTCGTAAAACCAGTTAAGTATATTTTTGATCTGATTCATTTATTTTTCCTCTATGTAAAGTACTAAAGGTCCATCATCGCCTTTAATGATTCTATGATATTCTTCTGCTTTGACTCTAAATGTTGATTGATTTGAAATTAACAATACTGGGAGCTGATTGTCTCTCTGGAATTTCCAGCCAACACCTGAGTAAATAACGTAGACTAATCTTTCTTTTTTATCCCTGTGCCATTCAAAAAGTTTATCTTCGGCTGAATGGTGAAATGTCCTAATAAAAGAATGAGTAGAAACTTGAAAATGTGTATAGGGTTTTTTAGTTTCCAAAATAATTCATCCATCCCCATGTAAAAGTTGCAATGAATAGAACGATGATCAGTATGAACGTCATAGTAATTTCCCATATGCTTTTGCAACAATTTCTTGAAGTTGATCTTTGTTTCTAGATCCCACAAATTTTTCAGCGACCTCTCCATCTTTATAAAAGAAAACTGCTGGGATTGATTGCACGCCCATTTCTCTTGCAATTGATGGGTTTGTACTTATGTCGATCTTGTAGCATTCAACATTATTTTCTTTCGCGACACCTTCTAAGATCGGAGTTAATACTTGACAAGGACCACACCAGTTAGCAGAGAATTGGAACACTGCCGTTCCTGTTCTTTTATTTTTAAAATCTGTTTCTGTGATAATTTTCACGATATTCTCCAAAAAAAAGAGCTCTTGAGTCCAACCAAGGAGAGTCAATACTCTTAAACTCAAGAGCTCCAGATTTAATTTAATCCCAACCCTGAGTATTGACTATAAAAATTTAATAACAATTGAATTGACGTAAAACTCTGTCAGCATATATGAAATAGCAATCGCTATTGTATGCAGTTGAATCAAACCAATCATTGTGTGTTCGATAAATAAATACTTCATGATTATACAATGTTTGTGTACCCATGTAATATTGGTTGCTTGCACCCATTGTCCGGTGCGGTTTTCCTATTGTTTGTACAACTTCATTGTATGACATTCCTATTTCTACGTTGAGAAGATCTTGATTATGAATATGCTGAGCACATGATGTCAATAAAAATAATAAACTTTTCATTTCTTATTCCTTGTAGAAGTTTGCCAGTCCCATCAATGTTGGAGCCCAAAGCCCAATAAAAATGCCGAATCTTTCAGCATGTGCTGGGTCAGCATCGCCAACTGTTAACCACGTCACGATTGACGCTGCTACAGATACCAGTGATGCATAAAAGCATAGTGTTGATGTTTGTTGTTTGCTTAACATGTTTCCTCCAAATTAAGATAAGTGGGCACTCTAGGATTTGAACCTAGGACCAAAGGATTATGAGTCCCCTGCGCTAACCGCTGCGCCAAGTGCCCGTAAAATTAAAAATAAAAAGATGTGATCGAGATCTTTCCTAACATCTCATAAAATAAAAGTGGGGACGAGGAGCGTATGCTCGATCACATCAGAAAAATCTGCGAGACTAGGGAGTCGAACCCTAAAAAGCCTAAGATAAGTTGCAAACCCTATCTTAACCCAGTTGATCCGATTTGTTTTGCACCAAACTCAACTGTCTCGCATAAATGGACGCGGGAGCCGGATTCGAACCGACGACCTCCGGGTTATGAGCCCGACGAGCTAACCTGACTGCTCTATCCCGCATTAATTAAAAAGTACACCCGACAGGATTCGAACCTGTGACCGTCCGCTTAGAAGGCGGATGCTCTATCCAGCTGAGCTACGGGTGCTTATGCCTCGGGCGGGACTTGAACCCGCACTTCCTGTCGGAAACAAGATTTTAAGTCTTGCGTGTCTACCAATTCCACCACCAAGGCGTAACTTGAATAACAATTTCAAAGAGCTTTTAAATAACTGTTTAATTATTTATGTTTATATTATAACCAATGTTTGCCAAGATTACATTTTTTATTTCATTTTTATGTTTTCATCTTTTATCTTAAATCTTCTTTTGTTCTCTTCGATTGTGCCGGCATTGATTACGACTAACATTAACTGTTCATGTGGCAGCTTTTCAATGATTGCTGCCATTTCCCATCCATTCCGGTATGCTTCGAATGGTCCTTTTGCAAAGACCTCAATAAAGTATTTTGCATCAAGATTGTCTGTTCTTGTATAACCAATTGTCCATGTTTCCATTTCATCATACCTCCCTCATTAAATTCCTGAACTGCTTAGTCTAGCAACTTCATTAAACCCAGATCGATGAAGGCTTAAAAAGACAACATGACCGCTTCCTCCAAATCTATTTTTTAGAGAGAGCAAAACACGACAACCAGCCAGATCCGGATCTTTTTCTTCAACTGATAGATGAATGTGGCTGTCAACCATATGTTTAAGTTTATTTGACCCCGCCATCTTTCCATCTTTAGTCACCTGACCAATGACGATGACGTTCACAGCATGTTCTTTGGCATAATCAGTTAACATACCTAATGCTCTTTCAGATGTTGCTGTTGTTATTCTGCCGTTCTTAAAATGACCGTCATCCATGCATTGGAGTGAGTCGACAATCAAAAAGAAAGGCTTTTTTGGATTTGCTTTTCTTAGCTTGTCGCAACCTTTAAGTAGTTTAGGGATATTGTCTTCACCACCCACAGCAAATTTGTGTCTAAGCTTAAGACGGTCAACAGTCATCTTAATTTGAAATAGACTCTCTTCAGCTGTGTTAAAGACCGCCATTGCACCATTACCTTGAAGTGCGTTAGCTAGTGTCAACATCATGGTGGTTTTTCCAGCCCCTGGTGTTCCTGTAAATAGAGAGACCATGGAAGGTGTAAATCCCTCCCCGCCTAACACACAATCAAAATAGTCTAGGCCAGTGGGTACTTTCTTTTTAAGCACTGCCGGCACTTTAATGTCTTGAATGCTTGTCCCGAATGGGACATCATCAATCTTAACCTTTAGTTTCATTTTATTCTCCGAGGTACTCTATAATTATCTAGCCGCCAATAAAACCTTTCTTTTCAGCAAACCAAGAGGGAACACGAAATGTAATTGTTTCAGATACATCTCCCTTTTTCGAAGAGTCTGGTGGTAATGAAGAAGACATAAATAGTTTTATGTCATGATCATGGACCATTTCTTTGTTGATCCATATCTTTTCACGATCTCCACTAACTTTTTTAACAAGTACTGCACTGTTATCTTTTGATGTCAAAACAGGGTGACCGGTGTAGTCATAGAGATGAGAACCAAAAACCGGTACGTATGTCTTATCCATCCAGGCAAGCTTACCTTTCTCAAATTTTTCAATAAGAAGTCTTTGAGAATCAGACACAGAGTCATCATTCCGGTATTGATAATCTTTATTTGATACAACTAATTCTACACAACCATCTGTTGTAAAGTACTGTTCACCCAGTTGATCAACCATAAACAATTTACATGTACCAAAATTGTTAACAAAAACAGAAGTAATAAGATACATTGCATCGACTTCAGCTTTGTTAATGAAGTGTTTCGATCTTGTCTTTTTCGTACAAATGACAATATCGTTTTTTTGAAAACTTTTTGTTTCGTTTTCATTAAAGAAGGATTCCAACATTTATGGACCTCACATTATCCAGGGTTTATAAGAGTTTGAATTATCGCCTAATAGTTTTTCAATAGATATATCTTTTGAGTCGTTTGTTAACTTTCCTGTAGCAATAGCATATGTTTTTGTAAAAGTCACAATACCATGACATGCCTGAGCGAGGATTGTTCTGCATTCTTCTGCAGTAAACTCTGAAGAGAAATATTCATCACCATCATTAAATGCTGTTAAGATTATAATTTTTCCATCACTATATTTAACTTGACACATTTCAGTTTTCATCCCGGCGTGAACAAACACACCTTCCTCCTGCATATCAGCTACAAAAGCATTGTCATCTGAATTTACATAAAATGTAAATGCTGAATAAAATTCTTGTTTTTCTTGTTCAGTTAGATCTAATGGAAATCCTTCAGTGATGAATTGAATAAATTCATTCTTTGAAATTGTTATAGTATCCATGTTTTTTCCTTTGTTTGGGGTTATATGCTTAGTATACCAGGATGAAAATAGAATTACACTTTTAGCTTTTAATTGTGTTGCTAATAATGTGGTAGAAAACTTGCCGACAGTCTTCAGCATCCTTCCCAGCTGTGTGTGAACCTTCAGTTTCGATTTCTAAGTGTTCACGCAATGTGTCTAGATTTTGGCGTTCTGTCGGTAAGAATAGATACGAAAGAGCACATGTATCAATTTTAGGATAACCAAAACTGTATGTTTTATCCGTCTCTTTTGCATCTCTTGTCCACTTTTTATATCCGTATCTCTGAAAAACCGCAGTTAAGTGATCTACATCAAAGTCAATATTATGTGCAATAATAGGACCGAATCGGAGTTTTTTAGCAATAGTGTCAGCGACTTCTTCAAAAGTAGGTGCATCTGCCCAATCAGCTTCGTTATAACCTCAAATTTTAAGTGCTTCTTCTGAAGCAAACTCCAGCTCTACGGGTCGAGGTTTAATCTTAGTGGTCCACTTATCTGTATTCCCGCTTTCCCAGTCGGTAATAATAGATATTTCTAGAATTGCAGACCTAGAAGAGTCTAAGTGTGTTGTTTCGATATCAAAAAATGTTGTTGCTTTTGCGTTTGTAAAATTGCCCATTGTTTCTCCTAATCTGTGTAATCACAATCATCGTAATCATAAACGGTTGGTTCTTCTGAATCACCGTCATAAAAGTTATCCCAGACGTTATTAAGATCACTTTCTAAATCATCGTTAACTTCTCTTTGTATCTTGCGAAATATTTCATGTGCAGACATCCTTTCAAATTCAAAGACATTGTTACCAAAATCATTCTTGATTCTAAAGTTACCTTGATCATCTTTTTCTAAGATCACAGTCTCAACATCACCGTCTGGTGTAGACGCATTATATCTACCAATTTCTGACCATGACATCATGAACCTCCAAATAAAAGTTTAAGCTTAATAAATTCTTTTGGGCTACATGTGATAACAACATTACCGTTCTTCTTTAAAGAAACAGAATTGTGATGACCTATCGTTGTTTTCTCGATGGAGATCTCATGTTTTTTATTTCCGTAACCTTTAACATTTACTGATTTTTTATCGACTTTCATCTGATTGCACCTTCAAGTTGTTCAACAATGTTATCAAGTTGGACTGTACTATCACCTAATTGTGTTCTGATCTTTGCAACTTGAATGGCCTTTCTGATCACTTTTGGTTCAATACCATGTTGATCTTTAAGATCTTCAATTAAGTTCTTTTTATCTTCTTGCAGTAGTTTGATCTCATCTTCAATAGCCTTGTACTTGTCAATAAAGTTCTTTAATTCATCAGTCATATGACCTCCTTTAGTTTGTTTTTATAATTTAATTTGTTTTTACTTATTTTACAAAGACACTGTTAAATTGTTGTGTGCATCTTATAAATGTCGTGCACTTACTTAACTGCTTTAAAGTTGGAGCTCCAACATATGTGCAAGTAGACCTGAGACCACCCAACATATCCTTTACAGTGTCCTTGACCTGTCCCTTGTATTCCACCTGAACTGTCCTACCCTCAGACGACCTATAATCAGCAACTCCACCGCTGTGTTTGTTCATTGCTGTATCAGAGCTCATACCGTAGAATTGTACAGTCTTTGACTTGACATTGATCAAACCACCTCCTTCTTCGTGTCCGGCCAGCATACCGCCTAACATTACAAAATCAGCGCCTGCTCCGAAAGCTTTAGCTACATCACCTGGGCAAGTGCAGCCTCCATCTGCAATAATATGACCGCCTAAACCGTGAGCTGCGTCTGCACATTCAATAACTGCAGATAGCTGGGGATAACCCACGCCAGTCTGGATTCGAGTCGTACAGACAGAACCTGGTCCGATACCTACCTTAACAATGTCTGCTCCTGCAAGAATAAGTTCTTGTGTCATATCAGCAGTAACCACATTCCCTGCTATAATGTTTGCTTTAGGAAAATCATTTCTAACTTTACTTACAAAGTCTACAAAATGCTCAGAGTAGCCGTTTGCAATATCAATGCAGATCCACCTTAGATTACAGGTTGTGAATGCTTCCTTTGCTTTCTTGTAGTCTTCTAAGTTTGTTCCAATGCTAATAGCAATATGATCTACGTCTATCTGTCCAAATAGATTGTACCAGTCCTTAGGTGAGTTTTGTTTAGTTATGCAAGTAAATAAACCTAATTTAGATAATTCATGTGCCATATTGAAGGTGCCTACACCATCCATATTAGCAGCCATAATCGGGATTCCCCACCAAGTATTTTTACTGTTTCTAAAAGTAAACGTTCTTTCTAGTTCAACTTCTTTTCTGGATCGAAGCACGCTTCTTTTCGGGCGAATCAACACATCTTTATAATCTAATTTTATTTCATTTTCAATTCTCATTTACAACCTCCCATGTTGCAGCATCACACCATCTAGTTTGAACAGATCCGTTGAAACACTTTATTAGAGTTCTTTTATCATAATCATTATGGTGTATCATTCTTAAAACTATGAAGTACTGCCCACGATATCTGTTTTTACTAACAACTAAATCACCTACTTTCATTACT
>CEOI01003496.1_pt1 | contig 16939 bp, 17 predicted proteins | sample 530351 | NCBI WGS metagenome assembly CEOI01 (sample SAMEA2619962, study PRJEB7988) | marine metagenome | biome: marine biome (ENVO:00000447); feature: deep chlorophyll maximum layer (ENVO:xxxxxxxx); material: "saline water (ENVO:00002010), including plankton (ENVO:xxxxxxxx)" | depth 17 m | reverse complement strand
CGACGACCTGAGCTTTACAAAAGCCCTGCTCTACCAACTGAGCTAAAAAGGCATCAATGAAACATTCCCCTATCACTCATGTATTGAAGGGTTTCTTTCATGCTACCGATGTGAGTATAACCAATAGATACCTGAGGATATGTAGCATCTTTTCCAAACTCTTGCTCAAATGCTTTTTGAGAAAAATGTTTGTTTAGTTTATACTCTAGAAATTCACCGCCGAGAGACTTTAAGAGTGATGCCATCCGATCACACTCTTGACTACCGTTGCTGTAAATTACTGCTGCCATTTTACAATAAAAAGATTAGTTTGTCAATGGTGTCATTTTTAGATTCACTCTCAACACCTTCATAAGATCTGGGTGATGATGTCTAGTAAATCCAAACTTAACATGAGAAGGAATCATAATTGCATCTCCACCTTTTAGTGGTGGGAATACAACTTGTTTCCAGACATCTGTAGCGTTTGTATCACCCTCAAGGAATAACCTTGAGTAACCATTATTATACTCTAAGAAATACAATAACGTCAAGTCATAGTCTTTTCTAGAGTTGTCGATGGGAATAAAAGAATTGATTGACATCCAATAAAGATAGCAATCATCAACATCAAACTGATACGTCGTCTTTAATTCAAAGACTACATCTTTTAATGCTGGAGATAGTGGACCTGTAACTGCATGTGTGATTGGAATAATATCAACACCGCAATCCCCTGCCCATTCAAATCCTTCATTATCTATATCCGTATAGAAGTCCAACATTTCGTTGTGATCTTCTTTGTCTTGAAAACTGTGAATTAGATAAAACAATCTTGTCTCAGTCATAACTATACCACCCAGTTGCTATGTATTTCTCTTGTGTGGGTGATGGTAATCCTCGGTGAGTGAATGTCCAATCTGCTGGCCATATAACAGTTTTTCCTTTCTCTGGTTTGATTTTTAATTGCTGATGAATAAACTCTGTCTCACCACCATCAGTGAGATCATTTAGATAAGTCATAAACACAAGATGTCGTCTCGCTTGAGGTTCTTCACCTTGTCCCCTTTCTGTGTGTAATCTAGGGAATCCCCACCCAGGTTTGTAATACTGGATGTTGTATCTTTCTCTAATAGAAAAGGATGAATAATAGTTTGCATAAGGATATTTCTCTAGATATTGATCACATACCTTCTGCAACTCAGTCATATATTTTACAGCAACTGGATCATCATAGTCACTACGAAGACCCAAGTCAATGCTTTTTTTCTTTTTGAAGTTAATACCGCTGCCAATCTGACCCCAGTCTTTAAACTTCTTTGCATATGCAGAGTGATTAAAAAACTCAATCAACTCATCACATACAGTGACATCTTCTAAGAAAAACTCTTCAATAAAATCTAATCCCTTTTCAGTGGCCATGGTCCCCAATATTCTTCCTTTGGAATTTCTAAGTATTGCATCACTGCAATATGTAGTTCCCAATAACGAAGATACCAATCAGGTATCAATCCAACCATTGGAAGTTCGTGATAGTCATCCTCATTTTGAATGAGTAACTTAGTTAGTGTTTCTTTATCCATAAAAAATAGTATAGGACGAGAGGGACTTGAACCCTCACGACTTTACAGTCAACAGATTTTAAGTCTGGTGCGTCTACCGATTCCGCCACCGTCCCAGAAGATCAATCCTCGTTTCTAAACTGCTTAGCAAACTTTTCAATTTCTTGCTGCAATTCTAGTGGTTGTGGTTTGACTGTTTTTACAGGCACACACATTACAGCACTGCCGTCTGGTCTTTCAATACGCCAGACTACATTGTTACGATCGCACATTTCAACACAAAATTCCATGTGCTTCTCGAATTCGTCTACAGTAATTTGAATAGGATCAGTCATTAGTAGCAAAACAATAGGTAATCATGTCGGGATCAGTGGCGTCTTGAATGTCGGCAACGGTTTCAGCAAAACCTTCTGCTCCTTCAAGATCCCATTTCCATTGGACATACTTCTCATAACCTTCATCATCAAGGAGAGTGACTCTACGCTTGGAGAAATTGACGAAGATCTGCTCTAGGGTGTCGGACATGCGTCTGGGTTGAAGACTCCTCAAGTATAGCAGGTCCGTGCCCCTCTGTCAATTCAGTTTGATCATGATAGCGGACAGTTGCATGAGTGGTCCAGCGGTCAAGGTCATAGCACCACCCGCAGTGGCACTGATAGCAGCACTAGCAGTCATAGCAATGGCACCAGCACCAACTGCAACGTTAAAGGCACCAGCACCAACAGTGAAGGTAGCACCAGCAGCAGCACAAGTCACAGCAAAAGGACCAGGAGTGGTAACACCAAATGGAGGGAGTCCACCAGATACAGCAGGAATCTGTAAGAAGTTGATAGGACCACCAACGTTACAGAAGTAACCTGAAGCAATACCAAGAGGTGTTAAGAAATTGACGTTTTGAGTCAAGGTGGTGCAATTCATAGTGATTGCGTTACCAGCATTGATAACAAATTCACCAGGACTATGTGTCTGTGTTTTATATGAGTTCTCAAAAGATGATCCACTCAACTTAAGATCTCTAAATCCAAATTCAGCGTTAGTAGCATTTAATTTTAGAGTTGCACCAGCAACATTAAGATCAAGATCCGATCCCATGTTGATCGTGTGCTTCTGCACTTTATCCTTTTCTTTCCCTTCGTTACCTTTACTATCTGTCTGCTTAGGAGCACCCTGAGCATTCATGAAGAAACCACCACCAACTTCAATGTGACAATCACCACTGACTTTTAATCGGTAATCACCTTCAATCGTGCGACAATAATCTCCATCAATAACATTACAATCATCACCATGCACTTCTTGTGTATGGTTGCCAGGATAAGAAGTATGATCTGCAATCATATTTCCCTGATCACTTTCAGATCCAGACTGATCTTTCTTATACTTTTTAAGATCTTTATCAGATAATTCTTTACCTTGTTTCTTCGCTTCTGCCTTTGCTTTGTATTCCGAAAGTGCAGCGTTGTTACCTTTTACTGAGAAAGTAGTTTTACCAGAAGCATCTTTTTTAATAGTTGCTTGTCTACCTGGGGTGCCGATATTCATCTCATAAGCACCACTGAGGAAGTTCTTTGCACTTGTCAGATATGGATCTGCCTCTGAAAGGAAGGTATCAATGAAACCTCCACCACCACCATCAGAGCCGCCACAGTCACCTCTACTCTTTCCATCATTACCAGGACCGCTACCCGAGCTACAGTAAGTTGTGCCGAAGAAAGGATACCAACCAACTTCATCCTCACCACCAGTTGCTTTTCTATCACACCCAAAGTCAAACAGTGCTAAGAAAAATGAAAGAAGACCAGTAAGACTACTAATACCATTCTGCACAAGATCAAAACCTTCAGCGAAGATTTCGCTACCCTTCTGCCAAGTTTCAATGATTTTCATTGCTTCACCAACAGTAGAAGCAATGTCCTTCACTACCCCAATCACTCCTAGGATGTCATCAATAATAGATTGGACTGAGCAAAGGATGCTGTCAATAATATCTTGGACACCCTGGACAACTGCTGCTGCTTTATCAATCAATCCTTCAATAACACCCTCTACAAGACCTACAATCGTATCAACAGGTGATTGAAGAAATGAAACTAATTTACTATCAAGACCACAGATTGCAGAGAGAATTGCTGAAATAGCGGAAGAGATTAAAGTGAATGTCGCACCAGGGATACCAGTGAATGATGTAAGAAAACCTGCCGACTCAATTTGTTGCACCAATTCATCTAACTGCGCTCTCATCGCAGATACAACTTGTGCAAAGACAGCACTCAAAAAGTTTTTTGCTTTGCCAACGATTTTATCTAAAGTAATTACTTTATTTTCAATAACGTCAATAAAATCACCGCTATCACTCTTGATGAGATTACCTGCAGTATCAGCAATATCTTCTACAAGATAAGTTAATTTTGTCTCAAGTGTTTTCCAAGGACCCCCAGTGCCTGCTGCTGTAGGCACCATCTGTGCTCTAGGTTTTTGTGCATTGTTACTAGATCCATTGATACCAGGAGCGTTACCAATGTTAGCAGGAGACCCAGGACCACCAGGAGGTTTACCGTCATTAGGAATAGTAACAGTATTAGTCGTAAGGACTTCTCTATTCTCTGTAGTGATTGTGTTTGGTTCTCCTACAGGGACTTGAGATGGATTGGGTTGTGTATTATCAGGAATATCATCACCAGCAAACAAAAACTTCTTGGTCTTTGTAGTATCTCCTCTGACAGTACGCAAAACGCCAATGATAAGAGGCATCTGTGCATTCTCCCCGTCAAGGAAGAAACCCATGACAATAGATCCTGGTTGCAGTTGTCCAGAAGATTCACCCTGACCATCATTACCTGCCTGATCAGTGCCCTGCAATACAGTTGCCCAAGGAAGATCTTCCGTAGGCATAGAATTACTACTACCACCCCTAGGGTCAGTGTAATAATTTAAGACACGACACTTTACACGACCAACCAGTAGAGGATCTTCATTGTCCTCTACTTCACCAACCCACCAGAAAAATCCGTCCTTTCCGACGAAGTTTACTGTTTGCTCATTAATAATACCGTCAACCGTTTGCATTGCCGTTAAAAATTTTCAATTATTTATTATGGGCGAAGAGGGGATCGAACCCCCGACCGACTCGGTGTAAACGAGTAGCTCTACCGCTGAGCTATTCGCCCTCTTTTGAATTTATATAGTGAAGGACTACCAAACACTAAATTACCACTTTGATCATATCCAAGGTCTTTACAATAAACACCTTCTTTGGTGAAATGGACTTCAGATGTAACAGAAACTCCATCCCTTACAAAACATTGATCAGGATTCCGAAGTTTTCCATTCCATTGTCTTCCGTCCCACTTGAATATCATATCACAACCTTCGCATCTTGTCCAGTCTGTATGATAATTTTCGACAACAACTTCCCCTTCCGAGACTTCTACAAGTTTGTGATGTCTCATGCGATATGGTTTATCAGCACCATCTCTTTTGTAATAATGTTTTGATTTGTATCCACCATCAATCTTCTCCCACAGGATAAAAATTTGTGCAAACTCTGTGGGATGTGATTGTGCTTGGATTTTATTATCATATAAACCTAAAAGGTATGCCTCAAAGTCAGTCGTCATAAATCAGACATTCGGGCTCCGATGGATTTTGATCGCAGAATAATTCTAGGTAACTGGGATCGTGGTGATCACCCGCTTCGATGTCTTTCTTGTTATGCTCAACGTATTCCTCCAGATCGTGCAACTCACCTTCAATGTGGCGGCGCATTTGGGGATTTGTGTTTGGGTTATCAAGAATTTCCTTATCCTTCTTGATATGTGCTTCGATACTGTCCATAGTACCTCCGTGATACAGTATTATTTATGGTTTATCTGGCAAAGAGTCTCTGTAAAGAAGCATTTCGGTATAAACACTGCCTTCAGAATACTTGTGTCTCAGACCTCCAATAATATAGCGTCCGCTGTACTTTTTGTCAACCTCGTATTTGTCTTTCCTAGGTTTTGTTTTGGGAATAGAGATTTCAACTCCATATCCAGAATATAAATCAAAGTTTCCAGGAACTGTAACAAGAAGTCTTACTGTCTTCAGCGATTCAATTCGTAGATATTTGTATGCTTGTAAGAATGGCAAATCGCCATATGTTTTGTCCTCGCTTTCATTTCTACCATCTTTACCAGATCCTTTTTCACCCTTAGCATCAAAAATATGATGAGGTGCAAATTCATACTTAATTCTTCTAGGTGTCTCAGTCAATCCCTTGATGTTTGGAGTATAAGATTCGGCAGGATTCGTCCCAGGAGACAAGTGCGACATCTTATTCCACATCTCATTCATTTGATATTGATATGGAGGTAAGAAGTTTGTAGACTCGCCAGAAAGAATTGAGTCATTCAGTTTTGTGGGATCAAACACTTGACTAAATCCAGCCCAACATCCATTACGAAGACCTTTCAGGTAATTTCTATCATCAGGGAAAATGATTGATTCAATTTTTTGCTCGTCAGACTCTTCACTCTCTGTCTTCTTAGGTTCGTAAACATAACGATAAAGTCTTGCATTTCCTTTGTCTTGTTTTGACTTTGTATCGTAATCTTGCTCTTCAGCTTTATCAATCATTTCATCAATAGATTTGAAATGAAATCCCATTAGATTTTCCCAGAATAAAAATCCATTCTGAGGAGATGTGCCACTACTGGTCTTTCGGACAGACCTATTTGCCACCCAATAAATTGTATCGAATGCTCTCCAATTACAAGCAAGGAATTTGTGATCATTCTGACTATCTTCAACAAAGAAGTTTTTGGATAGTCCTCCACCATAGATGTATTGACCTAAAATTGTTTCAACAATATCCTTCGATGTTGTTTTTTTGTCGAATAATTGAGTAGAAGATCCAAAAATATTAGTTGTTTCATTAATAAGATATTCCTCAGACACACACTGGACCATAAAAGATTCAGTGTTACCAGATCTTGCACGACTTTCAATAGCATATGCTCTAAATCTATATGCAGCATCACTGAGAGCGGTAGAAAATGTCATTATCCAAATTTCAGTGCCTCTCAAAGAATGAATCAATCCAGCACTATCCTCAAAGACAATGTGTGCTCTCATTGCAGTATTATTAATACCTTCTATAATTTCTACTGCTCTACACAAGTCAGATAGATCTGTAGCACCTTCTGGGTTAGTAATAAAACTACCACCCTCTTCTTGGATTTTGAGGTTAAAATTTACGTCACCCGTTTTTTCTCTTTGTAATGTCATTTGAGTGGATTGTTTTCAGAGTTTAGTTGATCGACCATGTTAGTTTTAGTTGTGCCCGTTGTAGCAAGAGTAGGTTTCTTGTTATTTGCAGCAGATTGTGCATCGGAGAGTGTCTGCTGTGCTTGAGCAGAGAGAACTTCTGCTTTTTTAGATGCAGATATTGCTCTTACCTGTGCTGCTTGAATTGAAGCATTCGCTGCCTGTCTCTGCACTGCTTTCTGATCTAAAATACTAGATTGTGTTTGCTGTGCAGAAGTTACAGATGATGGTTTAGTAGCAGGAGATATAGATGCTGGAGGGGGTGTGGTGACCCCTGTAGATCCAGTAGATGATCTGAATAACCCCTCAAAGTCACTAAGCAGTCCTTTGATAGATGTAGGAGATGTTGAAGGGGGTGGACTGCCAGTGTCAGTAGAATCATCGCCAGTATTAGGTGTTAAATCACTAGCGTTATTTTCAGAGTTTACATTACTACCATCAGGAGCACCCTGCTGACCACCAAAGAGATTTGTGAAATCAAATATACCAGATGCCTTTGGTGCCTTTGACTTACCAATTAATCCATTTCTTCTCTTGAATTCTGCAGCAATGTTATCAGTATACTTTGTGCCTTTCGTGCCGAAACCATCTTTACCAACTTGCCCTGTCCTCAACCAATTCGCAGCATTGCCCATACCCTGATTATGTGCATATCCAAGAATCTGCAACTTCCTTTCATTATTTGCTTCTCTGTATTTCTTCTCACCCATCAAGAACTTATGATTTGCAAGAGTATATGCAGAGAAGAATCTTTCCTGCATTGCAGGATCATTAATATATTTGTCTCTAGCCTGGCGATCATGACCAGGGAAAGGAATACCCAAATATCTAGCAGCATCTTTCTTTGCTACTTCACCTAGTTGATAACGACCATCATAATGGTTATTTGATCCACCTTGAATTTTATATTTACCGCCAGACTCAATATGTGCAACAGTATTTCTATACAGATCCCAATCAGCACTACTGAATCCCATAGACTTGACGGGATCCATATATGCTGCAACTGCCCCAGGTGCCTGCTTAGGTCCTAGAGGAGACTTAGGTACTACAGGGCTCGATGCAGCGGTATTAAGTTTTGCCTTCTTAAATGCTAAGTGAAGGTGAGTGCCATGTCCACCAATACCACCACCTTTGCTACCACCAGCAAACCAAGATCCCCAAGGGTCATGAATAATCTGAGAGAGCATCAGTTTATTTCTCTGCTCATACATTGCCTTAGCAAGTGTCCTCGTCCTACCCTTCCAATCTCCACCTCTCCAGTCAGTTACATCAATAGCAAGACCTTTATAGTGTGCAGAACCTTGAGAGTGACTACCAACACGAGAATTTCCTTGAGAATTGTATCCTGTCAGGTTAGGTCCAGATCCCTGATGATTATTTTTTCTGAAATAGGGATGCTCAGCAACAGTAAATCCCTTTTTAAGTAATGCTTTACCAACAGCAATTACAGCAGGAAGACCAGCATTATCAGCAGCAGTATCAGTGCCTCTATTAGTTGTCTTCTCTGCTTGTCCTGTATTGGGGACTGGACCGCCAGTAGCAAACTGTGGGAGATTGAATCCCATGCTTGTCGCTTCAGATATTCTTTTGGCAGTCAGACCAGGATTAGTTTTTGTTGACGGTGTATTAAATGGAATGACAAATCCACCAGCAGCTTTCTGTGCAACATATTCTAAACCATGACCAATAAAGTCTACACCATTACCAGTGAGTGATACGGGATAACCAGACATAGGACCGTTAATCCATCCACCCATTGCCCTCTGTGGGATACGACCACCACGAGATAATTGTCCCAGCTCCGCCTTTCTATCTTCGACAAGATCAGGACGGACTCTTTGCAGAGTCTCAATACTAACTTGTCCTGCAGTTGATTTATCAAAACCATCATCACCAGGAAGTCTACCTTCTGCATCCATAGCAGACGTTAGAGAGCTACCTTGCCCTGCAGGTTGTGCTGTTGCTAATATAGCAACACCTGCGACAACGCCAGCGATACCTAAAGTTTTTAACAGTCTCCCCTTAGTCTTGGCTGCTTGTTTACCAAGTAAACCAAAAACACTTGTAATGTCAGTAATAATCTTCGTTGGATTCGTCAACCAACGGATTGCAATAAACAGTCCTGCAAAATCTACGATGGCACCTAATAGGTTGCCCATCTTTTCCCACCAGGGTTTATCTGGATCCATTAATCCAGCAAGATTGTCTAATAAACCAGTTACCCGATCTGTTAAAAATCCTGTAATAGTTTTAATGACATTTGCAATCGTCTCAATCATATTGACGACTTTCTGCCTGTTTTCTGGATTTGATATCCAGTCAAACAATGGTTTTGCAATGGCAAGGAATAAAAGATCTTTGATTAAACCAAACAATGCATCAAAGAACCCAGGCATTCTAGTCCTTTCAAATCCACCTCCAGTGCTCTCTACTTCATCTACTTGACTTGGTGTTGCATATCTAGGGACAAACTTAGGTTTTGCTTGCTCTTGAATACCAGAAACAAGACCACCAAACATTGTCGAAATGTTTGATAAAGTCTGAGACATACCATTCAATACCGCACCAATATTATTAAGTGCTTTAGTATTATTATTGATCGCATTAATTTTTTGTGCTTCTACTTTATCTTTGCGACCAATACCAGAAGAAGGTTTCTCTACGGAAACAAACTTATAGAAATTGATTTTTGCGCCCTTCTTTACTGGTGCCATTAGGATCCTTCAAGCAGTGGTGATTTCTTAGTCACTATAGTTTCAGTACCAGTATTTATCGGGACAGGGACAGACAATGGTGTAATCTGAGGAATAGTCACAGCAACAGGGACTGTATCCGCATCTTTCATTGATAGTGCATATGACTGCGAATACTTCGTATCAAACTTTTTAGTATTTGACTTGAATAAACCTTGAAACTCACCAAGAAGTTTTCTGATTTCAGATTGCTCTGGTGCTTTTGTTTTTAAATCTTTTTTCTCTTCTTTAGTTTTGATCTCAAGTTTTGGCTCAACTACCGTAGCAAGATTTGGTAGATCCAGTTGAGGTTTTGTTTTTGCATCATGCTCTGCTGCTTTTTTGAAAGCCTCCAACTCTGTCTGCTTATAATCAGCAGGTAGTCCAGCAAGTTGTGCTTTTGGTTGTGGTTTTGGTTTTTCTTTTGCTGCTTCTTTCTTTGCAATCACACGAATCATCATATCCGTAGTCTTAGCGTAAGCACGCATTGCAATCTCACGCTCTTTAATTAAGTCGGCAGATATTGGACGACCGTTGACTATACCAAACTCTTTTGCAACTTCAATCTCCTTCATCCACTTCGCATATTTTTTCTTGCGCTCAATAATCCTAAATGGAAGATTAACAGGTCCACCCTCAGACTTCTGAGGTAACTCTGTTATCTGCTCTTCTGGAGATGGAGTGCCGCCAAAGAGGGGGATGAGTTCACCCAAAGGTGGCAACTTACTGCCAATCTCCTTCATCTTATCACCAACAAACTTAGCACCAGGGATAGCGTTGATGATACCTTCTTCAAACTCCATGATACCAGGAATCAGATCTCTAGCAAACATATAAGCGTCAATACCCAGTGAAATACCAGGACCAGCAGCAAAACCAGCAAGACCAGATAAGTCAAATCCTGCAGATAATGCTTCTAACAATCCACCGAAAGGATCTTGACCTTGGAAGCGATCATATGCAAACAGCATATTGATAGCACCACCAATAATAGGTAATGCTTTACCACCTAGTTTTTTCGCTAATGGACCAATATTATCCAGAGGTGGGAATAAACCTTTTTTCTTTAGTGCTTCACCCGCTTTCTTTCCAAGTGGAGTGCCAAACAGTTTATCTTGTACAGCACTTCCAATCTGCTGCAACTTGGTTGTCAGTGGTTTGAAGAACTCTGCAATTGGAGCAAAGACTTTCTCCATCGCAATCTTCTTGATATTATCACCGAGTTTACTAAGTCCACCTTGGACAAAATCCTTTGCGTTTCCTACTTTATTACCAATAGATGAAGCAACAGCAAGAGACTTGTTTTTTAGTTTTTTGCCAAGAGTTACTGCTTGCTCAAATCTCTTTCTAGCAGCTTCACTAAGACCAGCATATGCCTCTTGTGCCCACTTAGATGTCAGTCCCCATGTGCTTTTTGCTGCAGAAGCTAATGCATTAAATCCCTTGTTAATACCAGATCCAATACTATCAAGAAATCTAGTAGCAGCGTTTCCCTTTTTTGCTGGAGTTGCACTAGCGACGTTTTCACCCAGATCAACAGCGGTATCAGTTAAAGCTGCTGTAGCTCGTTTTTGTGCCTGCTCCACCTGAAATGGAGACATGGGTTTCTTTCCATCTGGAAGAAACTCTGTGCCAGGAAGACAAGGAATACCCTTCTTACCCTTTAGTTTTTGATTGCGAAGTTTTTTTATATCTCTCGCTCTTTGGCGAGAAGTTCTACCATCTCTACCTACTCTACTGCCTCGACGACGACCATCTGGCGTATCAGGACCGCCTCCCCCTCCTCTTTTCCTTCTATCTTTTCCAGCAAGCTCCAACAACCTGCTGATGTCTTCAATAATTTTGAATGGATTGAGTAAATATCTTAGTCCAATCAATCCAAGTAAAAGTTGACCAAATCCCTTTACTTTAGTCCAAAAATCTGCATTTGGATCTGTAAGTTTTGAGAATCCCTCTAAGACATTAGTAATTGTGCCTGTAGCAAACCACTGCACTGCTTTAAAAACAGTGGTCATGTTTTCAATAAATCTTTTTAACTTCTCTCTATTCTCAGGATCCTTGACCCAATCAAGAACTCCCTTTAAAACTGTAAGTCCGACAATATCAGCAAATAACTTTGCAAATGGCTCAAAGAATTTACCAAGAGATTCTAAAAAACCATTCTTCTGCTTTGGCTCAACTTCAATCTCTTCTTTTGGTTGAGTATCAAGTTTTGAATTTGCGCTTTCCTGTCTTTGCTCTGCTAATCTATCTCTTTCTCTTTGCTCTTTTCGTTTCTTATTAACTGCTTGCTGCTTTTGTGCCTTCATAAGTAAGGCACTATTCTTCTCCATCTCACCAAGGATATTAGAAATACCATTGAGAGATACACCAATTCTATTAGTGGCTAATAATTGCTTTCTATGAGCCTTAACCTCGGGTGTAGCGTTACTAACACTCCCAGGATTAATAAACTTATATGCTGCAATTTTAGCCACTTAATTGTTGCTCCTTATAGCGTTTCTCTTCTTCTTTCAAGAAGGATACCAACATATCGAGATAGATCTCTTTTTCCCAAGGCATGAGATTATCAATGTATTCGATATTCCATTTATGGTGGTGCATTAGAGCAAAATTGCCCTCATAATAATTGATTAGATTATTATGTAAGAGGGCTACGCGAAAAAACTCGCTAATCCCTCAAGAACCACTTCACTCTTAACACCAGTGTTGGGATTTTCGACTTCAAGAGTATGAGAAAGTTTAGGCATAGTTTCAAAAAACTCTTGCACTTTCTTAAACTGTGCAGAATTCATACTTTCAAAGAATTCAACAATTTCTGCTTTTGGCAGATCTGCACAATGATGCACTGTCTCTCTGTCTTGAATGGTTTCAGCACAGTTAGATGCAATCTTAAAGACTTCATCTAGGTCATTACCATCAGAGAAGTTAGTCTGGACAAACATTTCCAAACTAGGATACTTCATGGTAATGATCACATCATCATTAAGTTGAATCTCAGTTTTGTGCTTAGGATCCTCAATAACTTCAATCTCATCCAGGGGAATGGAAACAGAAACTTCGGTTTCTTCGTCATCAGGACAAGTAATGACAACATCAACGTTTTCACCTACAGATCTGGTGCGAATCTTCAAAAATAGATATTCAATATCAAAAGTTGCCAGTTTTCTTACATCACTGATATTGGTGCAGTCTCTCATGATTTTAGTGACTGCTTCGATCATATCATCTTGATCGCCGCTTTCCATAGCAAGATACAGAAGTTTCTCTTCTTTGACTAGAAAAGGTCTGTATTTAATTTTATCACCTGTAGATGGTAACTTAATAGTATACGAGGGGACATTTAATTTAGGTAATGCCATAGTAAATCAATTCAGTATTTTTATTTATCAGTATATCATACGATCAAGTTTTCGCCAAAGTCAAATTCACCACGGATGTCATATTCCTTACCTTGGTCATCAATTTTACCATCACCATTGAATCGGTATCTCTCATATCTAAACGTAATAGGCATTTCAAGAAGACCGCTCTGTTGTTGATTTAGAGTCATAGATCCAATGTTAATTGGAAATACGTTTTGAATGTCGTAAATACCTACCAATTGATCATACTTATACCGATCCGCTTTTTTGATTTGCCTGAGTGCTGCTTGCTCTTCCTTTGTAGTTGCATCTACAGGAATAATTTTTCCCCCACCTCTTTCAAACTTGTAAATCTTCAAAGATCTACAAACATAATCATCATAATAATCGGTGTATTGATTAGAGTCGCTAGACATAAGTTGAATCCATCTTTCAAAAATCATTCTAGTCTTATGATTTCTTGGCATCAAAAAGTTGATATTAATCTGACTGAATGTTGAAGATGTTGCATAGTTGTATGTAGATCCTACAGATGTAATCTGTCCAGTTGTGACTTGCTTACTAGGAAGATCTACACTATTTGCATAATAGTTAAGATACTGAAAATTGTTATTGGAGGTTGATCCAATATTATAGGCATCAGTAGTAGTAAAACTCGATGTCAGTATTGCAGGAGGTGAGAATAGTATGCTATACCTGTTTTGGGTTGCAGGACCATTACTATTATCCTTAAAGAATGCCTGGAATTGAGTTAGTGAATTCCTAGGAGCATTTTTAGCAGCTCTTCCTAAGTTTGCCATTGATTATACCTTTAATTCTTTTTCAGTGATTAACATAAACTGCCAATTATGGTCTTTACAGAATTCTTCTGCTGCTTTCCATTTTGCTTGATTCACTGCATAAGTAACAACTTCATTAATATACTTTTTAGTAACCCGTTTTTGCGTTTTGGGTTCTTTGGTCTGTCTCAAAGGTTTGACTTCCACTAGATACTTCCTATTTTCAATCTTTACATAAAAATCAGGAAAATATCTATGTCTTTTCCCATCAACAGGTGATGTATATGGAATTATGATTTCTTCACTGCCCCATTCAGTAACACTTGGTGTGATGTCACACCATTTCATGAATTTATACTCCCAAGAAGAGCGATAAATGATGTTACGAGGGTCGCCTTTATACTTCCGAGGGAATGATGGAGTATAGCGTCCCTGATACCTCATAAATACATAGTATAGTACGGATAATTCTATTTAGGTGGCTTCTAACAAGATTCTGGTCTATCCAAGTAGGGCACCCGTAAGTGGCACTCGCCTAGATGGCGAAACAGGTCCAACGGGAAGAATTGACTATTTAAGAATACAGAGGTGTCGTATTAACTTCGACTCTCCCGATTCTGGATATGGAGGATCTAACCTGCCTGGCAATAAAACCTCTGTAAATCTGAATAAACAGATGGTATACATGGCTATGCCACAATCTGTTGTTACATCATACTCTGCTGACTATGCTCAAGTCAATATGGGTCAGTTGGGTGTATTTGCTGCTCAATTAGCAGGAAATGCAATGAAAGGTGGTCCAAACATGGCAGACAAGATTGCTGCAGACTTGGAAGCAGGTGCATCTTCAGCATTCCCTGAGATTGCATTTAATAAAGGTGCATCTATCGCTCAAAACCTTGGATCGATGGCTGGTTTGGAAACTGGAGTCACTGGTGGAGCATTGCAGCAGTTGACAAAGGGAAGAATTATGAATCCCTTCACTGAGCAGATCTTTAATGGTGTGCAGTTTAGGAATCATCAATTCAACATAAAGATGTTTGCTAGAAATAGAAGTGAAGCAGAAGAGATCATGAATATTATCAAATACATGAAAACAGGTCTTCTTCCTATCCTTGGTAATGCAGACGATAATGATAATGATTCTACCACTGGTGGAAGCTCAACTGATGGTCAAAACGGAAGCACTTCACAAGGAAGTAGTTTCGTCGCAAATAAAGTTGGAAGATTCTTACAGATCCCTGATAGATATCTTCTAGAGTTTGTAAGACTAGATCCTGAAAGTGATACAATCTCCAAATTACCTCATTATAGATTCCAACCTTGTGTATGCACATCGGTAAACGTTAATTATACGCCTGATGGGCAGTATGTGTCATTCAAAGACGCTATTGCTAATTTGGGACTTGATAATGACACAGGTGCTAAGCAACTTTTAGTCCCCGCAGTTGAAATTAGCATGTCATTTGCAGAAACAAGAATTCTCACTCAATCGGACGCACAGGCAGGTTACTGATGGCATCATATTTTAGTCACTTACCAGATATATACGTTGGTCAAGATAAAGATGAAGTTCTTTCTTTCCAACTAGTAAAAAATATCTTTAGACGTGTTGTCGTCAATGAAGATCTTGAAAAGTATTCATCTCTTTTTGAGGCATTTTATATTCCTGAAGGAATGAGACCTGATGCAGTCGCACAAAAGTTTTATGGAGATCCTGAATTAGAGTGGATTATTCTCCTTGCTAATGACATAATTGATCCCTACGAAGATTGGCCGAAGGACTACAACACTCTACAGAAAGAAATTTTAGATCTAACTGGAAATCCTGATGGTGTGCATCATTGGGAAACTAAAGAAATCAAATATAATGACGAAATTTATATTCGTCCAGGTATAGAGGTCAATGATACCTTTAGAGCAGTCCTACCAGATGGGACTGAAATGGGAAAAACTAGTTCTGTTTATCCAGTCACATATAATGAGCACTATACTTATCAAAACGAAAAGAAACGTTTGATTGGTGTGCCTATCGGTAGATTGGTTGAATTCTTCACACAAGAATTCAAAGAAAAAGTTGCATACAATCCAAACCCTGAGTTGGATAACGAGGGTAATAAGCATACACCCCTTAGTCCAGAAGCACGATATCTTCGTGGATCTTTTTACAAGAAAAATACTTCTGGCACTGGTGGCATCATTACATACAATATCCTTACAAGTCAGGGTATTGGTGGAGTTGCAGGCACTGCAGTAGCAGCAGTTTCTGACACTATTACAACTACAACTACAAGTAGTGGCACAACCTCAACTACAACCACCTATGGAAGCACTAGCAGCAGTAGTAGCAGTAGTAGTGGTAGTAGCAGTAGCAGTGGGTCTAGTAGCAGCAGTGGCAGCAGCGGATCCAGCAGTAGTTCGTCTGGATCAAGCGGATCTTCAGGGTCTTCAGGATCTTCGGGATCTAGCGGATCTTCGGGATCCAGTGGATCGAGTGGTGGCGGTGGCGGTTATGGAAGTCCCTGATAGAGATAGAAGCTTCCCAGAGGAAGATTGGATTAGTATGGATATGACAAAAGACGGACTCATATTGATATACAAGTCCGTCTGTTTTCATTTAGATAAATGGTCTGGTGGTGATCCTAGGGAGCAGGTTGCACTTCAAGAAACTAAGAATGATCTCTTTCGTATACTCTTAGCACAACAATTCAAAAACCCTACAGACTGAATTTTTGGCGGGATTTTTTTTGCCCCTTTTTGGGAACTAAAAGTCGATTTTGGTTTCAACCTCCATCAACTTGGCATCCTACCATTGCACCACCGACAATACCTAGAGGGATTGCCCAGAGGCGTCCGTCTCCACGGGACAGAGCAGCACCTAAACCAGCGCCACCGATACCACCAAGGACACTACCTTCGATGCAAGAGTTGTCATCTTCATGACCACCTCTAGCTCTAGGAGTATGATGAGTGTGAGATCGACGATCTTCACAAGGCACTCTTACACGCTTCTTATATGTCTTCACATAACCAGGGTTTTTGAATGTCCCTGGCACATACTCTTCACGATAGACACGCTTATAACACTTCTCTTCCCTAGACCATCCACTTTGTTGGTGACCTGCCATAGCAGGAGTTGAAGTCAGCAGCAATAAGGCAGCGAGTGCGAGTTTCATAGTTAGTCCTCAGTTTTTTTGTTGAAACCAAAGGGACCG
>CEOI01002126.1_pt1 | contig 17126 bp, 7 predicted proteins | sample 530351 | NCBI WGS metagenome assembly CEOI01 (sample SAMEA2619962, study PRJEB7988) | marine metagenome | biome: marine biome (ENVO:00000447); feature: deep chlorophyll maximum layer (ENVO:xxxxxxxx); material: "saline water (ENVO:00002010), including plankton (ENVO:xxxxxxxx)" | depth 17 m | reverse complement strand
ATTCAGAAGAGGTTCTTATGACTTTTACAAAACTGATTGGAAATATTTAAATGACGCTTCTACAAGAGGTGCTATTGATGGTATCAGTTCAATCGAAGGTGTATTAGTACCAGCTGGAACTTCTACTGTTTACGATCAAATCTTAGGTACTAACATTAGAAGACCTTTCTTACATGTAAGATATAGAGCTTCTCAAGCTGATGATAGAAGAATGAAGTCTTGGATTACTGGTTCTGCTGGTGGTGCATTTACTTCAACACTTGATGCAATGCAAGTTAACTTCTTATCTGAAAGATGTTTAGTTACTCAAGCTGCAAACAACTTTGTATTATTCAAAGGAGTGTAATTATTTATAAAGGTAAGGGCGCTTCGGCGCCCATATACCTTTTAACTATTTAATTTTATTATATCATGACAAAAAAAGAAAAAGTGGCAGAGCCACAATGGGAGGTAAAAGATAGAGTATATCTTCTTACAGGTGATAAAACGCCTTTAACATTAACAATACCTTCAAAACATACAAATAAACATTCATTATTATATTTTGATTCTGAAAAACAAAGACAAAGAGAATTAAGATATGCTACTAATATGAGTTCGCCATTTGTAGATGAACAAAATGGAGAAGCAACATTAGGACATATAATGTTTAGAGACGGTAAATTAACAGTTCCTGCAAAACAAATTGCATTACAAAAACTGTTATCATTATACCACCCTTTAAAAAATAAAATGTACTATGAATTTAGTGCTGCTGAAGTAGCAAAAGATGAATTAGTAGATTTAGAAATGGAAATCGATGCTTTAAATGCTGCTAGAACAATAGATATTGATCAAGCTGAAGCAATAATGAGAGTAGAAATTGGATCTCAAGTAAATGAAATGACGTCTAAAGAGTTAAAAAGAGACTTATTAGTATTTGCTAAAAACAATCCAGTTTTATTTATGCAATTAGCTACTGATGAAAATGTTCAGCTTAGAAATTTTGCAATTAGAGCTCAAGAAAATGGAATTATTAAACTATCTCAAGATCAAAGAACTTTTTTCTGGGGATCAACTGATAGAAAATTAATGAATGTTCCATTTGATGAAAACCCATATTCTGCATTTGCGGCTTTCTTAAAAACAGACGAAGGTGTAGAAATCTATAAATCTATAGATAAAAAACTTAAATAACAAGTGATAATAATATAGAGGTGGCAATAGCTGCCTCTATGTTATAATAAAAAAAATATAATGGCAGTAAACGTAAATACAGTATATACTACAGTCTTGTACATATTGAACAAAGAACAAAGAGGTTATTTAACACCAACCGAGTTTAACAGTTTAGCTGCTCAAGTGCAAGAAGAAATATTTAATTCTTACTTTCCCGACGGCAATCAAGTAAATCGTCAAAATCAACAGAACACACAAAACGATACAGAGTTCTTCAACGTGTTCAAAGACATTTCATATAAGCTTTATCCTTTTGAAAAGAGTGTTCCTTTTACTTATAATAATGGTGCAGCAGTACTTGGTTGGGAATATCAAGGTACTGGAACTATATATAAACTAGGTGAAATAATTGCAACATACACTGGTCAACCTCAATATGATTCTATAGTAGAATTAGCGAGTAAAAGTGATTATGAAAAAATAACAAGATCTAATTTAACAAGTCCTGGTAAACAATATCCTTTGTGTTTTACTCAAAAAGGAGGAACTGGAGGATCTGTATTAATAAAAGTTTCACCTCAACCTAATAGTTTAAATATAAACTGTTTATTTAAACCAACAGAACCATCATGGGGTTTTACAACAGGTAATGTAGGTCAATATGTTTATAGCGCGGGAAGTTCTACTAATTTTGAATTAGATATATCTGAACAAACAAATTTAATAACTGGTATATTAAAATATGCTGGTATAATTATAAATGATCCAACAATAATACAAACTGCTACTCAAGAAGCAATGAAGGTTGAACAAAACGAAAAATCATAATGGCATCAGTAACTGAAACAAATCAACAATATTACGCTGGGGTACAACCTTTCAGAGGCGACGCAGGAAATACTGCTGGGCAAAAACTTACTACTACGTTTAATACAGATTTAGTTTTTGGTAGTCATGATCCTAATCAAGCTGATTACGCTAAAAACAATTTTAAATTATACACTAGTGCTCAAGGAACACCTGGAACATGGAGTGAATATACCGCTGCGTATACAGTTGCTAACAATATAATTACTATAACTGGAAATCCAGGAGCTAATATATACATAGTTGTACAATTAAAATCTTTAGATGGAGGTAAATATGGTAATACTAATCCAGAAAAAGCTTTTGGTGATGCTGTAGAAGAAAATTATGGTAGTTATGCTTATATAAAGCTAGGAGATATAATTGATAATTTTATGGTTGGTTATGTTGGTGATGGAAAAGTAATTCAAAAATGTAAAAAATCTGATGTTGTATTTTTTGCTAAAAGAAGCTTGCAAGAGTTTAGTTATGACACATTAAAAAGTATTAAATCTCAAGAATTAACAATACCTGATAGTCTTTCATTAATAATACCTCAAGATTATGTAAACTATGTTAGTTTTGATTGGATAGATGAACTAGGTGTAAAACATCCTATTTTTCCTGCGAACAACCTAACAACAGATCCTTATCAAAAATTATTACAAGATGAAGATGGAGTACCTACTCAGGATAATTTTGGTGAAAATTTAGAAGGAACATCTTTAACTGTTGAAAGATGGGGACAAGCTAATGATAAATTATTAAATGGACAATGGTATAGAGATTATGATTATTATGGTTTTGCTAATCCAGATTTATATAGTTTAAATGGACCTTGGAATTGGGGTAGATTATACGGTATAGATCCTACTTTATCTCAAGTAAATGGTTGGTTTGGTATAAATGAAAGAGATGGTATGTTTACTTTTTCTAGTAATTTAAGAGATAAATTAATAGTTATAGAATATGTTTCTGATGGTTTAGCTTATGATTTAGATAGCAGAGTTCCTAAACTAGCTGAAGATGCTTTATATAAAAGTATACTTTATAACATAGTATCGACAAGAGCTGGTCAACAAGAGCATATTGTACAAAGATATAAAAAAGATAGATACGCGGCTTTACGTAATGCAAAAATAAGATTATCAAATATTAAACTTGATGAATTTATTCAAGTTATGAGAGGTAAGTCTAAATGGATTAAACACTAAAATTTAATGGCAAAAATTAGCAATAATTTTATCAAGGGTAGAATGAATAAAGATCTTGATGATCGATTAATACCCGTTGGTGAATATAGAAACGCAATGAATGCTCAGGTTAGTAAATCTGAAGGTCAAAATGTAGGTGCTTTAGAAAATGTTTTAGGTAATACTAAAATAGCGGATTTCAGAACATTAACAAGTACTAATGACTTAAAGTCAATAGGTTATTTTGCTGATGAAATTAACAATATAGTATACGTTTTTTTAACAAACAATACTGGTGTAACATATGATCCTTCTAAAAAGAATTTTTTATATTCCTACAACACATTAACTAGTACTACTACTCAATTATTACAAGGTGCTTTTTTAAATTTTTCTACACAAAACCCAATGATTGGTGTTAACTTGTTAGAAGATTTATTATTTTTTACAGACAATAGAAATCAACCTAGAGTTATAAATGTTAATAGCGCTTTTTCAAACGCTCAAGGATTAAAAGATTTTTATACTAATGAAGATCAAATATCAGTTGCTAAATATTATCCTTATCAACCAATAGAAGTTTATAGAAAAGCTGGTAATTTACCTGTGACATACATAGAAACAGTAACTTTAACTTCATCTACTCAAGCTTATTCAGCGGGTACAACATTTAATGTTAGTACCGCAAGTGCGGGTAATGCAGCTATAACAGTAGGTATGACAATGTTTTGTAAAAGTGATTGTACTGCTGCTAATCTTAGTATTCCCCCTGATACTGTAGTTACATCGGTAACAAATACAGCTTTTAATGCTTTTGATATAACAGTAAATAAAGATATTAATTTAACAGGGAGTAATGGTAAATTTTATTTTACTTCTGTACCAGACGAAGGAGCTTATGAAACAACTATGTATGACGTTACAAGTAAAGCATACCCAAATGGTGGAACTGGTAATATAAATGGAACTGTAGGATCTGCTACAAATTCTATAGATTTAATATCTAGTACAATACAAGGTGATATAATACCTCCTTATACAGGTTCGTTAGGAGCTACTGTTGCTTATATAGATCCTACAACTGGAAAACTAATTAATACTGGTGCTAGAGTTCAAGCTTTTAATTACTCGCAAGGTTCTAGCAGTAATCCACCAACATCAAGAGTTACATTAAACCAAAATATAGGTCCCTTTTCAGTAGCAAACACAGAGCTTGTTTTTAATTATAATCATTATTATGATCACGAGTTTAATGGTGATAAAGATTTTTTAAGAGATAAATTTGTTAGGTTTAGTTATAGATTTAAGTATGAAAACAATGACTATTCTATAATGGCTCCATTTACTCAACCATGTTTTATACCTAAAAAAGATGGTTATTTCATGTATAAGGTAAATCAAGTTACTGCTCCACCTTCAGGAGTTGCTAATTATAGAACAAATCCACCACCGCTAGATATTCAAGATGAAGAAGATACTTATAGAAGTACTGTCGTTGAGTTTATGGAAAATAAAAATGACAAAATTATATTAAGAATTCCTTCTCCAACATCAATATCTGAAGCGCAAATGAAAACCGGTAGTGTTGCGGCAAGTTTAAAAGTTATTGAAGTAGATTTACTTTATAAAGAATCAGATGGTTTATCTGTTAGTGTTATTGAAACTATACCTGTTTCTCAATTTGGTGCAAGTTATAAATATGCTTTTGTTAATGGTCAAACCACTCAATCTACAAGTGTAACTATAGACGGTATAAGTGGCGTAACTGGAAGTAGAATAAAAGTTGGTGATATTGTTAGAGGTAATGGAATAGTTGGTGCTCCTACAGTTGTTAGTACAAACAATGTTAATAACGTAGTTCTTTCATCAGCACAATCATTAGCTGATAATACTAAATTAGAATTTGGTGATGAATATTATTTTGATTATCATTATCAATCTCAAAAACCTTATAAAGTATTACCAGACAATGAAATTACAAGAACTTATGATAAAATACCAGTTAAAGCTTTTGGTCAAGAAATAATAAGCAATAGAGTTGTATATTCTAATTATCAAGATAAACACACGCCTCCTAATTTCATAAACTATAATGTTGGTGTTAGTGAAAAAACAGAATTTAACGCGGGTACCGGTTCAACAACAACTAGTGCTTCTGAAGCTTCTGGTCAAACAGTTTTATCTGTTAATACTCCAACAGGTGTTTATAACAATGGAGCTATAGTAACATCCCCTGAACCTGGCATACCAAATAATACAACTTTAGTAGAATATGATCCAGCTGGTCCAACAATTACAATAAGTAACGCATTAACAGCTACATTACCAAGTGGTAGTGTTATTAATTTTACTGCTCCAAATAATGTAAGATATACAACTAGTGATATAGAATATCCTAATAGTTCTTTAAAACAAAACAGAAACTATCAAGTAGGAATAGTATTATCTGATAGATATGGTAGAAGCTCTACTGTTATTTTAAATGATGAAGATAATTCAAGATTATTTGAAAACCAAAGATATATAGGTTCAACTGTTTTTTCTGATTATTTAGACACAGGTGTAGATCAATTATCTTGGTTTGGAAACTCTTTAAAAGTTTTATTCAACGATCCTATTGCAGGTGGTGGAGCTGGTTTATATAATGGAGATGCTACAAGTGTTAACTATAATCCATTAGGTTGGCATAGTTTTAAAGTGGTGGTTAAACAAACAGAGCAAGAATATTACAATGTATATTTACCTGGTGTTATGGCTGCTTACCCAGATGATCCAATAAAAGAATTAGGTAAAACATCTCACTCTGTTTTGATAAACGATAATATAAACAAAGTTCCTAGAGACTTAACATTAGTAGGTCCAGAGCAAAGACAGTTTAGAAGTAGTGTGGTTTTACATGGAAGAGTAGAAAATTTAAAAAATAATGATCCTGCTGAAAACAATAAACAATATTATCCAGGTGCTTTACCGCCTATAGTAAGTGTTATAGCTACAGATAATGATTTATTTGATGGTGTTAATGAACCAGGTTATGTTCCTTCAGCAGAGTTTTATAATGTAGATTCTGATCCACTTATAGCTAGAATAAACACTCCTTCAAAACAATTTGGTGTTCCTGTAACAATAACACAGGGTACAGTAGGAGATGTTACTAATGCACCTTATAACGCTTTAAATGAAATAGGAATAACACAGTCTACTATTGTACCAACCCCGTACACAACAGCGATTTTTCCAGGTCAAACAATAAGCGGAAATGGTATACCAGAGGGTACAACAGTAACCTCTGTTTCTAATGCTGGTACCGCATCGTGTTCTACTTGTAGAAGAATAGTAATGAGTAATGATAGATTACCTGGTATTGCTGTTGGTGATGTAATGACTTTTTCACCAACAAATAATACAAAATTACAAAACTGGGTAACAATGCCTCAGCTAGCTGTTATGGAAACAGATCCTGTAACATCTAATTTAGATATATTTTGGGAATCAACAACAACTGGTTTAATTAATGATTTGAATGAAGCTATATTAAACAGTACGCAGTCAACCGTTACTTTAAGCAGTTTTAATACAGATGCTTTTACAGAAGCAATAGTACCAAATCAAAGTGGTGCAGCTAGTAGAATATTATCAGCTAACTTTACACTGCAAGATGAGTTTGGAAATAATATAAACTACATTGATCAGTCACCAGCTCAAATAGAATTAACTAGTGTTGTTAATTTACAGGGTGATGATGTTGGTCCTGGCTCAACAAATCCTAAATTTGAACTTGAAACTATAAATAGTACAGCAGGTGCTCCAGGTTTATATAACATAAAAGCTAAAGATTTCTTTTATTTTAGTCAACAAAATCAAACAAAAGATACTTTTACTTTTACCTTTACTTTAAATATTAATGGAGTTCAAACAATTATAACAAAAACACCTGTTGCTTTAGGAAATGAAGACCCAACAATAAGTAGTGCTAGACCTTGTCCAGGTTCTGGTGGAGTAACTTATTATCCAGGTATTACAGGAGGTGGAACCGGAGTTTTTGTAAATATAGGTGGTTTTAATGGTTCAGCAGGAACTTTACAAGGATTAGCTTATTTAGATTTATCAGCTAGTGTAAGTGTTGTAAAAGGAGGTGTTGATTATGGTCCAGCTGGAACCGCTGATGTAACTGTAACAACAACCCCGTTTAGTACAGCTTTAAATGCTCAGCTTGCTTTTGCAGGAGGTGATCCTCCTAATAGTATGGTAGATGGTACATATGTGGTTACTTTAACATTTGAAGATGCCGGTGGCGATACGGTTAGTTGTACATTTAATTTACACATAGAAAGAGATCCATGTTATACATATAGATATACTTATACAAATAGTGGTAATGTAATAACTTCTGTAGCGTATCAAAATTGTGATGGTGAAAGTGTTGTTACTTCTTTTGTAGATAATCAATCGCCACCTATGCAAAACATAGTTTGCGCACCAAATAATACAACCGCATTAACTAATGTTGGTTTTGTAAAAGATAATAATCCAGGATTCCCTTGCAATTAGTGTAATAATTCTTAAAAATAAGTGATAATAATATAATATGCCAGCAGTAATTGAAGTTAAATATTTTAATACTTTTGTTCTCAAAAAGGTAAACGATCAAGTTGACTATGGAGGAAGTCCAGGTGGTTCTTTTGGTGAAATACCAATATGGAACGGTTCTAAGGGTATACCACAAACAAAAGGTGGATATGCTGGTCCTGCTGACACTGATGCTAACGATTGGGCTATAGAAGAATCAAGAATTAGAGGTGGTTATAATAATACTTCTGTATCTTTTGGTGCTAAAGCTTATTTAGTAGAAGAAGAGCCAAACGGAAGTATAAGAGGAAATAGTATGATATATTCTGGAATATATAATTCTAGAACTGGTATAAATAGAACTAATGTTTTTTCTGTTGGTACTGATATAACTAAATCAGTTGATCCAGCAAATGGCTCTATACAAAAACTTTATGCTGAAGATACTAATTTAAATATATTTCAAGAGTTAAAGATTAGTAGAGCATTGATAGATAAAGATGCTATATACTCTGCTGAAGGTGGTGGAGCTGTTACTAGTTCTAACTTAGTAATAGGAGCAATACAACCTTATCCAGGTAAATTTGGTATTAGTAGTGATCCTACTAGTTTTGCTGTTTATGGAACAGCTAAATACTTTACAGATAGAGCAAATAATGCTGTATTAAGATTAGCTGGTGGTCAAATATCAGAAATAAATAAAGCAAACATGATAGACTATTTTAGAGATAGAATAGGTTATTCAGGTGTTAATTCAATTGATGTAGCAGGTGTAAGAGGAAGCATTATAGGTGGTTGGGATGTTTATAATAAACAATACGTTGTTTCAACTCAACAAGCTGGTAATCTTAAAAATACTTTTGATCAAGGTTATGAAACCCTATCATGGGATGAAAACGTACAGGGTTGGACTAGTTTCTTTAGTTATAAACCAGATCAAATGCTTAGCATTGGAAGTAAGTTTTATAGTTTAAAAGATGGTAAATTATACGAACACTACTCTCAATCTGGTACAAGAAACTTGTTTTATCCAGATCAAGGAGGTGTAACAGCAACACCTACTTCTATTACTTTTGTTTTTAATCCTAATGTAAATATTTCTAAAAACTTTAAAACAGTTGATTACGAAGGAAGTAATGGTTGGCAAGTAAATAGTTTTGTTTCTGATTTAACAGGTAAAAATTTAAGTCATACAAATATAAACTGGGTTGATTTTCAAGATACAAGTGCTTTAATTTATAGTTATACTCAAGGTCAATATGACGCGGCGGGTAATGTGTATCCTAATGCTAATCCACCTTTTTTCTATGCTGGATTTAATAGAAAAGAAAACAAATATGTAGCTAATTTAGTTAATAACAGTACAGCTATGCCAAGTGAAATAGCATTTGGTAATTCAATGTCTGGTATTAAAGGATTTTTTGCTACAGTAACAATATCAACTGACTCGGTTACAGATCCGGGTGGTGAAAAAGAATTATTTTCTGTTGGTAGCGAATATATAGCTAACAATGGTTATCAATAAAATTAATAATAAAAAACAATAATTATGCCAGGACCCGCAGGAATGATCATAGGCGGCGCTTTACAATTAGGCGCAGGTATTTTCGGCTCAAGAAAAGCTAGAAGAGAAGCTGCTCGTATGAAAAAAGAAGCCGCTAGACTACAGGGCAAGCTTGATAGGCTGGAGGCTAATAGACAGCAAATAATAAATCCTTATGAAAATATAACAGATTTAAGCGGTAGTTTATCTAATCCTTTTGCTAGTTTAGGAGTTGCTACTCAAGCTGCTGAAATGCAAATGGAGCAAACAGATATAGCTTTAGCTAATACTCTTGATACTATTAGAGCTACAGGTGGTGGAGCTGGTAGTGCTACAGCTTTAGCTCAAGCAGCTTTACAAGCTAAAAAAGGTGTTGCAGCTAGTATTGAACAACAAGAAGTTGCTAATGAAAGACAAAGAGCTCAAGGTGAAGCAACATTACAACAACAAGTAATGTCAGAAAAACAAAGAGTACAACAAGCTGAAGTTGCTGGAGAACAATTTGTGTTTGAGCAAAGAGAAAATAGAGAATTAATGCAACTTGATAGATTATCAAATCAAATAGGCGCTTTACGTGGAGCAGCTGCTCAAGCAAATGCAGACGCTACTTCTATAGGTTTAGGAGCAGTAGGAGGATTAATGAACACGGCTACAAGCGCTGGATTATTTGGCGGATCTTAATATATTTAAAATGGAGAAAAATATACAAATAAACTTATTTATTAAGCAGTTAAACCAAAGCAATGCTTTAGCACATACTCCTATGTATTTAGCTCATAGTGCTGATTATAATTTTAAAATATTAGACACTGCTTATTTTGAAACAGGTAAAATGTACGCTGCTTTAAAAACAGCTATAAATACAAACCGATGCTCTGATCCTTCTTGTTTTGAAGAGAATGAAAAATTAAAATTTTTACAAGAAGCACCTGAAAAATCTTTAGAATTTTTAAGTAATTTAGCAGATCAATTATCAGTCACAGAAGATACGTACTACGATGTTAATCAAAATTATCAGTTTTCTGTAGCTAACTCTATATTTACAGGTAAACCTATGTTTGCTAAAAGCGATGGTTATAATATAATACTTCAACTTCAACAAGATGGTTCACAGGTTATTACATTTGCTGGTCCTATGCTAGAAAAACCTCTTATTGTAAACAGTGATACTTTATCGGCTTTATTAGAAGCTGGTAGTGATATGGTTACACCAACACCAGATATAAATGGAGACATGTTAAGATTAGTCTCTGAAGTTGGTGTTTTAGCAGGTAAATCAACTAACCCAGAAACAGGTGAATTATTACCTGGAGCTAAAATAGCTGATGAGTTTGTGTTAAAAAACCAAGATGGTAGCTATAACTATGAAATAATAGATATAGGTATGGGTAAAGGTAGAAACATACTTAAATTTGATTTAGATAAAATAGAAAGAAAAGTAACTCCTTTTATAGAAGCAGAAGTCGCTGGTCTTTTAACCAATGAAGCTTCTGTTGTAGCTGCTTGGAACGTATTTATAGCTAAAGGAACTAGTGTAACAGAAGATGATGAAATGGTTCAAAACGCAAATGCAGCTGCTGAATCTTGGGATTATGAAAAAGATTTACCATTAGAACCTAAGAAAAAAGATAAGTTCATGGAAAAATATAAACAATATTTCATGAATAATTATTTAAAACAATTTACTACAAATCAAATACCAACCGTTAAAGCTGATGCAGCTGTTTTTGATCTTGAAGAAGCTAAAAAAGCAAAAGCGCAAAAGTTTATAGACGATAATAAATTAGCATAACATGGCAGACAACTTATTAGACTATATAAGTTCTTTACATGATGAGGGATTGAATGATGAACAAATCTTTCGATTAGCTCAAATATGGAAGAAAGAAAATCCTCAACCAGAAGTTGAAGAAGTTGAAGAAGTTGTTGAGACTAGTGGACCACAGCAAAAGTTTTTTACCACTATTGATTATAGTCAATTAAACTTAAGTAACTCATTTAATCCTATTGATATTAGTTTAAGCTCAATACAAGATAGAGTAAATTTTACTGAAAGACAATTATTAAAGAATCAAAAAGAACAAGAAGGTGAACAAGTTGAGTTAGAAGAAATAGAACTAGTAGCTAATAATCCTTATAATCCCGTAGAAATGGGTGAGCATCTTGGTCTTGACGTTTGGACAAATATAAATGATAAATACGATACAAGTGGTCTTAAAAAATTAGGTGAATGGGCTAAAAATAATAATACTTATACTCAAGATTTAGGAGGTCCAAATGAAAATACTTATGATTTAAATGAGCCTATTGTTTTAGGTGGTAATGAAGTAGCTATCGATGATTATTTAAATGACCAGCTTAAACAACCGGCACATTGGGCTATGGGTGAAGATAGAAACAACCAGACAACTTGGATGTTTACAAATGATCCTACCGCGCAGCAAAAAATAAAAAACAAATACTTTAATGGATTAGGTGAAGATGAAAAAGGTTATGGTCCAGATATTTTTAAAGGTATCGCTCCTGTAAACTTACCTGATCTTCAAGGTAGACGTATTTTTGCTGGTATGCAAGAAGTTAAAGATCAATGGAATTGGGATTATGATCAAATATTTAATTGGGGTGAAAGATATTTAGACGAAGATGAATTAGAGTTTAAAAATTTAAACACGCTTGCCTCTAAAATAAAAGAAGAAGATGCTGATATTGACTCTTTAATACCACAAATAGAAGATATAATTTCTAAATATGAGCCACCAGCTGAAATAGATAGAGGCGCAAAAAATGAAGCTCTTGAAGAGTTTAAATCACTTGTAAAACAAGCTAGAGAAACAAAAGATTATAGTAAAGTAATAGAATACATAGCTAAAAAAGAAAACTACGGCACTAAACTATACGATACTACTACAGGTGAAGTTATAGGCATAGATAAAGCTACAACTAAAGATTTAGAAAATTACGAAAAATCAGAAGAATTAGCTATAACTACTGAATATGAAGATCTTGAATTAGGATTAGAAAGTCAGTATTATAAACTTTTAACATTAGCTAAAGACGTTAGAGAATTAAATAATACATTTGGGCAGGGTAGAACAGGTTTTACAGGTATGGATAGTGCTTCTAGCTTGATACCTGGTGTTGTTCCCGGTATAATTAGAGATGAAGATAACAATATAGTAGGATATACAGATGATTTCTATACAAGTCAAAGTGGTATTTATTCACCTGATGAATATCAAAGACTTATGGAAAGTCACCCTGATTGGAATACAGGTGACATTGATTTTACATATCCAGTTGGTAACTTAAGATCTCAAAATGGTTTATTACCTAAAGGTCTTATAGAAAAAATTACTGAGTTTATAAACACAGGTGAAATACCAGCTGGTTTAAAAGAAATACCTTCATCACATCCATTAGCAGCTGCGTATAACCAGGCTTTAAATGGCTATGTTGTTTTTAATCAAGCAATGCAATTAAATAGAAATCCTATATTTATGAAAAGCTCTATAGAGGCAGCAGAAGTTGTTGATGAAGCTATGAATATGTTTGGAGACAATATAGTTACTACAAATGAAAGAAAAAATTTATTTGCTGATGCTTTAAACGATATAGGTTTTGATGTAAGTCCAGAAGAAATAACAGATCAATTAGATAAAGGTTTTGGAAACAAAGTAAGTAGAGGTTTAGTTGTTTTTGGAGGATTTTTAGCTGAATTAGGTTTAACTAGAAAGGTAACACCTGTTAGTGGACAAAGAGCTACAAAGCTTTTTCAAGACATTGGTGCTAGATCTGGTATTTATGCTAGAAGTCCATGGGCTAAAACAGCTATAGATTTAACAGCTAAGTCTATAGGTGAAGCTGCTGACTTTGCAATGACAACAAAACTATACGGTGAAGATGGTGAAAGCGCTTTAGATTCTGCTTTATTTGGTGCTTCTATGCCTTTTGGTCAAGCTATATTTAAAGGTTTTTCAACTTTTCTTAATACTAGATATATAGCTGGTTATACACCTATAATGCAGCGTTTAATGAAAGATCCTACACTTAGCAAAGTTATTACAAGAACTGGTGAGGCTCAAGCAGGGGCATTTTCATACCAAACAGGTAGCGCGTTTAGCTCTTTTGTTTTAGACACTGGTAATTATTTAGAAAGTTTAGAAGCAGAAGGTTCAAACTTATTTGAAAAGCATGTAGAGGAAACCCTTAAAATGATGATAATGGGTAGAGTTGGTAAAGGTGTTAAAGGTATGGAAAACATATCTTACTCTTTACAAAACAGTTTTGTTAGATTAAACAATAAAGGTAGATTAAATAAAGACTCTAGAGACGCGGCAAAATCACTAGGAATAGATAACAATATTATAAAAAATCCTAAAGCAGACTCTTATGAAAAAGTTATTGATGCTCAAACAAAAGCATTAGAAGAGTTAAAAAAGAAAAAAGAAAGCATGGATTCAAAAGAATATGAAGATGCTTTTAACGAAATACTAACTAATACTCAAAGATTAAAAAATCAATTAGCTCTTAATGAAGTATCAGATATTATAAAAGAAAATAGAAAAAAGCCAGATGGTAAGTTAATAACAGACGATCAACTATTTATAATATCAAATAAAATAAAAGCTGGTTCAAAACTAACTGAAACAGAATCAGATATACTCGGTCAACCAGGAACTCCAACTAGATTAGTTGCTGAAAGATTAGGTATAGAACCTGGGTCACCAGCATATAATACATTAAAAAATTATTTATTACGTAATAGATATATACAACATCAGTTAAATGGTGGTGGTGCTTTTTATATGGAAAATGGAGTTGGCTTTACAGCTCAAGGTGAATTTTATACTTCAAATCCTAAAACAAGAAAAGAAGCTTATAACTTTTTAATGAAAAGAGAAGAGCTTAATGATCAATTAAGAACTTTAGAAAATCAATTAAAAGGCGAAGGTCTTAGTGAAAGTGAAAAAATAAATATAAAAAGCGAAATAGACGCTTTAAAGTTAGAAGTATTTAGATATTCTAAAGGCGGGACAACATATGAAGCTTTACAAAGTAAAATTAAAAAAGAAAACTTAGAAGTATTAACAGAAGAGTTAGCTATGGAATATGATTTACCTGGTGGTAAAACAACTCCTAAAACTTCAAAGCAAGATTTTCAAGATAGTTTTAATAAATGGGTTGAAGCAGGTGAAGTAAAAGCTCAAAATGTTAAAGAAGAAGTAGCGGTTGTAAACCCAAAAACAGGTGAAGCTTTTATAAACTTAGAGGTTGCTACTAAGATTAAAGATTTTACTAGTAAAAACCATGAAGATATTCACAAATTTTTATTATATTCTTTAAAAGATAATAACAATAAGGTAACTGATGAAGGTATTAAACTTATAGATGATACTTTATCTCAATTATCAGATAATCAAAGAGCTGTTTTAGACGCAGAAGTTAGTTCTAGGTATGATACTAAAAGACCACAAAATGAGTGGTATGAAGAAAACTTATCTGTTTTATCAGAACTAATAAAGAGTAAAAGAATAACATTTACAGAAGAGCTTGGTGAAAAATTAAAAGGTTTTGTACCTTTCTTAAAACAAAAAGGCTTAGAAAACGTTGATCCAGAAAATGTAACTGGTAAGCAAATGTTTGATATGATTAAAGGTTTTGCTGAAGGTAAAGAAAACGCAGCTATACAAGTTGAGCAGTTTGCTAGAGATGCTGCTAAATTAAGAGGCGAAGAAGTTAGTGCTGTTCCTGTAGAAACAACAAGATCTGCTAAGAAAAACGCTAATGAATTAGTATTAGAGTTTAAAGAAAATAATCCTACTATAAACAGTCAAACTAATATACCTAAAAATTTATTAGATCAAATGTTTACAATGACGGCTGATGCTTGGAAATTTGATGTGAAAAAAGGTACTAAAACTCAGCAAGAGTTTGAAAGCGAAGCTCAATTATATTTTACAGGTATATTAAGAAGATTTAATCCAGACAGAGGTGTTAAGTTTAGTGATTTCTTTTATGCAAATATAAAACCTAAAGCTCAAAAGTTTTATCAAACACTAGAAAAAGAAACAATTACTGATAGCGCTGATCAAAGAAGAGAACAAGGTAAAGAAGTTGTAGAAACTGAAGAAATGGTGTTGACAGAGGAAAGACCTACTGATACTGAAGGACTTGCAAAAACACCTACCTCAACAACAATATATAAGCCAGAAGCTTTAGGTACTTTAGGTATTGCTCAAGAAGTAATAGATCAGAAAAGAGGCGAAGGTAAATCTGACAATGAAATAATAAACGAACATATCACGGAGGTAATTGAAAGAAATTTTGAAGGTATAGATATAAGTAAGTTTAAAGACGCAAAAGTTCCTAAAGAAATAGCAGAGCTTTACGCGAATATGTTTGGTATTGAAACAGTTACTGGTCTTACAGAAAAGGCGAGAAACTTTCCTAAAAAAGACGAACAAGCTTTAATTAGACTTAGGCAGTTTTTAGTTGATAATTCAGCTGCTGATTTTGCTAGACTACCTAAAACAGTAGACATGCTTGGAAGAGGTACTGGTGTTTATCAGAATAAGTTTGGTAAAGCAATGTATGATGCTGAGGGTAATCTTGTAGGTACATTAAAAGATTATAGAGATATATTACAAGGTAAAAATGTTACAGTAAACGGTATAGAGTTTAATGCTGTAGGCAAAAATGGTAAACGTAAGCCTATATATAGAGGTGATTTACAAGCTAGTATAAAGTTTGCTACTGATATGCACATGCGTAATAATATACTTGAAAGAACTAGTACGCAAGGTGAAAGACTTCAAATGGGCGGTAGATTTAGCAAACCAAAAGAAGAAACGGTAACTGCAGAAGAAATTATAGAAACACCATATGGATCTTTAGCTGCTAGCAAAAAAACATTTGAAACTAGCTTTAATGAATATTTAGCTGAAAAAGGATTACCACCATTACCAACTGACTCTAAAGAAAGAGTTAAAATGTATAGAGATCTTACATTAAATCAATTAGTAGATAAGTTTGGTGATTTAACTCCTCAAGTAATAAAATGGTTGGGATACGGTGGTATGAGGGTTCCAACTAGAAAAAGCGGTACAGGTGGCTTAATGGTTGGTGTTAGCCGTCAGCTTCAAGATGTTGTAAATAAATATGGACTTTATAAAAACGAAAATGATCCAGAATCTGGATACACAAAAGAAGTTGAAGATTATATAAAAGCTAATAGAGAAGGAAGTATATTAGAACTTGAATTATTAGGTCAAGAAGTAAGTCAAGAAATAATTGACAGAAAAATTACAGAAGCTAGAATTGAAGGATATGAAAATAAAATAAATCCTGAGACTAATAAAAAATATACTAGAGAGCAAGCTGAAGAAGCTGTTGCTGAAGAAAGTAGAAAAATGGCATTGGCTTTGCAAACTCAAACACTAGGTAAATTAGAGAAAAATAAAAGAGAATATGAAGATATTCAAGCAGGTAAAGAGTTAATATTTGATAAGTTTAGAGAAATATATAAAGAAAACCCTGATAAACTTGGAGCTTTAATTAGCATGATTTATACTGGTAATGCAACAAATCATCCGTTTAGAGGTTTTGCTACTGTGTTAGGGGCAGAAAAAGGAATTAAGCCGGGTGATAAATTCCAAAGAGAAGAACACGTTTTTCAGTATGGTAATTTTGCAGATGCTTTTACCAAAGCTATAAGTGGTAGTGATAAAGTTTATGAAGGCTTCAAAGAGTGGGCTAAAGAAAAATATTTTCAAATAAAAGTTAGTAAAGAAACTAAAGATATAATTGATCAAGGTGTAATA
>CEOI01018416.1_pt1 | contig 17141 bp, 6 predicted proteins | sample 530351 | NCBI WGS metagenome assembly CEOI01 (sample SAMEA2619962, study PRJEB7988) | marine metagenome | biome: marine biome (ENVO:00000447); feature: deep chlorophyll maximum layer (ENVO:xxxxxxxx); material: "saline water (ENVO:00002010), including plankton (ENVO:xxxxxxxx)" | depth 17 m | reverse complement strand
TAATATAACCTTGATGTCTTCTTTTTGATTGGTTGATCTTGTCACGTTAGGTCTATTGTCAACATAAATGATATTGCCAGAGAATTTTGCAACCTCAGGGTTTGCAATTCCATTAGTAAATGATTGACCAAGGTAGAATGTTCTATTATTTATTACGGTTGATACACCCGTAAATGTGCTGTCAATTGACAATCCACCAGATACAGATCCACCAATAATTGTCAAAGAACCATCTGTTCCTGGAGATGAAGTAAAGTCAACTTGATCAAAACCATATTGTGGACTTGTGCTTGCTACGCCAACAGTTGTAAATCCAGACTGGGTTCTATCTTGCCAGATCTTCAATACGCCAGTTGATGGGTCGTAGTTAACGACTCTTCCAATTGCAGTAGTTCCCGTGGAAACGGTCTGTGATACAAAAGAGTCTGCGGTATAAGTTGCAGAACTGTATCCAGTACCAGTCAATCTCAAAGCAGTAACTGCGCTAGCTTTGTCTCCTTGGAAAGGTGAACTGGTTCCGTAGGTATTTGGTGCTTCTACGATACCAACTCTTGCTACCTGGTTTCCTGTAATAAAGTCAGGATTCTGAATATCATTTTCAAATCTAGAGTAGAGAAGAACATTCTTTGTTCCAAGTTCTCTAAAGATATCTGCGCCATGTCCACCTTTTGGACCAATAATTACGTCAAGCACAGGAAGAGTAGTTCCTGTTGGAACTCCACCTGCAGCAAGATCAACATTTCCCCAGGTATAACCAGAACCTTGATTAGAAATAACAACGCTATTGATTTGTGAATCAGCGTTCATTGTAATGGTACATTCTGCACCAGTTCCATTACCCTTGATAGGTACATTATAATATGCTGTACTTGCCGCACCAGCACCTGATCCTCTATTGTTGATGATTACAGTCTTAATCGAACCATTTACAGCATTGTCTCTAACTGCAGCATTCTCCGTAGAGGTAAACCAATCACTTGGGACGGGAATGTAATTTGTAGAATCAAATTTTACAATATCAGAAGGGCTGATAGTAAACAGATACTTCCAAATATAACCGTCTCCACTTGCGCCTGCTGCTCTTGGTTCGAGGTCAACGAATGTTGGTTCGTCAAGAGATGGAGCACCATTTGGATTTTCTGGTGATGTTCCGTTCTGAAGACAGATATAAACTCTATAATCACTGTTCATTACATAGAAGAATGAACCATAAAGATTGGTTGCACCCGAAACCTTGGCACTATTTGATGTCGTGTAATCGTGACGATACAGATCATATGTATTACCAGATCTCCAAGTGATCTTGGGTACAACCAACCTGGCATCACTAGCAGTGATCTTCTTAAGACCAATTACTGTTTCCCAAACCTCATTCTGATAATCAAAGTTATCAATGGGTGCTGGAGGAGCATTATCCCAATCAGATTGAATATCAGTTGCGTTTGGCAATCCAATAAAAGAATAATAAGAACTACCAGCAGTAGTCACGCCAGACAGAAAGTTCCTGGCATTCAATATTCTAATTTGATCAGTTATAATTGCAGCCATTTTAGTGGAGTTTTTACTTATTTATTAGTGTAGTTTGAACCAAATTATATTTAGTTGAGATTACCCGTAATTGGAAATCTTCAGTGGCAGAGTTCTTCTAAGTTGTGCAGAAGTTGACAGTCCAGTCAGACCATTATCCAAGTATGAATTGAATGGTAATGTGGATGTTCTTCCTGCAGTTTCAATCTTACCGAAACTATAATTACCGAAGTGTGTATTGACTCCAAGTGAAGAGAAGTCATAACCATTGTAACTTAAGACGCTGACCGTAACGTTGACTACAGTTGTCTGACCATATCCAGGCAGAGTCTTTTGTGCCTGTGCTACTGATACCGCTTCATATACGTTGTCGATACAAGTGGTTCCGACACCGACTGCAACTACTCCACCTGGTTTGAGTGAAGTTACGCCAAGACCAATGTTGGACTCACTGACAACGAAGAAGTCACCTGCGGCAATTGTAGATACAGTGTCAGCAGTTCCTACAAGCGTAGCATCCTTGAATGGGGAATCATTTGGAATGAAGAACTGGAAGACGAGTCCAGTTGCAACACCGACGTTTGTTGTTGTAACGCCAACGATAGTTCCAAAGTCGCCCGCGAAGGTGATTCCTGCGTTAATTCTTTCGATCAGAGGTGTAGGAGGTTCAATAAGAACTACGGGAGGAGTTGTCGATGCATATCCAGTCTTAGCAGTTCCAAGATTGACTGCAGTAACAACGCCATTAGTGATTGTTGCAGTTGCAGTCTGTCTTTGATCAGAACCAAGACCGACTGGGTTGCCAATAGTAACCGTTGGGGCAGTTGTATAACCAACACCACCATCACTGATAGCGATTGATGTGATTGATCCAGCAGTTCCGACAATTGCGGTAGCAGAAGCACCAACTCTTGCGTCTTGTGAAATCAGCAGGAGATCTTTTTGGAATACGACAGAGGTATCATTTTCATTTGCCTGCGTGAACAGAGGACGTACATTTTCGACATATATTGTAGTAGAACCAACTCCAACAGTTTGAATAATATTTGTGGTTGGGAAGATATTTGCCTTGTATTGAGGTCTATCTTTTGCAACTCTCTTACCGTTGATTACTACGTCTTCAGTTTGCTTACACCAGATTACTGGTCTTTCCAAATTAATATCTGAAGTATTGCCAGGACCATAATATGCATTAGTTGTAACTCTGTCGGTTGCATCTACGCTATAAACAAGTCTTGGATCTTCTTCCAGATAGATTGTCTGACCACGAGATGTGTCATTTACAATCTGGAGAGTATCGCCTTCTTTGACAGTCTCAAGAATATCAATATCCTGTACGTCAACGTCACCATTTCCTCTGTAGAAGAGAATTTCGCAAGTATCGCCAGGTTTTGGTGGTTCTGGGAAGATGATCGTGCTACCACCTTCAAACTGATAACCTTCTCCAGGAATTTGCAGGATGTTGTTATAAAGAACAATCAGAACATCTTGAACATTAATTGGCGATCCCTGAGCAGCAATAATTGACGTAATATTGCCTGCAATTCTCAACTGGAAGTCCTTAGTGACACCATCAAACTCACTAGCAAAATTATCTAGTGTTTGGAGTTCTCCTACACTCCAAGCAGAGAACTTATCGGTAAACTGCTTCTTAACTTCAAGAGAGAATCTTCTAAAGTCTCCACCAAGAGTTGGATCTGTAGGAATTCCAGTTGCTCCTCCAGTTGGGATTGTAAGAGTCTGACCTGGAGCATATCCAAATCCAGTATTTGATAATTCAAAGTCAGTAATTTCAGATCCAAATCCAACATTGAAGGTAAGTTTTGCTTGTGTACCAACACCCGTAGATGCTTCTGCAAGACCGTCAGTCTGATAGATCAGAGGAATGTTGTCATAAGCAAGAGGTTCTTCAACATTGACCATTGGTGGGATCGTGCTAGTATAACCACTACCAACGCTTGTAATATGAACTGTTGGGAGCAGGTGACCGCCACTAATAGAAGCAATACCAATATGTGTGGTCGTAACGATACCAACAGAACTGCTTGCAACGCCTACTCTTGCAACACCAACAGTTGGGTTGAAGACTCTGACGAATGCAGTGGTTCCTGCTGGGATTTCAACGGATGCTGTGCTTCCAATTCCAATATTGACAGAAGTTGCTCCGACAGAAATGATTGGAGTGGGTCTGCTGAAGAATGTTCCAACACCGATTGAGGAAGCACTACCGACATTGAATTCAAGAATCTTGAAGACGCTATTCTTATTATCGATAGTCATTACTGTAGCACCAGCGGCAACCGTAGTTGTGATAGTGGTTTCGATGTCATATGACTCAGCAGCTCTGTAACCAGAACCTGTGCTTCCGATTGTAACTGCGGAGATTGTTCCCGCAGCAGAGACGGTTACAGTACCGCCTGCTCCTAGTCTTGGTTGATAACCAAATCCTTCAGAAGAACCGACAGATACAATTACGCCACCAACAGGAAGATTAACTGAGTTAATGTCATAGGTTGGAACTTGATCATCATTAATGAACAATGCTGATGTGATTCCTGCATTCTCTGCGAGAGTGAAGTTATTGTTCAGTCCAGGAACCTGCAGAATGTCATTGATTAAGACTAATGCATTATCGTCTGCGTATCCAGTCGTATTTGAACCCTCAAATTTGAGTGGGAATTTATCATTCGTTCCTGTGAACTGTTCAGATACATCGTCAAAGACATAGTTGTTAGAATATGTGTCAACTGTAGCACCAGGAGTTCCACTCTTGATGAACACTCTTCCTTGGAATGTAGAACTTGTAGTAATACCCGTCCAGTCTCTTTCGTCTGGTGGATTTGTAGTCGTAGAGAGTGGATTGTTACCGTAAGGTGCTTCAACAAAGTTTAGAGTGTTGTTGACAATGTTATAGTTGCCTTGAACCTTAGTCGCAACAGTTCCAGAAGAGTGAGTTACGCGAAGAGTTCCCAACCATGCTCTATCTACCGAAACAACATTAGTGCTACCAACACCAACTGATCTTACCTTCATAATCTCATCTTCAACCTGAAGAAGATCTCCTCCAGTGATTGAAGTAATGCCTGCAAGGTAAAGATCGTCAGAACTAGACAGAAGTTGATCAACAACAGCGAATGTAACTGCTGTTCCAACAACAGGTGATTGGATGTAGTTATCAACGGCAATCAGACACTTAGCATTCTGATTGGTTGCTGTAAATCTGTGAGAATTACCAATACCAACTGAAGTAATGTCAAAGTATTCTGGGATAGTTTGAAGTGCTTTTGTTGGAGTATCTGTAAGTCTGATGTTGTTGGCATCGACTTTAATGACATATGCCGTAGAAGGCATTTTATCAGTAACTCCAAAACCACTTACATTCTGAGAAGCGATGTTAATATTCTCTGTTGTACCAGCACCCAAAGTTGAATAAGAAATCTTCTCACCAGTTACAAAGAAGTGGTTTGGAAGATTGATTGCGTCCTCTACATCAGAACTAGAAGAGGCACCGATAGCAACTGCATCTTCTGCGTCAACATATCTTTCAAATACATTGTAACCTTGATAGGTCAATCCAAATGCTCTCTTAACGTCAGCGGTAGCAGCGGTGTATGGACCAAACTGCGACTTAATGTATGATGCAGGTAAAAGAAGTGTGTTGTCTGCAGCATCTGGATCAATATTTCTAATGTGATTATAGAAACCTCTAACCTCAACATTTCTATTTGCAGCAGGAGTGAATGTCAGAGTTGCAAAGTCTCCTGAAATGCCAGTTCCAAAGGTTCCAAGTCCACTATTTGGAGTCAAATCACTAGCAGCATATCCAAATTCATTATGATAGGTTACGCCTGGGAAGTCAGGTCCTTGATCAAGAACAAGAAGTTCTGAGATCTGGTGTTGGTTGGCGTCTGGATCAGATACTTCGACAATGTAATAACAACCGTTGAATGCGTCATTATTATGGAACGCAATGTTGGTAGCAGTTGGAGAACCACTTGCGGAGATTGATACGGGATCAAATGCACCGATTACAGCGTGCTTCAGACCGAATGAACCAATACCTGCTCCTTCTGAAGAAATTGCAACAATGTTAGTTGCAACAGTACATGCAACCGAGACAGTTGCATCTGGAGTAAAGTCAATCTTAATATTTGATCCGTCAATGTATGGGAAGAATGTTCCAAATCCTGCTTGCTGGGAATAATTTGAAGGGCCACTAGTACTACACAGTTGACCATACTGAGAAATTCCTACCGTAGAACCATCATGAATAAGAGTCATTTCTACAAATTCTTGCTCTCCATCAGCAAGGCAGACTTCTGCAAGAATCTTAGCAGCTTGATACGTTGATCCAAAACTGACGATATTGGTTGCTGATCCTGGGTTACAAGTTGTGAATCCAGATTCAATATTAACAGAACCACCAAAGTGAGTATTGATTCCTCCAGCATCTGCGCCAACAGCATACTGTACTGCAAAGACATTGTAGTTATTGTCTTCCCACTTAGTTGGGTAGAACCTCAAATGACCAGTGTTTCCTGTTGCAGAGAATTCAAAGTCTCCAAGATGGCCTACAGTTTCAATATCACCATATTGGTTGATGTATCCTTCAGCGTCAACGTTAGTGAGAACACTAACCATTCCAAGTTCTGCTTCATTATTGTATTGTACGTCTTGGATATAGATTACAAATTTATTCGCTTTAACATCATCAATATTCCATTCTGCAATCTCTTTGAATCTTGTTACTCTAGGGTTGCTGTTGAAGGTATCTGCAACATTATCAACGTTAAGAACTCTATTTCCAGTTGATTGTGAATAATCAGTTAGAATTTGATTTTCAAAGATAATCTGATCAGACAATCCATGATGGTGTCCGTCCTTATTATTTTCTCTTACATTATCAAAGTTGTAGTAGCAATTAAGATCAATATCACTGATAAAGTCGATGAGTTTATCGAAGTAAGTAGTCGTTCCAAGACCAACAACGGCAGGTCCACCTTCAGCAGTTGTTTCTACTACCAAGTTAGAGAATCTCTTAAATCCAGAAGTATGGTTTAATGAACCGACAAGTTCATCCCAATCTTCCATGTCAATTCTAGACTTCAGAGCATAAGAGAACTTCTGATAGTAATCGCTATCCTGAATGACCTGTCTACTATCATTAAGGAATCCACTTACGTCATCCCATCCGTTTTCAAACCTAGATGTGGCATCAACGTCATAATTTGCTGCAAATCTGATGGCAGAAGAAATAGTTCCTCTAGAACCAGAAGACTGACCTTCGACGATATGGCCTTCTGTGAACTCTTTACTAGTTCTTACTTTCAGATATCCATTTGCGCCATCCCAAGACTCAACAACACCCGTCATAGTGGAATCGTCTAAGCAAATAATATCTTCTCCAGCAATAAATCCAGTTGAAGTCAACGCAACATCAAATGTTGGGAAGTGCTTTTCTGGAATAATTCTTCCTGCAGATTTCAGACTATTAAATGTACCTGGCGCTTCTCCATCTTCAAGGAACTCCGAAAGATTGAATGCCATTGTGCCAATTCCACCCACATTCGCATCAACTGCAGTAAGAGTGAATAGTTTATAGTTATAGTCTTCACTGTTGTATCCTTTTCCAGTAGGAATAAATTGTATAGCACCTTGGACAGTAGAAGCAATACCAACATTGGTGCTTTCTACCATAACTTTATCGCCAACTTCAAATGGGAAGGTATTGGCAGTAGTAAACCCAGTATTCAGGGTTACATAAACATCTTTGGTTGAAGAGTTGTATGATAAGGAAGAAATGCCAACTCCATTAGTATTTCCAGTTGGAAGTAAGGTTGGTTCTACAGGAGTAATGCCAAATGTGTTTCTTATAATCGTGAGTTGATTAGTTCCAAACTTGAATTCAAGATCAACTTCTGTCGATTGTTCTCCAGTTTCTCCATCAAAGAGAAGAACTTTTGGAGCAATAGATCCATAACCATAACCATAAGAAGTAACTCCAACGTTATCAAGAATTGCAAGTTTGTCAATCTTAAGAATTTCGGGAAGTTTGGCACTTGGTCTCAGAGTCTTATCATATGGATAGTCAAATCCAATACTTCTTAATCTAGTTCTCTGAACTACACCGATTGTATCACTAGAAATTTCAAATGCAGCATTTGAACCGATTCCAGTAGTAACACTAGAGATTCTTGGGAGTTTCTTATAGTTTACTCCGCCATTGAAAGTTCTAAGTTCTGCAATAGATCCAATTCCAGTTCTAGATGATGTGATATAATTGATCAATCCATTTGTAGAAGTATATGAACTCTTTTCTGGAGCTTCTGGTATGAAATACTGGAATTCTGTAGGAGTAGTGACAGAGACTTTATACTTTCCAGAATATTCGCTATTAAGTACCTGAAGTTGGTTATAATTGTAAATCAACTTATCACAAATAACCTCAGACTTCCTGGTTGGTAAGGTATCATTGTTAATTGGAACCAAAGTGTAGTAAAGTACCTTTGGAGTCTCTTCTCTAAGAGTCAGAGTCACTTTACCATCAAGACCAACAGTTCCTGTTGCAACAACATCAAAGTCTTCAGTGGTTTCGGGTTTGTTGTACTCTGTTGTGAATCTTTCATCAATAAAGATACCCAACTTAAACGCAGGATACTGAATGCTGTTTGACGTGAAAGAAAGACTTGAATCTGACATGTCAAACTCTACAGACTGATCCTTGTAAAGTTTAACTGGTGGGTTAATTGGTGAGAATGTAGAATCCTGCGCCTCAGAAATGTTCAATACAGTTGGAACATTCTTTGTAGCAGTTTCATAAGTAGATGCTAACTGAATAGTATCTTTATCATTGATAATTGCATAGTAAATTGCCTGATTAGTCAATCCGCCTGCTGGAGTTGTTGCAGAATAGATTAATGCTTGACCTTCGTCATAACCATGATCGGCAATTGTAATTTTATTGGTAGTAGTTGAGATGCCAGCAGCAAGGACATCTTTTTTGTTAATAACTACTCTTCTATTGAAGTCATTGTAAGATACTGCTACGGTAGCAGCAATAGAAGGTCTTACGTCAACGAAAACAGTGTCTGTTGCTTGAAGTCCGTGAGTGGATGAAGTTGCAACCGTTACGACGTTCTTAGAAGAGGTTACTGTAATCACATTTGGATAAACTGTAGTGAAACTATGGTTCAGTCCAGTTCCAACACCAGTGAAGAACACTGTGCTTTGGGATGACGTTGTAGTTCCAACTCCAACGAATGTTCCTGTAGAACCAAGACCAACTTTGACAGTTCCAATACCAATAAAGTCGTCTGTCAGTCTTGCAACAAAGACTCTCTGACCATCTTGAAGTGTAGATGCGACTCCGACGTTGTTTGGTTCGTTGTAAACGATACCAGCACCGCCATTCAAGTTATATTCCAGTTCATCGCCAGTCTTCAGTCCATGTCCTGGAATATAAAGACTCTTGGCAGGAGCAAATACATTTGTAGCGCCAGATCCAGGATTTACAAATACGATTGTTGTTCCTACGCCAACTGCCGTTCCAATAGCAACAGCATTTTGTGGGTCAAAATACAATTCTCTATTACGCTGGAAATCAAAGGTCGTTTTAAATCCAATTGTAGCACTGAACTTTCTAGCATCCTCATTTCCAAGAGCGCCTGCAGTATGTGCTGCTCCAGTTGTGCTAGCAACCTCTCTCAGAACTCTAAGTCTACTTGATATTCTGTCAATATTGAGAACCTTGACTTTTTCATCATCTACCTCAAAGATATCATTCTCTTCAATGCCATCAAGTCCATTTGCATAGATTGGGAAGTAAGTTACGATTCCTGTTGCCCCAACTGTTCCAATAGCAGATCTCAAAGCAAAAGATCTTGTGGAAATACCAACTCTGTAGACACCAGCAAGGTCAACTTTTGAAGTGCTTACTCCACTAATTGAAACAAGTTCAGATTTAGTATATCCATGAGGATCTGCTGCATAAAGTAAGTATTCTCCTGCTCCTACAGGAACAACCTCAACATTATTTGTCTCAGTAGTTGCACAACTAATCTGCGATACTTCTTTACCACCAACTTTAGATACTCTGATGTCAACACCAAATCCATCGGTCCCTGCCTCTTGGAAAACCAGAGCATCATCTACCTTATAGTTTCTTCCGCCAGTTAAAATACCAACATAATCAATAGAACCAGGTGAAGCATAGGTAACTTCCGAAATCTGGTTGTTACTGAGTTTGTATGGTCTTTCAACATACTGGTATGATGCAATATCTTCATCCAGATTGTAATACTTGGTGTTTCTTATCCAACCATTTGCCTGAATGTCATAAGAATCCTGATTGGAAGATTTTTTGTAATTAAAAGGACAAGGAACGGAATGTAAAGACTTACCAATCAAATATGGGAACTGTGGTTCTTTGTATTTTGCAAAAGGACCTTGGGAATTGGTGGTCTCTGCTAATGTTGAGAAATAAGCGTATGTTCCATTTGGAAAATCTGGAGTTACGCAATATCTGCCATTATTTTCATCAAGAACTCTATCATCGGAAGATGCGATGTAAGTATAGTCTTCTATAAAGAATCCAGCGGGATAGATTGAGAGGGGTGGTCTATTAGGTTGAATTGACAACTCATACCCAGATCTCATCTGAGCAACAATGCCACCAGACTTGTTAATATAACCAAATGGTCCATAAATTGGATTGCCATCATAGGCCCATCCAATAATTGCAGAGTGGTTCTTTGACGTTAGTTTTTCTGCACCATTTTCAAGAGCAAGATCTGTATTATTATACAGAGTTACCGCATCCAATGTTTTTGTATACAGTTTCTGTCTTAAAAGTCTAGGACTATACAAATGGACATACTGAATGCCATAATCAGAATCAAGAGAACTATCTACAAATCCATCATCGGATTCTACGTTTACAATATGTTTCTGATAATTGTTTATATTCCAAGTTTGAAGAACTGGTTCAAAGAGAACACCTTCTCCAGGATATGTTACAGCGATAGATGTTTCTCCAGCGATATAACCAGATCCTTTGTTGAGAATATTAACTCTAGTAATTTGACCTCCAGAAATCTCTGGAACTAAAACACAAGCAGATCCACTATCAGATACTACATCAACTCTTGGAATAGCATTGATGTTTTTACCACCATTTTGAACGATTACTTGAATAATCTGACCATTGGCATCAACCACTGGGTCTAATTGTGCAGCCGATCCAGTTTGAACGATTACCTCAGGTGTGCGAATATGATTGATAACTTCGGAAGAACCATAACCAACTCCCTTATCTTCCAGGTTTACCGCAGTGATTTCTCCCGTAACAACAGGATTGAATGTCGCTCTATAGTCATCTACAGAAATAGTTCCACCAATACCAATCTGGCCAGAAACTGTTACTGCAATTGCGGGATAATTGAAACTATGAACACCACTATATGGTGTGGTAAGATTTACATATGTTGCTTGTCTATAATTCTTTTCTGGATCACTTGTAGGACCAACTTCGGATAATTGAATGGTGTTGATGTCTACAACATTGACATAGTATTCTGTTCCAGAAGTAAGACCGCCAATAACTGTTTCGCTAGTGGAATATACAATCTTTTCCCCAGAAGAATATCCGTGATCGGTGATTGTAAGACGATTCAGTGCTGTAGATATACCAGAAACTGTTGTCTGGTTTGTTTCATATCCAGTTCCTGGATTTACAACGTTAATTGCACTTATAACTCTCTTAGGATTCTCTGCAAGGAGAGTATGTCTTCCAATACCATATCCAGTCAGTGCTACTGTAGCAATACCTGAAACAGCGTCGTCATATCTATTGTAGAGTTTGACTGTAGTGGCATTTTCGACAGAAACGTAGTACGACGCGCCTGTAACAAGTCCAGTAATACCATCACCGCTATTGGTCTGGTAGATTACCTTATCTTGATCTCTGAATTTGTGATATGTGTTAAACCCAATGCTATTGTCCGTTAAGTTTACCAGATTAAATTTGGCTTCAGCATTAAAGTCTACTGCATGAGTGATAAGTCTAGTATTTACATCCGCAGTGGCACCTTGACCATTACCTCCAGTGATAGTGACAGTGGGAACGTCAACATAGTCAAAACCACCACTAAGGAGATCAATTCTATCAAATGCTCCATTGACTCTGACGTGTCCAGTAGCACCAATACCAGTTACGTCCGAAATTACAAGATTTGGTGGATTAATTACATCATAACCGCCACCAGAACTGTCAACAAAGATTTTTTCTAATTTATTGTAATGAATAAAATCGGTTGACTTATAGTTAAGTACCTCTACACCATCTGCAAGGATAGCATTCTTTGATCCAGGTACAGTTTCAGTTCTATTCAGGTTATTATTCTGCTTAGGAATCTCTCTAAACAGTTTTTGGTTCTCTAGGTCTTTTCCATAAAAATCATAATATACAAGAGTGTTGTCAGTAACAGTGACTGGTTCAGTAGTTATGAACGTGTTGTTATAGAGTTCGGTTCTACTTTTTGCTAACTTAATCTCTGTTGGATCGTTGGTTCTTTTTATGAAATAGATTCCTTCTTCAACAATACCATCTTGGACAACAGTTGTTGTGACAGTATTGCCGTCAATATCCGTAGATGTTGTTGTTATGACCTGTGGTTTGTAATAAACAGGATCACCAGTGTAAAAACCATGATCACCTGTTGATACGATCTTAAAAGTATCTGTTGCAGCAGTTCCTGTTGGTGGGAATGTGCCACTGAAAGTTATAATGGGATGTTTTGTCTGTAATTTAGTGTCAAAGTTTGGAAGGGACGAGGTTGCTACTAAAATGTCGTCTCTTCTTTTATATACGTTCTGTACGTCAGTAACTAAGTTATCTACACCGAAATTTTTGAAGTCTGCTTTTGACAGAACTCTCTTGATGGTCAAAGATGAAGCAGGATAGGAACCAAGATTACCCTGATCGCCAAAAGTAACCTCTTTTGCTCCAGTTACAGAATATATCTTTCCAGTAACATTCAGTCCACCACTTCCAGTGATAGAAATCTTATCTCCAACCTTGAAGATGTGCTCAGACGTTAAAGTTGCTCTATATCTGTAACTAGCAGAATTGATCAGTTCAAGTTTCTCTGCTTTATAACTTGTGGCAGAGTTAAATACCCAAGAATTTGCCGCAACGTCCTTTGCGACAGTACCAAGAGTCTGTACTAGGATGACATCATCCTTTTCGTAATATTTGCTGTTCAACTGCTGCGACATATCTGCCTTAGAGACATTTTTACTTATTTAGTACCCGTATCCACCGCCTCCACCGCCGCCTGTGCTGCCGCCAGATGTGCCACCGCTAGTACCTCCACTAGCGGCACCAGTGCTAGTTGTAGTGCTCGATGTATTGCTGCTAGTTGTCGAAGCAAGTTGTTGTGTTGGGGTTGTAGAGACGGTTGCCGACGCTACACTTGGGTTCCGTAGACTTTCTTCCTTAGTATCGTATATGTATGCATGTGGAGTTCTCACATGTTTCGCTCCAACCATCTTTCTATTCATATGAACATGGAATGGACCATAATATGGATTACCATCTACCCATCCAACCAGTTCTCCAGCATGGAAGTCTGATAAGACATTGGTAATCTTCATTTGTATCACTTCTCCAGTATTCAATGTTACAGAAGCAGAGGTATTGACTCCAACTGGCGTATTATCACTAACTCCATCAGTTAAACCAGAAAGTCCATAGAACTGTGTCAATGATTTTGAGGTATAAGTTACAATTCCAATAGTCCTATCAGCATAAGTGACATTTAATTCACCAGACTTTGGAAATCCTACAGTTGAATCAACATCAAAGGTAGTCGCATCTTCTGCATAATCTCCAATCAGTCTTGTTTTAGGATATGACACAAAAGAACCATACTCTGCACCGTTATATTGAAGATCTCTATTATAGTTGGCGTCAAAACTGACTTTATAATAGTCCGTTGATGCTCCACCAACCAAAATTCTTTCTACACGAACAATTGGGGCATATGATTTGAAGATAGTATCTCCATATGAATTTTGATATAACGTATACCCCTCAATATCTTCAATATTGCCAGCAACTGGTTCTACGATCATATCTCTGGTAATATTATACAGAGAATTTGATGGTGTAAGAAGATTTTCCGATGGTCTGACGATTTCAACGTCCTCGCCATATAATGCCTTGAAAAGAATCTTGAATGATTCGTCTGTTCCCTTTGAAGTATAAAAATCCTTTGCCTGTTTCAGGAAAAGATTCTTATTAAGAGTGCTGAAGAGTTTAGTATCTTCTAATCCAGGGAGAAGTTGATATTTTGCCTTTGTTAAAAACTTAGTAAGGAAACTAACGCTTAAGTTTTCAACAGTATCAAGTTTTGAATGAGTTTCTGCTAGAGTATCAGAAAAAACAAACTGGTCATTGGTCGTATGATGTACATAACCAGACCATCCACGAACACAACCAGTAAATTGATACGTAGACTTTCCTGTATATGTGATTACCTCATTTCCAATCCTAAGAAGACCATACTGATCAGGAAATCCAGCAGTATTGTCTACAGATATGGTAGAAGCACTATCAGTAACGTCAGTTCTCAATCTTGTCGAATTGATTGTAGTCGCATTCGTATTGAGTTTGATATATCTGTCAATATTTTGAATTAAATCAACAGGTGCCCCTTGAAACTCTTGGGACAAGTAATATTGTGATAAAAACTCACCAAGAAGAGGAAACTCATCCCGAACATAGTCGGGAAGTTGGTGTTTTACGATAGTTTTGAATTCTACTCTAGTTTCTGACATTTTATGCTCTTACAAGTAAACCATTATTGAAGTTGTAACTTGACGAAACTGTGTAAGTCGATGCTGATGGGTCTAATCCAGAAGCAATCGTATCATTAACCATCTCAAACACACTATTGTTTACATCAAGTTGAAGGTAAAGGTCTTGAAGACCTACCACGTCATTTGACAGAGGTGCTATTGATATCTGAATGGTTGATTGACCGTCAATAACCTTAAGTGTTGCCTGAATATTGATTGGGAAGAGTGTAAGAACTCCTTTTACGTAATCAATGGAGCCAACGTTTCTTCTTACGATTGTTGGAACCGTAGAAGTGGGACTATCTAAGGTAAAGAGGAACAATGAACCAGATTGTCTATCAGTATTTGGAACATCCCCCAGATATACGGTATTATTAACACCAGCAACTCTAAATCCACTAGAACGGATATTGAATCCATCCATAGAGGAGATGTGGAATTGGTTACCAAACCCTATAGAGTACTCTGCGAGTTGGTTAAGGGCAGCCCTAACGTCTCTACGCATTGCTACAGAGGTAATGTTGGATGTAACCGAATCATGACTATCATCAATCAGTTTTAGGAACCTACTGTACTTGAATCTTGCGCCATACTTATTCATTTCACTTGAATCTGCATAAGCATTCGCATTATTCTGAATAATCGAAGAAACTTCGGATGCAGATGGTGCTTGATTTTTGTTATAGTAGATTTGTGAAGTAGTTTCGAGGTACAAATACTTCAAATCAAGGATTTCTGGAACAATTCCAGCAACCGCATACTTTTTCAGGTCTCTCTTGATGTTTTCCTTGATCAAGTTGGGCAAAAATTCGCCACTTCTGGGTTTAATGCTGATAAAAACCTTACCATACTGTGGTGGAACCAATTCTTCGCCACCAAAAACGGAAATTGACTCAGTTTCTGGATAAATTCTTGCTGGAATCAGCGTTTCATAGTCATTTGCAGTCAATGCACGGTTTTGAGACGCATAAATCCTTGGTGCAAACTTCTTAATTGAGTCAACTTTCTCAATTACGTCTCCACCATCCGATTCAATGTCAGTTGTAAGCAGTGAAATGCCCTGAGTGACCGTATATTCGACTCCATTTCTCACATAAGTCATTCTTCCGTTGAATCTGAATGAACTTACGCCGTTTGAAGCGCCTCCAGTAGTCGTCAAGTAGTCAATATCGACAATATTTCCTTCAGAAAGTGCTTTTCCAAAGATTCCGTCACCAAAAATGATCTCATAACGCTCATCTTCAACTTCTTGAAGGAAAAATACTCTAGAATCTGCGTCAATTTCAAACAAACTATCCTGACGAGTGTAAGTTTGTTGTGCAGTGCCACTATTTGTACGTACTCTGACTCTAATTAAGTCAGTATCAGCACCTGCATTGTTAATTAAGAACCTCTGATTGGGATTTCTGGAACTATATGTGTAAGATTCCGTCAAATAGACGCCTTCATAGATTGGAAGGAAGTCAACTGTTGCAATTCCGTCTACAACAGGGATAGTTACGTCGTCTAAAATAGAGAAAATGTATGATTCATTGCCAAAAGTACCAGAAGACGTTGCAATTGGTCCTCTGTTTAGTGTAATTGATACAGGTGCAGGTGTAATTCCTGTTGTATCAACGAAAAAACTAATATAAGCAGTTGCTGCTTTTCTAGATCTAGGGGTATATCCAATATTTCTTGCTAATGCGACCACATTTTCTCTCAATGTGGCACTATCAATGAAGCATTCATTAGACACCATATTCGCATTATATGATGTGATGTAAGTATTATAGGCCAGAACGTCTAAAATACTTGACAGGTTCGATCCTTCAAAGTCATAATCCGTAAAATTAGAATTATTCCTAAGATATTCTCTTAAGGTGGACTTTATCTGGTCGAAATCCAGATTTGCGAAATTTACTAGTGCCATTTATCGAGTCGATTGTAATACAAACTCTAACTGTTGTGCTGGAATACTAATTCCAACAATTCTATAAACAATTAATACGTCAAAAGAGTTATTGTCAAAGTCTGGTTTGACGATAAGATCGTCCAAGATAACTCTAGGTTCAAATCTACGAATGGAATTTGCAATTTCGTCCTTTATTGTAATGGCCGAAATGTTATCAATGTTCTCAAAAAGTGATTTACTTATCTTTGAACCGAAGGTAGGGTTAAAAGGTTTCTCTCCAGGGAAAGTCATCACAATATTACGAACAGATCGCGCTACTGCAGATGCATTCTTAAGAGCAATTGCATCATTAGTCAATGGATGACTTTTAAATGATGCACTTATATCCTTAAAACCCTGACTTACCCCTTCTAAAGGCATTATTTATGTTTGTATAGTATGTTCTGACTTATTTATAGGGGTATCACTCACGGATGATATCTCTTGTCCATACTCCTGGTGAGGCATCACCAGTATCAACTCTCTCCCAGATCTCTTGTTCGACCTTTTTATCCTTCTTTTTGGGTGTCAGATCGTCTTCTGCGATCTCACGAAGCATTTTTTGGTGTTGATGGTTTGCCATGTTGTCTAAAAAATCATTCATTTTCCTCTTGCTCCTTTAATCCTTCTTCTTTCATTCGTTCTTCATCTGCTAATCGCTTGAGTTTCTTCTCAAATTCGATTAATTCTTCAGGTGTCCTCTTCATTGTCCTCCTCTAAATTACGTTCTTTTGCTGTTTTCCAGAAGTATTCGTCTTCACGTCCCATACCAAGACGGTCAAAACCATTCTCAACACTATAATATTGCGTTGATACCTTAAAA
>CEOI01045322.1_pt1 | contig 17165 bp, 5 predicted proteins | sample 530351 | NCBI WGS metagenome assembly CEOI01 (sample SAMEA2619962, study PRJEB7988) | marine metagenome | biome: marine biome (ENVO:00000447); feature: deep chlorophyll maximum layer (ENVO:xxxxxxxx); material: "saline water (ENVO:00002010), including plankton (ENVO:xxxxxxxx)" | depth 17 m | reverse complement strand
AGTAATAATTTTTGTTGCTGGATCATAAGAACTAACAGAAGTGCTTCCTGGAATTGCAGAATCACCACTGATAATATCACCAGTGTTAATACCAACGGTAGAATCAACAGTGATTGTAGTAACACCTGTTAAAACTTCAGCAGTAACAGTTCTTACGCTGGTTACATCACCAAGTGTGAAGATTGCTTCATTTGCAGTGACTGAGGTTGAGTTGACGGTAGTAGTTGTACCATCAACCTGAAGGTCTCCTTTAACAACAACCAAACCTTCATTACTTAGACCATCGGGATATGGGTCAATGTAAAGAACGTTTCCGCCACCTGCTCTGGTGGAAATAACATTAGAACTAATTCCAACGTTATCAATGATTGCACCACCAGTATTGCCGAATGTTCCAGTATGATTGATGTCGCCACCAACATACAAGTTCTTTGCAATACCAACGCCACCATCAACTTCTAATGCTCCAGTATCAACACTTGTTGATTGATCGGTCGAACGAACTGTAACTTTACCAGTTGATGCACCAATGTTAAGATCGGTTGCTGCTCCAGCAAAGTTAATTGTTGTGGCGGTAGTCTCAAGAAGATTAAATGTGGATTGTGATGTAGTTAGATCATCACCATCTACATTAAGGTCTCCACCTAAATCTGTGTTACCAGTTGCATCAACATTAAAGTTACCTGATGCATTACCAATTACTAATGTAGTTGCAGCACCAAATGCATTTACTGTGGTTGCATTGGTGTTTAGTAAATTAAATGATGTTTGGTTGGTAGTTAGATCTCCACCATCAATATTAACATCGTTATCAAAATCAACATTAGCAGTACTGAATGTAATTAATTCAGAACCATTAGTTGTATCTAATGCAATATATTCTGAAGATCCTTCTTTAACCAAGAAGGCATTAGATACATTATCCTCAACAAGGATATTAACACTAGCAAGATCGTTGCCGAGTGCTAAAAGTTCAGAACCATTAGTTGTATCAACTTCAAGATACTTATCAGATCCTTGCTGAATCAAATATGCATCATCGGTATTATCTGGAAGATTTACGGTAGCAATTCCAGATTGAGTAAAACTACCACCGACATGTAAGTTTTTCTCAATACCAACACCACCCTCAACAATTAAAGCGCCTGTGTCTTTGCTCGTTGATTCTGTAGTAACATTAATTCTAAAATCGGCACCAGTGTAATTTAACTGATCCGTGCCGTTCTCATCATACTCAAACTTTGCATCCTTACTAGTACCAAAGGTGAGGAAGGTGTCATCGGGAATAACAATCTCACCAGATCCATTAGGATCAATTGTTATATCTCCATCAGTGTTAGTTGATGAAAAAGTGTTTCCATCTAAGGTTAAATTATCTACGTTCCACTGGTCAACCTTGCGATTTTGGTCGAGAATTGCAACAAAACCGTTCGATGCGGTAGATGCGTTTGCAGATGCTGCAATAGTACCAGGAGCATGACTCATCAAATCGGTGTAGTATTCACCACCGATCAACTGAGGTGTATTGCTATTATCACCAATAAAAAGTCTTTGACCTAAGTTCGCTTGTGTACCCGAACCAACTGTATAAGCAACTTCACCATAATTTAGGGATCCTGGTGCGGTAGTACCAGTAGATCTTTTGACTCTAATGATACTTGCCATTAGAACGAGCCTCCGTTAATGTCTAAATTCTGTTGATTTCCTGGTGTTAAATCTAAGGTAGCTTCCCACTTTCCTAGTGTTGTGTTATACACCAGAACCATACCATTACTTACACCACCTGCCACACTAACATCGCTTAAACCAGAAAGAGTACCGGATGATTCTCCAGCAATTGACGAAACAACTTTAACCGAATTTTGTTGGCCAACTCTTACTTTTATATCTGGCATTAGTTTATTACCAATATGAAATCAGATCTTAACTATATTTATACTCCTTCAAATCCAAGCTTAGATACAACCTCCTGTTGCTTTAAAAATAACTTGAGTGAAGACTTGAGCATTTCTCTTAATTGCTCAATATCATTGCATTCATCAATCTGTCTCGCTTGTTTTTCAAACTCGAACATTTTGGCCATCGAGTCCAAATATATTTCGTTATGATCGGGCATTGATTAACTCCATAAGTAGGGTTTTGATCTCGTGAACATCTTTTTTGAGTTCCTTAATCTCATCTTTTTGACGTTGACGTTCACTCTTCATTCTAATATATTGAGTATATTCATATGTATCACAATTAACAACCGCACCAGAATCCTCATCCCGAAAAAGGTTATTATGTCCTTCAATTGGTATCATGCCAGTGCAATTGCCCTTAGATCACGGAATTCTGGTGTATATGCCTCATTTGTTCCACTCATAACAATCTTAATAGAGAATCCTGTAAACTCTTCCAAATTATCTGCAGTAAATTGATATTCTAAAAACTCTCCATCTTCACTTGCTTTTACAAATACATCGGATGTTCCATCATTTTTAGATATATCAGAAACAATATTACCGCTTGCATTCTTGGTTGGATTATAACCAGGGAATAGTTCGTATGATTGCTCAACTTCACTAGAATCTGGTCTTGTCAACTTATACAGAACTCTAAAGTCACTTGTAGAGTGACGATATGCCGTTAAGAGAACTTTTAGTGAAGTTGCTGGTTGTGCAAGATTTACTTGCTTAGAAACGTATGCTGAACTATGTAGATCTCCAGAAAGTTGATTTGTGGTGGGATCTGCAGCATAATTAGAAACTGGATTATTTAATCTATTTCTAATCAGAACAAAAGATGCTGCCTCGGATAGATCAATAACTGGAGAAAGGTTTGTATCATTCGTGCTCATTCTTATACCAAGAGTTAATGATTTATTTCTTGGTAATGAAGTTAGTTTATCAGTTTCATTTACACGAGAACAAACCATTCTTGGAGTTCCAAGTTCGTTTGGTTCATTAAGTGATACATCCTCAAATCCTTGATCAATAAATGATGATTCTGATCCACCAGCACTTGTTCCAGAAACAGTTCTTAAGTTAGAAGATATTGAGGTTCCATCAGGAACTACAGAATTTACGTATGGAATAACAGTATCAAACTGAACGTTCTGAGATGCTCTAATGTTATCTCCACCAGCAGTCAAATCGCTCGTAAAGTTTAGAAGATCATCTCCACTATTCTTAGCCGTAGGTCTAGTAACTTGTAGATGATATGTATCCATATCTCTCCTAGAAGAGAGATTTGATGCTGTTGGCATATCATGTGATCTATTAATTCTAGTTAGTGAAACTCCATTGAGTTCATATTTACGTACAACGTCTCCAACAGAGTGAACCATTGATGTTGTATCACTAACTCCTCTATTTCCAATAGTTAGAGTTCCTGCACCAACTCCTGTATAAGAAATAACCTCTTCATTAACAATGATGTGCCCTGGATTAGAAGCAGATACAGGAGTTCTTTCTGAGTTAACAAATAGTGATGTATTTGCAACTGAAACTGTAGTATCTGTAGAAACAAGTGCAGCACTGAGAGTTGTTACTGTGGTATTTGGTTCTATACCACTAATAGTAACTTTGTTGTTATCAGCGTGCATTCCGTGATTGTAGTGGGAAACCTCAAAGACATTTCCTTCATAGATTGCATCTGGAATTGTTACTGAACCCCTAACAACTGTTCCCGCAAGACCAGTAACGCTACCATCACCTTCCTCAATCGATAGTGCATTTCCTTCTGTGAAGGTCTGACCCTGTACTTCAGTTAGATAAAGAGTATCTGTATTGGATACGGTGGCAACAGTAAGTCTTGCACCTCTACCCTTTCCACCAACATCAGCAGTAGTAATTCCTAAAACATCACCAACAGCATATCCATTTCCAGTAGCACCAATAGCAACTGCATTTAAAATTCCAGCACCAAATCCAACAGTGGTTGCTGTTGCACCAGATCCATTTCCAGTAATTGTATAGAGACTTACATTATTAAATGATCCGTTAGAATAACCAATTCCAGCGTTAGTGATATTGTAATCTGTTCCAAGATTACCACCACCAATGTTTCCACCAACTTTCTCAATTACACCGTTTGTATTACCATCAAAAACTCTAGATCCAGGAGCAAAGAGATCATTATATGTGGTGTTAATACCAACATTTAGTTTCCTTGGGAAAGATCTAATTGCATTAGACTGTAGATTATATACATTTGCATCTGGTTCATTAAAATCAGTAGATCCGATAGAAATAATCGGATTATTGATATATACGGTTCCAGTTGTTGATGAGAATTCTGCTTTATAGAAGCAGAATTTTAAATCTTCAAACAAACTTGGTGTTGATATTGCACCATTTTGTGGTTTAAAGAGATTGCCACCAGTATACTGATTTGAGTAAATAACTTGATCAGCGTTTGGATAATTTTGAGTCTTAATAGTCGCTTTTGTAGACTCTGCAGTGTAAACAGAATAATCAGATGATGATGGTGATATTAAGCAAAGAGAATATTGCTTTTCAGGTTGCAAGTACACTGGAGATTTAAACATCAAAGTAGTTTCAGTATCTCCATTTGTAGAAGTCGTAACCATTGCTGGAGTAACTTCTATTCTTGCATAATCTTGAACAAGTTTGTTCGTTGGGGTTCCGCCGATATCAGTTTCTCTGATTTCGACAAACATCTTTTCTTTGGTATCTTTACCAGAGAAGAATAATCCAACACCAGTCAAGAATCCACCAGTACTATCACTTCTAAAAGTTTGAGAAAGTGGATCTTCTTTAACTGCGCTCAACGGTAATGATGCTGGTGGTCTTCTAACAGAAACACTTTCAGAATAAACAGTTTGATCAAATACTCCATTAGAGAAGAATGTATTTTCTGTGAATGAAAGGTTTGCAACAACGGAATTGGTTGAGCTAGAAGTTAATTTAAATGCTTTAGATCCAACTTTAAATGTAGCAGGTGGTGTTGGTGTCGATAGTGGATTTCTTATAAAGAAACATCCAATTAAATCACCAACAGAGTCTGTATTCAGATTTTGTGCGATAACTTGTGCTTGAGCAGAACTGGTTTTACCAACTAATGTCATTCCTGCTGGTGCATATCCATAAAATCTACCATCAGAGGCATCTGCTAATGAGAATGTATCAATATTAACTACTGTTGATGATGATGAATATGTTGTTAATGTAAGATTTGGTGAATATGGATTCTCATCATATGTTTGAGATGGGTTACTGTAGTTACCAGTCTTATGATTTGCTGCAGCAAGTCTAAATGATGCAACTTGCTTACCATCAACCAATCCAATTACTGTTTCGCCTTTTTGGAAAACACCGGTGGTCATTGAAACTTGCAATAGTTTGGGTACTACATCAATGTTTGCACTGCCGCCGAAGAATGAATAGTAAGTTGTTGATGGTTTTAATCCACTTGCCTCAAATTGAACATTTCTGGATCTTAAGTGGTTATCTTTTTTGGAACTATTAATAAGATTTGCTAATAGTGATTCTTGCCACTCTCCCTGAGATCTAACAATTACTTCTCCAGAAGTATTGATAGTCTTTGCCCAAGTATCAGATGCTGGTGTTAACTTGACAAAACCATTATAGTTTTGTACACCGAAAGGATTGAGTTTTTGTGATTTAGTTGCAAACTTTTGAGAAATATTATTCCACTCAACTTGTGTATAGTTTAGAGTTACTAAATCACCTGTTTTCTTGATGTTACCATCAACCAATTGTAAATCTGTAGAGAAGTCTGCTGTGGTGATATCAGTATTCAATTCAGGAGAAACTTGTCCTTTAAGAGTTTGGATAGCAACATCAGACTTCATCGTAGTAGATGAAGTATTTACTGATACATTAGCATCTAAATCTTGTAGTTTGATAAATTTAGTTCCTCTAAAATCATCCACAAAGAAACCACTCTTAAACTTATCAATTCCATCGGCATCCTTAATCTGTAGTGCCTTTGTATTTAATTCTAATAGATTAAGTGAAGTTAGTTCTTCTACTGTTTCAATTCTATCTTCTAACTTACGAATATCTCTCATAGTATAACGCTTGTTATCAAAGAGAGATACTTTGATGTTATCTACATCAAATAGATATGCGGGATACTCAATCGTAGCAAGATCCATTGCATCATCTATTCCACCTGGTGCTTTTGGTGAAACTGATGATGTTCCTTTAGTAATAACTAAATTGCCATTTTTGTTAAGTGATAGTCTATCAATTCTTGGTAGGTAGAACGAATAGTCTACAGTTGATGACTCATTTGCCGAGAGAACTAAAGAGGGGTTATTTCCTGCAGCACCAAAGTTTCTAGATGCAAAGGCAAAAGGAGAGTTTGTTGGAGTTCCTGCAGAGGCATCAAAATCAGTAACTCTAGGTCTTACATCAATAACATCAGATGCTCTTACACCACTTTCGAGAGTGCTGATACCATCTTTATATCTTTCTTGTGAGTAACTATTAACTGTGTATACGTGTCCAGAATCGTTACTAGGAACAGTATACTTATTATAGATTACAAGCAATCTATTGGTTGGAACATTTGTAGATTTTCTAATAATTCTAGAGTAATCATAGAATTGTTCTCTTTGACCATTATCTAACTCATATTGGTTAGTTCTATCAACATAAGAACCTCTAGTAACTAAAGTTGGTGATCCAGATATTCCAGATTCCTCAAACTTAATAGTTTCACCAATAGTAAACTTACTAGAATTTAAATAAACAAACTCAATAACAGTTGATGATACTCTAGTAACAATTTGTGCAACAGCACCACTTTGTTGCCCAACAATTCTTTCACCTAAAATTGATTCGGTGTTAAGATTTAGACCAGATGAGAAAGTCAAACTATCAAGAGAAACCTGACCACTATCTACAGACTCATAAACTGCAATAACATCATTAACATCTGGAGTGTTGAGTGAAATTACTTCATCTTCGACTCTCAATCCAAATCTAGCAGAAAATCCCAATCCTGATGTTAATGTTGTTGCAGCACCAACAGTTCTAAAGACATCGGTCTTCTCACTTCTCGTATATACTTTCTGCTTGGTTCTAATTCTAGTCTTCTTGAGAGTTACGTTAACAGTAACGTTTGCACCTGCTTGTAAACCAGAAAGATTGATTGAGGTTCCAGTTCCATCTAAAACAAATTTTTCGGAAGTAAATGGATCAATTTCACCATCAGCTTCATATACAACACTATATCTCTCTGCATCAAACGGTTCGAATGTTGCATCAGAAATTCCAGTATCTGCCAAAGTAATAGTGAGAGTTCCTGTTGCTGATGTTGTTTTACCAGTAACCTGACGAATTACAGTAAGATCGGAACCTGCAAGAGAAACATCAGAAATATTTTTAGAATTTAATGGTGCGTATAATTGTGCTTTATCACTATTTGTGATTTTTGGTACGCCGACATTAAATGTAAATGAACCATTTCCAACGCCACCATGGTTAACGCTATTAACGGTAGTTATATTCTGTAGAGTTATTGAAAGACCATCTGCAGATACACTCTCAATTCTGTTAAAATGAGGATGCTGTTTTCCAGCAACTTGATATGCAATGATTGTATCTGTTTTAATACCAGCAAAAGTTCTGCCGGCACAAGTTGCAACACCAGATACCGCCTCAATAGAAAGTGTATCTGTTGCTTTAAATCCTGCGGGAGTTTCTAAATTTAGTTTAGCATCTGCAATAAAGGACGTGGTCAATCCTGGAATAGAATCAAATGGTTGGAAAACTGCTCTAACATCACTTGCACCATACACTTTAATGGTTTGGATAGACCTGGTTAAAGATGGATCTGCATTTAATGAAACTTCTTCATCTTGTATGAAGGATCCAGAAGTTTGATTGAGTTTAAACTGAGTTCCCGCATGTTCTACAACATATCCAGTTGCTCCACTACTCAATCCTTTTACATAGGAACCTACAGGAACTTCTGCAAGAGTTGCTCCATTGTTAAGAGTTAGGACAGTGTAAGTTTGTACATCAAACAAATATAGATCAAATTCTGTAGATTCATTTTGATATGATGCATCACTCACACCAAAAGAATATACTCTTGCTTGACCAATTGTTGCACCAGCACCAACTGGTCTTCTTCTAGCGTGAAGATCTATCGTGAAATTATTATCAAGACCAATAAATGGAGTTCCTTCGACATTATTGACAACTAACTTGTTGCCCATCTCAAAGGGAACTGATGTATTTTTAACTTCTAAAACATCTCTTGGTTTTTCTACATCAATAATAGTTGTGGAGGTTTTTTCAATATCAAAACCTCTTACATATGCTTTACCAGGAGAAACCTTGAGTGCTAGTAAATTTTCGGAAGGAGTATTACCTTGCTCAGTTCTTTGTGTGGAGAAGAATACACCGTCACTATTCAGTCTATCATTTAATGAATCATCGATTTCAATTCTAAATGGATCTACTGCATAATCACCAGATTCTTCATAGGTTCTCTTTGCAATATATTCTTTTATCTGTGAATAATCACTACTATCCTGTATCTTTTTAACTATACCATTAGATACACGTAAAATTTCTACAAAGTTTTTATCATCAACGTCAGAAAGTCTCTTTTTAGAAAGTTTTGCTGTGATTTTTAATCTATCAGCACCAGGTGCCGCATAGTTTGAGAATCCTCTAGCATTATCATAAAGTGAATTATCTTCTTGTGCATCAATAAGAGATTCAGTTATTGATAGACCAACTCTATAAGATGGTTTATCTGAATACTGATCCAATACAATTGTTCCAGCATCTACTAATACAAAATGCCCTCTTATAAAGTAAATACCTTGCTCAATTGAGACAGCAGATGCTACAGCAGTTGCATCCGCAGCAATGATAGTTGCAAATGTATCACCAGTACTGATGGTGGTGTTACCATAAACAAGATTTTCTTCTAATATTAAAGTCTCACCATCTCTAAATTCGGTAATTGCAAAATCCGAATCTGCTGTTGTATACTTTACATATAAAGTATAGTCATCTGTTTCTGATTCAGTGTTTGTAATAACACTCTGGACAACAGCATTTAACTGTGATGTCTGCCCCTTTATTTTCTTACCAACTAATTCATTTAAATATAAACCGACACTCAATCCAACATGTGTTGGATTAATCTTTACCGCATGATATGGTGTATTATAACTTACGTTACCTGGAATTACAACTGATCCATCCTTAAAGATGCTACTACCAAAGGATTTAATCTGATTTTGTAGAATCGATTGTAGAGTTGTTAGTTCTCTAGACTGAACAGGAAATCCTGGTCTGAATAAAACCCTAAAATAATTATTAGACGCATCAAAATCGTCATAATATGGTGTGACATTAAGATTAGTTTTTTGTGTCATCTTTTTAGAATTCCAGTACTATTTTGATATCTTCTTTTTGTCTTGGGTTTCTCGAAACACGAGGTCTATTATCCAAATAGATAATCTGTCCCGATCCTTTATTTATCTCAGGAGCAGAAACCCCATTGGTAAACTGAACATCCAGATTAACGTTTTTCGATGCGGTAACTTGAGTTGTAATCCCCGTGAAACTTCCATCAATAGTTCCACTAAAACTATTAGATGAAGTAATAGTTCCACCACCTGCTGCTCTGAAATCAATCTTCAGAGCATCACTGTTCACTGTCTTTGCATCTTTCTGATCATATGATCCACTGTTAAAATAAAGTGATCTGTCTTGGAAATACTTAAGAACCTGTGTTTCATCATCATATGCTGCAATGTATCCAGTTGCAGTTCCAATACCGGTTACAGTTTGGAAGATTTGATTTCCTGGAATTGCATCTTCTGGAGTAGCAACAGAAGTCAACTTCAAACCTTTTAAATTAGAAAACTTATTTTCACTAAAGATTGTACTTGCAGATCCAATTTGAGTTGGATTTTTAATAATTCCAATTTGAGCGAATCTAGTATCTAGAGGAAAATCTTTAGTTGAATCATCAAAACGAGCATATACTAAAACGCGATCAGTTCCTAACTCTTCATAAATGTTGTAACCATGTCCCCTAGAAGGTGGAATGATTGGAATAAGATTTGCAAATCCTGTGGATCCTGAGTTGATTGTAGAAAGATCAATTCTTCCATAAGAATAATTTTTTCCACCAGATGAAACTGTAACATCTGTAATCTTTCCACCCGTTACATCAACAACAACTCTACCACCTTCACCATCACCTAAGATATCTAATTCTGCCTCAGTAGAATTATATCCAGATCCTTGATTTTCGATATATACGGTTTTAATTTGATTTTCATTTACAAGAGAATCACCATTCTCTCTCATTGCAATGATTTGAGTATCAGTGCTATCTTCCCAATCGTTTGGAACTGGAATATACTCAATAGAGTCAAACTTAATAATATCGCTTGGAGAAACTGTAAATAAGTATTTCCAAATATATCCATCGCCACTTTCACCTGCTCTGGATGGTTCCAAATCAACAAATGTTGGTTCATCTTGAGAAAAGTTTCCAGATCTGTTTTCTGAAGAAGAACCATTTTCGATACAAATATAGACTCTAAAGTCTTTATTCATTACATAATAATTTGCATCATATAGTCTAGCAGAGTTTGTCTGTGGTGATGGATTCGTGACACTATAATCATGTCTGTACATCTCATATACAGTGCCTTCTTTCCAATCAACTCGCCTAACCAGTCTACGAATATCATTCTTGGTAATTTTTTTACCAAAAATCATCGTGTCCTTTACATGGGACAGATAATTTAAATTATCAACAGGCGCAGGAGTATTTGTATCCCAAGTATCTGAACGCCCAAATCCAACAATTCCAGGATTGGGGAGACTCAAGAAGACATAGTAAGAATTGTTCGGATCATTAACCGAATCGACAAAGTTACCTGCGTTTAATATTCTAAACTGATCTGTGACAATGGCAGCCATATTACTAGCTTTTTTCTATATTTATAAGTTAATTGGGCAACTCTTTTCTGAGAGCACCAATGTCTCTCAGTCCAAATCCACGTCTTTGGAGTGATGGGAATGTTGATAATCCAGTATCAACACTTAATCCTGTAACAGCAACTGAAATTGATCCAGATGATCTTGTAAATCCTGCCAATCTACCCCAGGAGAATCTTCCAGCAAAATCACTTGAGATTGCAACGATACTATTTGTATCAGTTGTAGAGAGAATGTTACTGGTAATAATTCCGGTGAATGCGTTCTTTGATACCGCATGTACATAGTATATATTATCAACAAATGTCGATCCAATACCAACAATCGAACTATCTTGACTATCGATGGAAGTAACTCCCAATCCAACGCCTGTTTGGGTAACTTTAATTGGATATCCAACAATCAACTTATCAAAGTCTGCAGTAGTATCGAAAGAAACATCAAATTTGAGTGCCAATGAATTTCCATTAGTACCAACTGTTGTTCCGATACCAGTAACAATACCAGCAAATCCATCAACAAATCTAATTCCACTAATCAGTTCTTTCTGAAGACTTGGTAGAGGTGCAATAACTGTTGGCAGTGTTGTTGATGTATAACCAGCACCAGCAGTTGTTACTGATGTAAGAGTTACAATACCCGCAGAATTAACTGAAGCAGTGGCTTCAGCAAGTTTTTGATCTTGATATCTACCAAACTCAAATCCATTTACAAACTCCACAGTGTTTGATGCAGATTTGCTGAGGGTAATGTTACCACCATCTGTACCAGCAATGCCAATAATTGTTGTAGATGTATCTAAGATATTAGGAATTGCTTTCAGCGTTTGACCGATTTCTAAAGATTCAGTATTGATTCCAATTATTACATCAGATCCAATTCCCAAAGTTCCAACTCTATCGATAATATCTGCTTTAAATACAGTTCCAATACCACCAACTGGTTTTCCAATTCTTAAGGTTACAGTTGATGATGGAGAATAACCACTTCCACCACTAATTACATCGATCGATGAAATTGTACCAAGTCCAGATACCGTTGCTGATAAACCAGCAGCAACTGGATCTTGATTGTCAATCAATAAAGCATTAACATCTTGAATCTCAATAGTTGATTCATTTTCTTCATAGTTAAAGAACTGTGCATCATCTACGAAGATTTCAGTATCATCAGAAGCAAAATCTTTTATAATCTTGGCAGTTGGGAATACCATTCCCTCAAGTGAATCTCTTGCCTTGGATTCGACTAAGTCATTAATAAAGAGATCTCTCTTTTGCTTAGTCCAATCGACTGGTTTGTAATTGGTATCATCAATACCATCACCAAGATAAATTCCAGTCTCAACAATATCAGAAGAAACAATACTACTTACAATTCTTGGTGTTTGGCTAACGGTTGTTGAGTTTCCATCATTCTTGAGAATATGGAGATTATCTCCTGGTTTAACAGTTTCGGAAACATCAACTTGTAAACTATCAATGTTTCTAGTTCCTCTATAGAAGAAGATATCAACCTTATCATCTTGCTTAGGTGCCTCAGTGAAACTAAACGTTGTACCACCATCGAAGGTATAAGAAACTTTTGGTTCCTGCATTACACCGTTGAGGTAAATCAACAGAACAGCATCAAAATCAATTAATGATGATCTTACGTCCGAAGTATTCTTCTGGAAACTTAGAAGTTGATTATTAAAGAATAGTGGGAATCTCTTTCTCTTGCCATCTTGTAAAATCTTAATGCTATCAATATAATCAAATTCTCCCAGTTGGATTGATGAGAATGAATCTGAGAATACTTCAGATACCGTAAATCTTAGAGGATCTACTACACTAATTAACTTATAATCTGTAACTAGACCAACAGGTTCGAATACGTCACCCAATCTATATGAATATCCTGGTTTTGTAATTTGATATTCACTAACTTCGAAGAAACTAGTTCCAATGCCAACAGTATTTGGATTTGGTGATAAATCAAATGTCATTGATAAACCAACACCCGTTTGTGATGTGTTACCAAGACCCAATCTGGATACACCAGTAAATCCTAGATTTTCATATGCAGGATCATCAACAGTGATTACTGGGTTTACATAATTACTGCCACCATCACTGATAGTAAAGAATAGTGATCCACCAGTATGTGCAGGTGAATATCCAACATTTAGTGTGAAGGTGTTAGCATCAGTAACAGTGACAGCAGTTGTTACGCCAGCAATAGGATCAGATCCAGGGCGAGGGTATGGATGTAAAGTTTGGAAGTTATCTCTTGCACAACTGAATACGATAGAGTTAGCATCTAAAGTGATAGTGTCACTTGTGGATAAACCATGAGAAGCAACAGTTAATGTTAGAATTCCTGTTTCTGGATCATAGGTCGCATTAGTTGGTGTTTTTTCATTTCCACTTTCAGAACCACTCTGAACATTAACGGCATTTGCAGATGCAGATTCGAATCTATGTGAGTTGGCAACAACTTCTGCAGTAATTACAGCACCTGTACCAGCACCACCACCTACTCCAACATTAACCGAGAGAGTATCTGCATCAATTACAGTAATTGCCAGGTTTACTGCACCACCAGCTGGATCTGTCGCTCTTGGATAGGTATGCTCTGTAGCATGATCATCTCTTGAGCAAGTGAATACAAATGAATCCTCAACCAACTGTACGTTACCACTACTTCTTCCGTGAGATGGAATTGTTAGTGTAAGAGTACCACTGAGTGAATCGTAAACGGCATTTGTTGGTGTGAATGGTCCACCAGTTCCAGTAACAGCACCTGTATTTGCTCTTACAAATTTGTGCTCATAGATTTCATCAGTAACAGCAACTCCAACTTGTCCCCTGTATCCAGATCCAAAGTTTTGTCTGTTATCATTAAAGTATTCGCGAACAGAACCAAGTCCAACATAAGTATGTGGAATTGTAGAAACACCAACGTTTGTTCTAAAAGTAGTTCCTGAAGTAATTCCAAGAATTGGATAATCAAATCCTTGCGTATTGTCGGGGAATGTTGTAGTAGTTACACCAGCATGTGGTGCTGCACAAGCAAATTCCAAATTCTCAAGGAATGCTCTCTGACCAAGTCCAATAAATCCGTGATTACCATCTGTTGTAATCTCAAGAACACCTGTTACATTGTCATATGATGCTGTGCTAATTGAGTAAACTTTTCTTCCATAAGTTGGAATTCCAACAATGTTAGAAATAGATTTACCAGCACCAATTTCCGCGTTAACCTGTGCTCCAACCAATGGTGCATAACCCAATCCACCAGTAGAAGCAACAGAAATAACAACACCACCTCTAGGAATTTGATTTTGATTTACATCAGAATCAACAATTAGAATCTCATCAGTTCCTGGGCGTTTAATTCCTGTAAATGTTATGCTTGAGATTCCTGCAGATTCACCAAAAGAGTAGTTGTTTCCAACATTATTTGATGTATTTGGTGTTTGGAAGATATCATTAATGAATACAATGTTACTTCCTGCCTCAAGACCTATTGCATTTTCTCCTTCATTATAAACACTGAAGGTTCTTCCGATTCCATTAAATCCTAAAGAAATATCATCATAAATTCTGTTTCCAGTGTAATCTTGGCGTAGATAAACTCTGCCATTAAAAGTTGATTTTGGAAGAGCTAATTGACTACTATTCAGTCTATCGTTATTACCTTTACCATCTGGTGCTTCGGTAAAATGTATCTTATTCTCAACAATGTTAAATGCACCTTTGTAAATTCTTGCGGATGAACCATCGGTGTGCGTAGTTGCAGATGTTCCAACAAATCCTCTAGTAACATTTACAACAGGAATCGTTCCAATTCCTGTAATCGGTCCAGTTGCAGTTGTTGCCAAACCAACATTAGTAATATTTAAGAATTCATCATCAATTTTCAGAATATCTCTTGGTCTAACAGATGAAATACCCGATAATCTCAAGAAAGTTACACCTGCACCAATTGATCCAGTTCCCGTTGGAGTGTTTTGATCCAGATCAAAAGTAAGTGGGGTATAAGCGATTGGATATTGGGATACACCATCAATTGTAATGAGTGCTTTCTCCAACTTCTTCTTCATCGTCAACTTGTGACGATTACCAGAACCCTCACTTGTAAATGTAAATCCAATTCCACTTCCGCCAGCAGTTCCAGTTAGTTTAAATTTATCTTTTGATACGCGAATAGCATAAACTGTTTCTGGCATAATATCAGTGGTTATACCAGTTGTATATGTCTGTCTAGTGGTAGTTGCAGTTCCTGGATTCGAAATGGTAATACCATAATTGATATCATCACTGAAGTAGATTCTGTTATTACCACCAGTAATTACTTCAGTAGAAGTAATAGAATTAAGTCCAACAGAAACAACCGTTCCAACTCCAACATTATTACCTGAGAAAATACCAGATCCAACCTTGATTAATCCAGTATTCGCAACGCCAGTGATAACAGAAGATCCAGCAGCAACTACGTTACCAACAAAGAATGTATTAGTTGTCCCAATACCAGTTACAGTTGTGTTAGCAGCAATTGATGGACCAAGAATATTCGCAGTTAATGTGATAAGTGACGTACTTGCCGCAGAAACACCAGTGATTGTAGAGAATCCAGTAATTAAATCACCAGTGAATACTGTTCCACTTACGGTAGTTGTACCAATACCAACAGATGTTGCTGCAACTCCAGCAAGAGTTGAGAAAGGTTTGTAAATTAATTCTTCACCAGTCTCGAAGAAGTGATCATCAATACTGAATACACCTGTTGCCTTATCCCAATTTGTGGTTTGTGTTGGGTTAAAGGTCTTTTGATAGATTGGTATTCCTTTATAGTTTAGATCAAATGCTGTTCTATCCTTACCAAAGTTATTGATAGATCCATAGAATGCATTAGTAATCTTCTCGTTTGCATTTCCATATTCCAGTGGATCTGGGAAGTTAAATTGATCTTGCTCAGTGTATATTGTCTGATTGAAGAACTGTACAGTAACAACATCAGAAGCAAAGGCAGCATCTGGGTGGAATATTAAATTAGCACTGGTTCCGTCTACTTCTGAAGAGAATGTACCGATACCAATGTTAGTGCCCACAGATAAGAATGGTGATTCCTCAAGAGTAACTCTTGTTTGATCAGAAACTAAGTAAAGATTGTGCAGAGAAACAGTGCTTCCTACAGAAACTTTAACAAGTGCCTTATGTGAAGATTCGGTTTCTATCGGATATGTAAGAACGGTAGTAATACCAGTTACATTCTCAAACGACGTTCCAAACTTGGCAGTGGTTTCAGTTCCTGGTAATTGACCATCAACCAAATATCTGTAAGTACCAACACCTGCAGCAGTAGATCCAATACCAACAGTCTTAACTCTTACTGCAACATTGTTAGAACTGTTTTCATTAGTATAATTTAATTTGATAACACCATTATCAACTACGGTTGTGAAAGTTCCAATACCCGCAGATGAAACGCTGGTATTTGAGGTATCAAAGAATAACTCAGAAGTATAAGTATTATCTGATGCATCTTTATGTGCAGCAATCTCAAAATAGTTCTGCTCATTAGTTCCAAGATCTACAACGTGAGCATATGAATAGAAAGTATCAAACTGATTTGCTAATGCCTCAAATACAGTTGTGCTAGGACCTAAAATTCCATTTCCTGAAGATGGTCCAACAGTTTCTACTTTTGCATTAATACGCCCAAATCCAAAATCAGTAAATCCAGTTCCAACATTGACATTATTAATATCAAAATTATCTGTATAGATCTTTAGATTATAGTTAAAGTTATTTGGATCAACAGGATCAAATCTTAATGCAGGATCTCCACTATCTGCAAATGAACCAACAAAGTCTCCTAATTTTACATCAGTGAATAATGTTGTACGATCTAAACTGTATGTGTTGTTAAAATCATTTAGAACAACTATTTCACTTAATTGACTACTAGTTTTATTGTCATCAATTACCTGAACTAAGAACTTACCGTAAAAATTGGTGATTGGATATTCTATAGCAGCAGTAAATGTATCTTTGTTAAATTCAGAACTTGAGAATTGACCACTAATATCATCTATCTGTAGAACTCTATTAGATCTGCACTCAACGTAGTCAGTTAATCTCTTATTCTTAAATAAAATGAATCTTGAGGAATCTGCTGTTGGATCGTAATCTAGAACCAAATCAAATGCATTAATAGTATCGACTC
>CEOI01005201.1_pt1 | contig 17485 bp, 27 predicted proteins | sample 530351 | NCBI WGS metagenome assembly CEOI01 (sample SAMEA2619962, study PRJEB7988) | marine metagenome | biome: marine biome (ENVO:00000447); feature: deep chlorophyll maximum layer (ENVO:xxxxxxxx); material: "saline water (ENVO:00002010), including plankton (ENVO:xxxxxxxx)" | depth 17 m | reverse complement strand
GATTAAACCAGAAGATTGGAAGGGACCCGATCATCGTGACAACCATGGATATTTCATTCACAGTCTTTAATTCGATATTCGATAACAAGACTGACAAGCGCATGGACTTTCATGACTTTGATGATTTTGAAAAGTTCTTATATAAACTTTCAAATCAAGAAAAGTCTTCTAAGAAAGATGCAGTACTAATATCTCCTGCGACATATCAACCCGACACTACACGTGCTAATGCTAATGTTGTAGAATGGTCGGGTTGGTGTGCTGTCGATGTGGACGATTACCAACCAGATGGAGATTTAAAAGATGACCTATGTTCTCGCTTTTCTAATTTTAGGTTCATTTGTTACAGCACTGCTAGCAGTACGATGGATCAGCCTAAGTTCAGATTGGTGTTCCCTTTGCGAAGACGAGTTGGAAGTGACAGAATCAGACATTTCTGGTATTCTCTTAACAAAGAGCTCGGAGAACTCAGTGACGCTCAAACTAAAGACTTATCACGCATGTACTATATCCCTGCGAAATACGCTGGTGCTAACAACTTTATTTTCAGTCATGATGGCGACACACTTGATCCTCAATCTTTAATGGACAAACATCCCTATGCAGAAAAAGCAAACCTCAATAACTTCTTCGACAGACTCCCAGATGAGATCCAACGACAAATCATTGAACACAGAAAAGGACAAATGGACAACACTAATGTGGTGTGGACGTCCTATCGCGATTGTCCCTTCTTTCCACGCAACCTCGAAGCAGAATACAGAACGATAAGTAATACCGGTTGGTATCACAAGATGTATCAGATCATGGTTGCTATCGCAGGTAACGCAGTCAAAAAGCATTATCCAATCACAGCACCAGAAATATCAAAGATGTGTAGAGAACTAGATATTGAAACTGGCAACTGGTACAAGAATCGTCCATTGGATAAAGAAGCAGATCGTGCTCTCGAATATGTTTATAAAAATATGTAAAAAAACTATTTACTTTCAATGAAAAATGGTGTATAATAGATCTATAATTAAAGAGGAGTTTGATTATGAAAATTGATTCTATAAATGGATGTGCAGTTGTTCCTTTAAAGTTTAGAGATAAAGTATACGTTGACATGTATACAACAGGTGGTCATCATTATTTCTTAGACGAAAATGGAAATCTTTTTAAATTACAAGAAATGTCTGTTGGTGAAAAACGCCCGTCTGCAAGTATTGATGGTGTGAATGTAACAATTGCTCAAGCTATGTTAGAATCTTGGTACCACTCACGAGATGAGTGGATTCTTACTGACGATGCTAGACCAGATAATGTTTCAATTGATGATTGGAGAAATACTCCAGATTCAGTAAAAAAAGCATTAGCTAAAAACGGAGTAGATGTAGACCACAAAAATGGTGATTCTAGTGATAATAGATTATCTAACCTACAATATTTGTATAGACACGCTAATGTCATGAAAGGTGGCAAAAAGAAATGAAAGAATCAATAAAAGTATTACAAGAATGTGCTGAACTACAAGCCAAGAAGTCTGAAGATTATCAGAACGAAGGTTCAAACGTACTGCAAGCCATGCACTATCGTCGTGGCGTAGACAGCTTACACGATATCATTCAAGGTAAGTGTTATCGTGCACAGTCACTACTTGAATCTGGTAGTGATCCAAACCATGAATCACTAGAAGATACGTATAAAGATATTATTAACTACTGTTCTTTTGTAGTATCTTACATGCGTGGTAAGATGGAAGGTCAACGACCTGATCGTGATATGTTTAATAAGCCAAAGGTGAAAAAGAATGAAAGTGGGACTGACGGCGTCGACGTTTGATTTACTACACGCCGGTCATATCGTTATGTTGCGTGAAGCAAAATCACAATGTGACTATTTAATATGTGCTTTGCAAGTTGATCCTACACTTGACCGTGCGACTAAGAACGCACCGGTCCAAAGTATCGTTGAAAGACAAGCACAACTCGCAGCAGTAAGTTACGTTGATGAAGTAATTATTTATTGTACAGAAGCTGATTTAGTTGATATAATAAACATGTATCCAATTGATGTAAGAATACTCGGTGAAGAATATAGGCAGAAAGATTTTACTGGTAAAGATGAATGTCGTAATCGTGGCATACAGTTGTACTTTAACAAACGTGACCACAGATTTTCATCAACAGATTTGAGAAAGAGAGTAGCAGATGCGAATGACAACCGTAAGTGATATTAGAAAACATTTTATTGGAGAACTAAAAGATGAAGCCTTCACCACAGACAAAACTGGACAAAACACAATTGAGTTGCTTGGCGCTTCATTTCTTGCAGACGAGCCAGCAATCTTTGGAGATCCAAACGATGCGTACATCCGAAGCGAAATTGATTGGTACCTTAGTGGTAGTACTAATATCAATGACATTTATCGCTGGCCTGATCACCCTAGTGATAAACAACCCCCAGCTGCTTGGCAGCTTGCTGCAAATGAACATGGCGAAATAAACTCTAACTATGGTCGATTGATTTTTAGTGATATATATTATAGACAGTACGATAACGTACTTACAGAGTTGACAAATTGGCCTGACTCTCGTAGAGCGTCAATGATTTATCAAAGACCGTCTATATGGATAGAGTATACAGAAAATGGTAAAGGTGATTTCATATGTACTAATGCTGTCACTTATTATATACGCAATGATGAACTACAGTCAGTGGTCCAAATGCGCTCAAACGATGTCGTGTTCGGATACAAAAATGACTATGCTTGGCAGCAGTATGTTCTAGAACAACTTGCAAACGATCTTAATATCAAACCAGGTTTTATAACTTGGCAAGTTCAAAATCTTCACGTTTACGAAAGACACTTCAACCTTGTTAAATAAATGGGACATGCGATACCTTGCACTCGCAGAAGAAGTAGCACAGTGGTCGAAAGATCCATCCACTAAGATTGGTGCTATTGCTGTAGGTAAGAAAGGTCAAGTCTTATCACAGGGTTACAATGGGTTTCCACGTGGTATCGAAGACAAAGTAGAATACTATCAAGATCGTGAAACAAAATATAAGTACGTAGTACACGCAGAAATGAATGTCATATATAATGCTACATATCATGGTGTTTGTTTAGAAGGCACAACACTATACGTTACAGGTTTACCCGTTTGTTCTGATTGTGCAAAGGGTATCATACAAGTCGGCATTACAAGAGTAGTAATGAAAGAAAGACTAACACCACAAAAGTGGGTAGACTCATGGAAGACTACATCTAAAATGTTTGACGAAGCAAATGTTAAATGGGAGTTTATCAATGTCAGCAACACAGGAATGGTTGAAACAAAAGTTTAGAGAAGACGCTGGTCTAGTAGCTTACAGCAATACTCGATTAACTGAAGAAATAGAAGATCTAAAAGAAAGATTAAAAAAGGTAGAAACTGACATGGCATATACACAGAAGATTAGATTTGCTCAAAGTCCTGAAGAGCAAAGGATAAATGATATAAGGAACGTAGTAGATTGATTTTAGTTGTTGGTCATAGTCCTTCTTCTAAAGAGTATTGTCCGAAGAAAGGCAATCCTTCTATCAACCGTCTTAACAGGTGGCTCGATGCATGTGGTGTGGATATATACAGCTTTACTAACCTGTGTGCACACCACAGTGAGTCTATCAAAGCAGCAGATATTGATGAAACATTAATAAAAGAATGTGTAAAACCTTATAATAAAGTAATAGCTTTAGGTAATGAAGTAGCACATTATTTCAAGAAAAAAGGTATCGATTGCTTTCATGCACCTCACCCATCTCCACGTAACAGGAAGTTTAACGACAAAAGTTACGAATCAACTGTAATTAATGGTTTACAAAAGTACATACATATGATATAATATACAATATAATAAAGACATAAGGTGAGACTATGAAAATTGTACATATACTTGGCCGCGGCATTGAAGGTTGCGGCGTAACTCGATTTACACTTGAGTTAAAAGACTGGGCACTAAGCCAAGGTTGGAATTATACAGTATACGCACCAACCGATAAGAAATGGACACGTGCTTCATCACACTATCTAGATGAAAATATTAAACAATGGAAGTGGGGAAACAAGCCCGCCCGCGGAGACACACGTTGTGGCACTGAATCGATTATAGAAGATTGTAATAAGTCAGATTTAGTTCTTATTGGTTCACTGCCATCTAAAGGCCACCCAGATGATTGTATAGAAAATTTTGGTAAGTTAATTGAAGGAATCAAAACTAAAAAAGTTATGATTCAACACGACCACAAGATGATGTCAATCAGACGCAATGCATTGCTAGACGATGTGATTCAATCAGCCGACGTTATCTTTTCGTATTCTACTAAAAGTCCTTTTATGGATTACTGTAAAAAGATTGGTGCCAAAGGAAACATGTTTAACTTCTGCAATGGAGTTAACGTACAAAGAATACGTGATGAATACTGGAAACCTATCGAAGAACAAGACCCTGATCATTTAAAATGGATTGGACGGTCTGCATATTGGAAAGGTTTCGATGTACTATTTGATTTACATAAAAGTACTAAAGGTACTAACTTACTATACACACTTGAAGGAATGGAAAAGTCAATACAGTTCGTAGATATACGTAAAGCTTTTGACTTCCACGAAATGGCTGAAGAGTTTGATGTAGAAACAAAGCACGGCGAAAAACCTTATGTCTTTGGTGCGTTCAAACATAGTGAAATGTTAGAACGTATGTCACGCTGTGGCTTTGGTTTTCAGCTGACAACTCTTCAGCCAGAATATATACAGAACTTTATTGAGTTCACACACCTAGAAATCGTAGCGTGTGGTGTAATACCAATTTTTAGAAAAGCTTTTGGTGATCACTGTACACACCTGCAAACTGGCAATAAACTAACTGCCGATAAAAACACCGGTACTATATGGGCAGGTGAAGTAGGTACAGATTGGAGTGAAACTATTGAACTCATAAATAAACTTAGATCAGATAATGTAATGCGTAACGAATGGCGTGAAATGGCTTATGAATATTATGCATCACACAACGGGCCGGATGTATCGTTTCCTGATATATTCAATAAGATTGATAAACCGGCTGAAGGTCCATCCGACTTGTCTGAATTCTTTGGTTAGGAGTATAAAATGAAAATATGTATTACAGGTGGCGCAGGTTTTATTGGCTTTCACTTAGCACAGAAATTACGTAAAGAAGGACACGGGGTATTTGGTTTTGATAACTTCAATAGTTACTATGATGTAGACTTAAAAAGAAAACGTGCTGAAATTCTTGAAAGTCTTGGCATTCACATTGAGCCATTGGATTTACGTGTTAGAAGTAAATTAATAGAATATTTAGATCAAATCAGACCTGATGTTATAATGCACTTAGCAGCCATGGCTGGTGTTAGACACTCCATGGATGATCCAACAGCTTACGTTGATAACAATATTCTAGGTACACATAACCTTATCGAAGCCTGTGACCTTGTTGGTATTGAAAAAGTAGTGTATGCTTCTACGTCTTGTGTTATGGCTGGCAATCCACTTCCGTGGAATGAAGAAGAAAAGTTAGGTGTTGCAAAGAACCCATACGGATATTCTAAAGCTACTAATGAAGCACAGTTTATTTCTTCTAAAATCGATTCAACAATTGGCTTAAGATTCTTTACTGTCTATGGTCCTTGGGGTAGACCAGATATGGCGCTGTTCGATTTTACGAAAAGTATTATAGAAGAAAAACCTATTAAGCTTTTTAATAATGGTGATATGGTTCGCGACTTTACTTACGTTGATGATATTGTACAGGGCGTAGGTCTTGTCATAGATAGAATAAATGAAAAGTCAGACATTAACGAGATTTATAATATTGGCTATGGACAGCAAGTACAACTTATGGAATTTGTAAAACACATAGAACAAAACTTAGATAGGGAAGCTATCAAAGAATACGTACCTATGCACCCAGCCGATACACATAAAACTTGGTCTGACACAAGTAAAATAAGACAACTCGGATATTCACCTAAAACTCCAATAGGTAGAGGTGTATACGAGTTTGTTCAATGGTACAAGGATTATTATCATGTCAATTAATATTGCAATCATAGGTCATGGATACGTAGGTAAAGCAGTAGATCATGGCTTCTCTACGAGTCAAGTTTCAAAGTATATTGTAGATCCAATATATGGGTCTCCAACTATCGAAGATCTCGTTGGTAAGATTCGTTTGCATGCAGCATTTGTTTGTGTACCTACACCATTTGGTGATGATGGAAAGATTGATGCTTCTATAGTTAAAGATTCAGTACGTAAATTATCTGGTGCAATGTGTCCTATCGTTGTAAAGTCTACTACTACACCTGACGTTATCGAAGAACTTTATTTAGAAAACGAAAACGTAATTTACAACCCAGAGTTCTTGACAGAAAAGAATGCTTTACACGATTTTATCAATCCACCAATGCATGTACTTGGTGGTAAGAGGCAGTACACTAATAAAGTATTAGAACTATATGAAAACTACTCGCAGTGTACACCATGTCCAGCATACCACATGACTGCAAAAGAGGCATCCTTTGTAAAGTATGGAATCAATTCATTCTTAGCGAGTAAAGTTCTGTGGTTCAACCAATTTAAGGATGTGGTTGAAAAATGGGATGCTAAGTATAACGTAATTGTTAATGCAATAGGTACTGATCCACGTATTGGACACAGTCACACACAAGTACCTGGTCCTGACGGACGTAAAGGTTTTGGTGGTGCTTGTTTTCCAAAAGATACGAATGCGTTTTGTGCCTTTTCTGATGGAGACCTACCTGTACTTAAAAAGATTATTGAGGAAAACAATAAATACAGAAGTCAATATGAACTCGATGATCGTGAAAAAGAACAGAAAGTAAGTTATGAATAATTATGCGAGTATTATACCACTTATTGGCGGTGAAACAATCGCCATGCAAAACGTATTTAAGAAAAAACCGGAGTATATTTTAAGCTATGAACCGTTTAAAGCAAACGATACTCACCTTGTTGAGTACTATCAACGAAAAGTTCCCTACCATCTGTTGGGAGATAACGGGGTGGACAACCTACCTAGTGTCGATGTTGTTAATACCGTATGTCCTTGTGCTGGGCTTAGCAGTCTTAGTACTACAGCATCTACTGATTCTGCTGCTAACGATTGGATGCCTACCACAGCTCGTTATGTTTTGGGTACACTCCAACCTCGAGTATTCTGGGGCGAAAACGCACCAAGACTCGCTTCAGCAATGGGACGACCTATTGTCGAAAGTCTCCGCGAAATCGGTAAAGAGTTTGGATACACTTTCAGCATTTTTAAAACGAAGTCTATCCTTCATGGATTGAGTCAAGTCAGGGACAGAACGTTTTATTTCTTTTGGAAAGGTGATAAAGTACCAGTCTTTGAATATATAAAAAGGGAACACGAAAAAATAGAAGACACGATACGTTCCGTGAAACGTGATCCACAGGATCCAATGAATGTACTTACTAATAAACGTGTTCCTACAGAAGACCCGTTCTATCGATACATTTTAGAAGAACTAGAAAATAATATTAGTCATACAGATTTTCAAAATAAGATACAAAAATCTTATGATGTCTTGTGGTACATAGAACAACACGTTACCTATGATAAAGTTGCAAAGTGGATGGACAAGAATGGCTTTATAAAAAAAGCTGAACGCTGTCGTACAATGTTTGACAAATTAAAAGCTGGCGGTAACGTAATGAGAAGAGGTGTGTACATACCGAAAGATTATATAGGTGCCTTTGTTGGAGCACTACCTACAATGTGCACACACCCAGATGAAAATAGATTTTTAACTATTAGAGAATGTTTAAGTATTATGAAATTACCTTCTGATTTTGTATTACAAGGTGGCCTTAAAAATTTAAATCACATATGTCAAAACGTACCTGTCACTACTGCAATGGATATGGCAGAACACGTATTAAAATATCTTGATGGCAGACTTGATAATAGGATGATCGATACAGATTACTTAGTACAAGATAATAAGAATATGACATTGAATTACAAAAAAGACAGTGTACAACTTGACGCTTTTATGGTATAATAATGGATGAATTGGCGGACAAACTGAAAGTTGTTTTGCAAGAACTTAGTGATGTTATGAAACAACGTAAAGACAAGATTGAAGAAATACGTAATCAAATAACAATACTTGAAAATAAAAATGAAGATCTTGATCGCAAGGTCAGTGAAATAATGAGGGACTTTTAATGTCAATAATGGACAAACTAAAAAAGAATAGTAAGATCAAAGAAACTTCTATTCTTTCAGATTCTAAATTTTTTACAGAAAAAGATATGGTGCCAACCGACGTACCAATGATGAACGTTGCACTATCTGGTTCTGTTGACGGTGGGTTGGCGCCAGGTCTTACTGTGCTTGCCGGTCCATCCAAACATTTTAAAACTTCGTTTGGTCTTATCATGGCCAGCGCTTACTTAAAAAAATATAAAGATGCCGTGCTTCTGTTCTATGATTCAGAGTTTGGTTCGCCGCAAGCTTACTTCCAACAGTTCGATATCGATACAGAACGTGTACTACATACACCTATCACTAACGTAGAAGAACTAAAGTTTGATATTATCGCGCAGATGGAAGGTCTTGATCGCAATGATAAAGTTATTGTGATGATTGATTCAGTTGGCAACCTTGCTTCTAAAAAAGAATTAGAAGATGCTATCAACGAAAAGTCAGTTGCTGATATGTCACGTGCTAAAGCACTTAAAGGCTTGTTCCGTATGACTACACCATATTTAAATATGAAGAACATTCCGTTGATTGCTGTGAATCATACGTACATGGAGATTGGTTTATTTCCAAAAGCAATCGTATCAGGTGGCACAGGTATTTACTACTCAGCTGATAACATCTGGATTCTTGGTCGTCAGCAGGACAAGCAAGGCACAGAAATTAAAGGTTATCACTTTGTAATTAACGTGGAGAAATCAAGGTATGTCAAAGAAAAGTCTAAAATACCTATTAGCGTGTCTTGGGATGGCGGTGTTCAGTCTTACAGCGGCTTACTCGACGTCGGCCTTGCAGGCAATTACGTTGCTAAGCCTAGTAACGGTTGGTACTGTCGTGTTGATCGAACTACTGGAGAACTCATCGATCCAAAGGTTCGAGAGAAAGACACCTTGGATGAACAATTCTGGTTACCAATCTTTGAGTCCACCGATTTCAAAGATTACATTAAATCCAAATTTGCCATTGGAGGAACGGGAAGCAATGAGCTTGTACTCGAAGATACAGCATAAAGAAAACGTAACATATTCTCTTGTCCCTGGAGAAGGTGGTGACCAACATTGGTTGGTGAGATTTATTGAAGGACCATTTGCTGAAACTGTAATTCAGTATGGTGCCATCAAGCTAGTACCAGAAGATGAAGGTAAAATCTCATTTAACTTTTTTGTTGAGTCATCACCAGATCCCAATCTGACAAGTGAAGATGTAGATTTACAACTATGGTCAGGTGATGTACTCGAAGTAATACTTAGACAATCACTTGAAGAAGGATCAGCACAGATATTTGAAGAGCCAGATGCAAGCAAACCTTGAACTTACTATATTAAGAAATATATTAACAGACGAAAAGTATATGCGCAAGGTATTACCTTTCGTCAAACCAGATTACTTTGAAGGGATTTATCGTATCCTATTTAGAGAGGCTGGTAAGTACGTTGGAAAATACAATAAACTTCCAACTGCAGAATCATTTAAAGTTGAGATCGATCAGTCAGATAGACTTAGCGGTGAAAACTATACAGTAGCAGTTGACCTAGTGCCACAACTCTTTTCAAAGGAAAAGATCGATGAACAGTGGCTTGTTGACACTACAGAAAAGTGGTGCCAAGATCGAGCTATATATAATGCTATCATGGAATCTATATCGATAATCGATGGAAAGCATGAAACTCTAACTAAGGGAGCGTTACCTGACCTGCTTTCCAAAGCATTAGGTGTAGCGTTTGATACAAACGTTGGCCACGACTACATTGAAAACCAAGAAGAACGATACGAATTTTATCACCAACAAGAAGACCGCATTCCTTTCGACCTGGAATACTTTAACAAGATCACCAAAGGTGGTGTTCCTAATAAAACACTTAATATTGCTTTGGCAGGCACTGGTGTTGGCAAGTCTCTTTTTATGTGCCATGTTGCTGCTTCGGCTCTTGTACAAGGCAGGGACGTTCTTTATATAACGATGGAAATGGCGGAAGAAAGAATCGCCGAACGTATTGATGCTAACTTACTTAACACACCTATCGATCAACTTACAAATCTATCGAAAGAAATGCATAAAACCAAAGTTGAAGACATAGCACGTAAGACTACGGGTAAGTTAATTATTAAAGAATATCCTACTGGCTCTGCACACACCGGCCACTTCCGTGCATTACTCAATGAGTTAAAACTAAAGAAGCAGTTTGAACCACAGATTATTTTTATTGATTATCTTAATATATGTGCTTCTTCTCGTATGAAAGGAATGGGTGGTGCAATCAACTCCTATAATTACATTAAAGCAATTGCTGAAGAATTACGTGGCCTTGCGGTCGAGTTCAACGTACCGCTCTTCTCTGCAACGCAAACGACTCGTTCTGGTTATAGTAACTCGGATGTTGGGCTTGAAGATACGTCCGAGTCTTTTGGATTACCCGCTACCGCGGACTTAATGTTTGCTATCATATCCACAGAAGAATTACAAAATCGTGGACAGATGATGGTTAAACAATTAAAGAATAGATATAATGATCCTGTTGCAAACCGCAGGTTCGTTATTGGTGTTGATCGATCTAAGATGCGTTTATATGACGTAGATGAAAGTGAACAGGATCTTACAGACGATACGCCAGTTTTTGAGAAAACACAAGCGCACGAAGAAATGTCAAAATTTAAGGATTTTAAGCTATGATTTATAGAGGACCAGGAATCAGTACGTATTGGGGAAGCGATGAGTATGAAGATCGCAGAGCTGAAGTTATGAAAAATGAATTAGGCTTTTATATCGATATGTACAGAAAAGATAAGCTCGTTGAATCTAGGCCTCTATACGAACACAGCCAAATGTATGCAGAAAGTGCTGCAGAAAATTATGTTATGGGAATTCTTAATCCATGAAAGTACGACTTATTAGTTACAGTAAACCACCGGAGGAACTCTATGTTGGTGACAACGTCCAAGAACTCATTGCGTATACAGCCCGTGTCTCGAACCCATCGAACCAAGACAACACCGAAACGTCAGAAAGATTACTACGATACCTCATTAGAGAAAAACACTGGTCGCCATTTGAAATGGTTAGCGCTTGCTTGGAAGTAGAAACTACCCGTGATATCGCAAGGCAGCTTTTGAGACATAGATCATTCTCTTTTCAAGAGTTTAGTCAGAGATATGCTGACCCTACACAAGATCTTAAGTTTCAATTGAAAGATGCACGTCTACAAGACACAAAGAATAGACAGAATAGTATAAATGTAAAAGATCCAGACTTACAACTAGAATGGTTAAAACAACAATCGGAGGCAGTCAATGCAGCAAAAAAATCTTACAGCTGGGCAATCGAAAATGGTATTGCTAAAGAACAAGCTCGTGCAGTTTTACCGGAAGGTATCATGGAATCTCGATTGTATGTCAACGGCACCATTAGGTCCTGGATACATTACGTCGGATTACGTTCAGGTCATGGGACGCAAAAAGAACACATACAACTCGCAGTAGAATGTGCGAAAGCTTTAGAACCTATCTTTCCTATGATTATGGAGTTTTGTAATGAAGAAGATTAACTATAAATTTAATGAGAAAGAACTAATTAAAGAGTTTCAAGAATACATTGATTCGACGTATAGCGCTCACTACTCAAAAGATAACTTTCAAGCTACTGAGTTTATTATTGATGGCGGCCATGGCACTGGATTTTGCATTGGTAATGTATTAAAGTACGCACAAAGATATGGTAAAAAAGGTATGGCTTCAGATGCTAGAAAAGATTTAATGAAAGTCTTACACTATGCTTTGATTCAATTATACGTTCATGATGTTGAAGAAGACTTACCTTTGTTTGATAGACGCTGACATTCAACCTTGAAGTTTTCCCAAGTAGTATCCATAAAGGTTTCGTATATTCGTTCTCTATGATATTCACATGTCTTTAAGTCTTTGTAAGACAAGTGATCAAAGTTATAAACAGTAGCTCCTATTTGGATGAGAATCGCATATAACATAACTTATACCTGTCTTTTAAGTCAGAACATTTTTCTTCTAGTCTCGTAGGTTTATAAGGAACGTCAAATCTATCAACTACCTCATAGGCATAACCAGCAAAAACTAGTAAACCTATGAGATAAGTTAATGCTATAAAGAAAAGATAAATCATACTGCACCAGATACTGCGAACCAAATGGCAAATATACCAAATATCAAAGCACCAATTACAATAGCACCTATCTTTATTTGTTCCCATACTTCTTCTTGTTCTTTTCTTTTTGCTATGGCTGCTAATCTTCGAGCTTCTTTTTCTTCTTGTATTCTTTTAGCTCTTAAATCTAGTATGCTTTGCCACGTACCAGGACCAAAGCGCATGTCTACTAGAGTTCTCATTTCTTGTAGTTTTTCTTCAGCCAGTTTGGCATCTATTACTTCTTGGGCTACGTTATTGATACCAAACTGATCTTTTACACTAACGCCTGATTTTTTGTTTCTTTGTTTTTGGCAATCTTCAGCACCTTGGAACAATCCATCGATTGCCCCAGCGATTTCTCCAATGTCTTTTGCAGTATCGATATTCGACTTAATAAAATCAACACTTGACTTTACCAATGCTATGCCGGCTAAAACTTCTGCGACGACCATTTCGATCTACCTATGTTAAAGTTAGATAGATATAAATCAAATAGGGATATAATATATTCCACTCTCAGTAATATTTATATTTACATTCAACACTACTTGTGGTATAATATAAATATAATTGAAGATGCTAGAAGGTAGACTGGACTCGGGGGCGGTACCCGACGCCTCCACCAATATTCACCGACCGGTGCATGCTTATGGGGGCGAAATAGGATCGACAGATGCTGGAGTCTTCGAGAAGTAAATGCAAACGATAACGTTGCACAACCTAAGTTTATGAAGAAGCGTAACACCTTCGCTCGTAAAGTTGGGTTTACTAAAGGTATGGCCTTAGCTGCCTAGTCCTTACGGGCCCGCCGGAGCCTGGGAACAGAATCCGGCACACATTTTTTGATTGGAAAACATAATGCAAAAATTTACTAGAGACTTGATAATAGCATTCACATTTGGAATCGCAGTAATAATAGGTTCTAACCTAGCATTTTCACAGCCAAAGGAAGGTATCGAATGGCGAACAAAGCCGGTACAGTGCGGACCTGAAAAAGAATTTTGGCCAGTGTTAAATCAACACGGTGAAAAAGCTTTGCTTGGAGCAATCACAAAACTAGAAGCTCCTGGTGAACCTACAACTTATATGCCAATTTACGTATTCACAAATACGGATACAGGAACTTTCACTATAGCAGAGTTTCATTTACATTCGAATGAAGTATGCATTATAGGCTATGGCAGTGGTATTGATTTTGATGTACAAGATCTTTTCGAAAATAGACAATCTACTGGAACTTAGGAGTAAAATATGCTAACTAAAATGAAAGATTTTATTTCATGGAATCCAAAACATTTAGCAGAGGCTGAAGTTGTAAAATCTCGTGCTTTAAGAAATGAAAAAGGTGGATATTGGTGGCATGCAAAATTAGCTTTTAAAGAAGCTGGTTTTTCGCTTATCATGTCTATTGGATGGTTTCTACACGCATTATTACCATGGTTATTCGACTTCAAACTTTTAGAAGCACAAGTGGATAGATTAAGAATGATTTCAAGAATTTTACCTGATCTACCGCTGTTCAAGAAAGTTAAGTTTCTTAAAAAATAATGTACCCTGTAAGTGAAGGGCGTATTACCTTTTCAAGTGGAACTACTAATACGCCTAAAAAAATTTGGCATCCTAAAGATAAACTTAATTTAACGTCTGAGGTTTATAAAAGAACACACAACTTAGACGCTTCTTCACGCATATTAAACTTTATGCCACGCTATCACATAGGTGGATTAGCTTTGGAATTAGCAGGTCAATATGTAGGTGCTAGTGTTACAAATATAGAATTTAACGCATATAATTTTTTAGATCAACTTGACGATTACAGCCACACAATGCTGCCTGATTCATCAATAAGTGCATTGAGAAAAACTAAAAAATTTAATGATTATAATTTCAAAGATAAGTTTTTGCATTGTGGAACTGAACCACATAAGAAAGAAAATATTCTTTCATTAGTAGAAAGAGGCGGTACAGCATTTTGTAACTGGGGAATGACAGAAATAGGTCCAATCTGTATTCATACTACATTTAAACCGTATGATACTGAAAGAGTAGAAAAATATTTTAAACCAGGATTTTTACTAGGTGATAATTTTGAAATAGAATGGAAAACAGATTCAGATGAATTAGTAGTGAGAAGTGAGATGTCAATATACAAAGATTGGTTTTATACAGGTGATATTGTAAAGTTCGTAGATGGAGCTTTGTACTATGTCAAAAGAAGATAATTACTTTGTAAGTCAAGATTTTGACAAATATGATTTAGATAGATTTATGTCTATATGTAATAAGTTAGGTTACAAAAACAATATATCTAGAAAAGCAATGAAGATTGACTGGGTGCGTAAAAACTTTGGTGACTTTTGGGCTTTTGTAAAAAATGATAAAATAATTGCGGTATCCGGATGTCACCCGTTTCCAGATTTAAACGACACATATAGAATAGGATTCAGGGCTGCACAATTGCCAGGTGAAGATCCTTTCATAGGATTATCTAAGTATGGATATAACTCTATTTCTATAAGAGTCTTATTGCAATATCAAATAAAATTTTGTGAAACAATTGGAATAGATAATTTTATATTGACAACGAATTCAAAAAGTACTGGTCACTTATACATGTCGCATATGATGCAGGTACAAATAAATAAATGTACAAATTTAACTGAGTACTTAGGTGAAAAAATGCTATACGGTGTAAATCAATCATTGTGGAAATATAATATTAATGAATATAAAAAATCGATATTAAGATTAAAACCAGAGAAGTATTACATTATATGAAAAAGCTTATGATTGTTGGAGGTGACAGCTACACTGATCCTAATTTTGGTATATACAAAAAATTTAACATATCGCCTTGGCCTACACATTTGGCTAAACTAAATAATTATGATATGATTAATACTGCTACAGGTGGTTCTAGTAATAGACATATTTTCAATTCAGTAGTTGATGCCATTATTGATAATCAACATAGAGAAATGATAGTCGTGACAGCTTGGTCTGAATTATATAGACTATCATTTATTGATGATGTTGATCTTGATAGTACAATATGGTTATTCAGTGATAAAGAACATAAATTTAGATGCACATTATCTGAAGGTCTTAAAAAATATTTTACTAGAATAAATCCTTTAAGAAAAGAATATATTAAACTTATAAAAGATAAGTGTATTGACCAGAAAGAATTTGATAGTAAGTTAATATCGCAATCATTTAAAAATATTTGGTTATTACAAGATTTCTGTAAAAATAGAAATATACCTATGTATCATTTTCATACGTATGATCCATTAGCATATGATTATAGCCTATCAGTACAAATTTATGGTGATGTAGAAAAATCTTTGTATGAAAACATTTATCTTACATATGTAGAAAAAGATGAAAACTATGTAGGACATGACTATTGCTTGTATAATGATATAGAAAAAAATAAATATTTTATTAAGAATGGCGATATTACGAATCTACACGCAAATCAAGAAGGTCATATACATATAGCTGAAAAAATAAGTAAGTTTATAAAAGATGGTGTAAGACCTGAGTCTAATATTGAAGAACACGGTGAGCTTTATAGGATAATAAGAAAATGAATCCTTTCTATACACTATTGCCTACAGATAGGCCAGCAATCAGCGATATTCATCAGACAATAACATATAAGCAACTTATATCTGAAGCCATAAAAATAAGAGATTGGTTTTCATCGATGGGTTATAAACGAGGCCATCGTATAGGAATTGCTGGTCAGCAAAGTATAGAGACATACAAATACTTTCTTGCAGCCTGGATGATTTCATCTGCTGTAGGGCTTAGAATTGATCAAAAACAAAATGATTGGAATCATAAAATTCCTGCAAGTAATTTAAATGTAGTTATAGAACTAGCAGATGAAGTTTTAGTACATCACAAACATTTTGATAAATCTATTGAGTGCCCTAAAGAATTTGCTACATACTTTAGTTCAGGAACTACAAGTAATAATTGGGCACAAGCTCAGTCGACTCCTATGGTTTGGGAAATTGACGAGTATAACTGGGGGCAAAGCTTAGATGTAAATCATTATTGTCGTGCAATCGCAAACCCATGTGTACATGAACCATCGAAGAATATTCAAATACAAGTTATGCAACCTTGGATTACATGGGGACAAGAAATGGTTGCTTACAATCTAATACATCAAGGGCATGTCATTTTAGTAAATGAAATTCAAGAGTGGGATATTTTATTAAGAAGGTTTAAACCAACGTGGACTGTAATGTTTCCTATGATAGCTTTTAGATTAATGGAAAAAAATACGGGTGCTAATCATAAGCTAGATTGCGTAGAGATGTCAGGTGTACGTCCAACTATGAATCAAATAAATGATATGAAAAAGTTTTTCAATTGCGATTATTTTACATCACACTATGGAACATCACAGGCTGGTAATGTAAGTTACAATAGTGGTGATGGAAAAAACTTACAACATATAGGAAAAGTATGCGATGGATTTATACATGCCTTTGGAGAAGATATGCACCGTATAGGTAAAAATGGAACTATGGAGATAAAGTGGCCAGCAAATCCACCTACAATGTTAAATGAAGATGGATACTATGATACTAACGACATAGTTGAATTAGGTCATGATGGTAACTATCATTTTCTAGGTAGAGCTAATGAAATGCTTATGATACGTGGTGGATCAAAGTTCCAGGCGCCAAGTGTCGAAGATAGACTTATGGAAAATATTAATATAAAAGAAGCGTACATATATCCAATACCTGATCCTAACATAAACGAAAAAGGATCACTATTTCAAATACCCGGTTGTCTATATTATGGTGAAATAACAGTAGATGAAGTTAAAGAATACTGCGATCAGCAACTACCACCTTATATGAGACCTATACAGATTCATAAACTAAAGAATAAACTTTCTACATTTACTGATGAATCTGTATGGAAAGTTCGTAGACTACATATGCATGATTCCTTATTGGAGAATAAAGATGAATGGTGCTCATCTTCTTATTATCAATAGTCTAC
>CEOI01034645.1_pt1 | contig 17497 bp, 17 predicted proteins | sample 530351 | NCBI WGS metagenome assembly CEOI01 (sample SAMEA2619962, study PRJEB7988) | marine metagenome | biome: marine biome (ENVO:00000447); feature: deep chlorophyll maximum layer (ENVO:xxxxxxxx); material: "saline water (ENVO:00002010), including plankton (ENVO:xxxxxxxx)" | depth 17 m | reverse complement strand
AGATTCTACCTTTGTAAAAGACATTGCGGTTTTTTAGATATTTATATATTACTACTAAGTTATTGATGCAGTGATGTTAGTGATTTCAATTTCACTTCCTTCAACAACATCAAATCTAACACATGTATCACAATGTCTTTGTGATGTAATAACAGTCGAAGAAGTTAAACCACTAATAAAAGAATCAATGAAATCAGTATAAGAAGCAGAAGCATCAAGACCAGTTGCTGTCAGAGTTTCAGTTGATTCATTAGACAGTGTTACAGTCACACTAACATCTACTGTTGATTGTGCGGTTTCAAGATTAAGAAACCACATTCTCCAATATCCATCAGAATCATCAAGTTCAGTGTTATGGTTAGTAACAACAGCAGGTTTGATATAAGAACCAGAAACATAATTTGGAGTATATCCTGGTTCTACCTGTGAACGTAAAAACTCATAGTTGTTGGCGACAACTTTATTACGCCTTTCTTCGTAACTATCAAATCTATTTTTGATTTGTTGAAATTGAAGTCTTTGTGCTTCTTGTTCGTGATTGTTAGACATAATTATTAAGATGGAGTAAGAGTGTTACTAGTTGCCGAAACAGTTCCCTGTGAGTTGGTGAATTGTGCGTCAACTTTAATAGTTGTTCCACCAGGAAGTTCGGTATCAGGAGCATTACCTGTAGGAAGTGTTGCTGGGAAAGTAATTGTATTGTCTAATAGATATCCCATATTAGTAAATCCAGGATCCGAAGTAGTTAAATCGGTGACTGTTCCAGAAGCATTAATTTGGGCATATAAAGTAGAAATATTTCCACCAAAATAACTGACGGTATTTGTAACAGGACTACTAGTACTAAATGTACCACTAATATCATTAACAGTCATAGTGTTTGAAGAAATTACACCGACAGAAGCAGTAGTACTACCTTGACGAATTCTATCTCCAGATCTAATAGTATTATTAGCCAAATTAGTAGTATCAGTAAAAGTTAATGTGGTAGTATCTTTAGCCCAAAATCCAGATCTATAGTACCAAGCACTGGTACTCCAATAGCTAAACCTACCGGCACCAAATATCCAACCACCATTAGCTACTGCTGCTTTTTGTCCTCGTGAATCTAAGAGTTCATAAGGTGAATAAATGGTACTATTATAATAACTCACGTTATTACTACTATAAATTGCAGGTGTCCAACTAACTCCACCATTAGCACTTTGAGCATAAAGCCAATAGCGATCTGAGTTGCCAGTACCACCAGTATATCCACTACAAACAGCAATTAGTCTATTACGAGACCAAGTATACCCCCATACTCTAACAGTTGACCAATTATTAAAACCGACAGTAAATTGAGTATATGTCTCACCACCATCACCCGAGTAATATGAATATGAAGTAAAACTATTACCATCAAATCCAATAGTAAATTGATTAGTATTATTTGGATTTACTGCAACAGAACTTTGCATTATACCTCCAGAAGGAGCTGTAATTTCTTTCTTAAATACCCAATGACTGGTACTTGTTCCATCATTTACCGAGAAGTCACAAGTATAAAGACGATAACGATAAGTTCCAGAAACATCAAAACGTATACAAAAAGTAATTTTATTTCCGTGATTCCATTGCGCAACCATATATGGACTAGTATAACCAGAAGGTATACTCATAGCACCATTAGCACTCCAATCAAATGAGACTTGGGTTGTACTAGTAGTATCATTAGCATAATCAGTTAAATCACCAGTAGCCACATGCATAGTTGAAGTCTGTGACCAAAATGTAGCATACTGTGTACCAACATGAGCAAAGAAATAATCTGAATAATCAGCATTAGCTAAATTATTATGTTGAAGTATTGGTCTCCAAGTTTCAGAACTTTTTGTAGAAATACTATCAATAAATTGCCATCCACCAAGATTGGAACCCTTATTAATTATTATACAATCAGGTTTGTACATACAGTAGGTTTGTATATCACTCGAAGAATTGTTTCCAGCAGTATCCTGATACCAGTTTCTAGATTGTGTAAGTGTGGTATCAGTGTAATAACTATATGCATTAAGTTGTGAAGAGTTGGAAGCACTTTGTACGGCATCTTGATGATAAGGCGTATTATTAATGATTCCTTCCTGTGTCTTCCAGAATTGGGGGCTATTGGTACTGCTCATATTGTGTGGGAAGTTTAAAAATCCAGACCCACCAGTTCCTCTGTAAAATATAGGAGCGCACCATTCATAATAACTACTGCTGCTGGTACCGCCACCATTCTGAGTGGTTTGTACTGTCTGACTATTTAAATTTGTACCAATATCATCATTTTCGGTAATAGTAGTAATGTTAGATGTAGATGGAAAAGTACTAAATGTTCCACTAAGAGTTACTTTAAGATTCTTTGTGGTTTTAGGTACTCCTTCAGGATTTAATACTGCTACTGCACTAAATGATTGTGATGTATATCGTGGACCAGAAGAGTTATCTTCTGAAAGTGTAAGAGATCCAACAGTTGCAGGACCGAGAGTATTAATTTGAGATGTAGAAGCACTAGCAAGATCAAATGTTAAAGGACCACCTTGATTAGATGCAGTACTATCAGTTGCCGTTGTTACGGCACGGACATAGTATCCAGCATCAGGACCTGCAAAAGTATATGTTGTCCCTGTCGATCCAATATTAAACCATCCATCAGTTCCATTAAATGATCTCTGCCAACGAGTAGAATATGTGTAAGGTGAAGTACCACCAGTTACTGTACCTTCAGTAGCAGTAGCAGTATCTCCAACACCAAGACCACTAGTAGAAACAGTTGTTGCAGTTGCTTCTGATAATTGAGTGAAATTAGACTGAACAACAACCCAACTAAAATAGGTCGTCCCAATTTGAAGGTCTCCCGTATATGTTGTATTGTTGGTCGTCGTTCCAGGACTATCAGAATACTTTAACTTGAAAGTGAATTTACCAGCACTGTTTACAATACCAACATCCTGATTTGCAAATCTTGTACCAGATCCAGATGCACTATTATCAGTTAATACAACAATATCACCAGCAGTAGCATTCAGTGTGATTTCTTGTGAACTTTCTAATGTTCCACCAGAAAAAGGAACACCACCGTTTGTGATTATGTAAGGATCTGACTGTGTACCAGTTCCACTAACGAAAGCAGGAGAAGCAGTCACATCTCCTGGTGCTGGGTCAGCGTTTGTAGTGGCAGAAACAGCTTCTATAATACTACCCTGCTTTACATAAAGGCGTCCCAAATCTGTAGCGAAACAGATTTCACCCTCTTCAAGAGCAGCAAGTGCATTGACTGTTGTTAAGTTTGCGTATGTACCCCTAGCAATTCTTACGGGTGTACGAGTAGATGGAACGCCCATTAGGTAAATTCTCCTCCGTTTATTTCTGTACCAGCGCCAGCGATAGAACTAGCTGAATTAAAATCACCACCATCAACAACAATAACTCCAGAACCACCACTTCCACTTGTAATACTAATATCAACGGTTTTTGTTCCAGAATTATATGAAATACTGTTGCCAGCACCAACAAAGTTTAATGTGGTTACAGATTCACCATTAGTTATACTAGTTCCAGTAGAACTAATTCCAAGATTAAATCCATTTGTGGCGGTAATAATACCAGAAGCATTAATATTTCTGGTATTTACATCTTCACCAAAAGTATTACCGGATACGATAATATTTGGTGCATGTAAAGTATCACCAACATATAAACTATTTACAAAAGTACCAACTCCTACAAATGATGAAATTCCACTTACATTGAGATCCTGAATCTCAAGTCCTGTAGTGTGAAGATTAGAACTACCTGCAATAACACCATTAGTATGTGATAATGTAAGTGCCGTTCCTACATTAACAGTATTGGTATCACCATCAAGAACAATAGTTCCTGTTCCAATAGTTAATATACCAGTTACTCTAGCATCACCTTGAACTACAAGATCTTCAGTGAAGGTAGTTCCTGTACCAATCTTGGCGGTTAGTGCTTCAACATTATCAGAAGTAGTTAATCCTACATTACCAGTTCTACCATAGAATCCAGTAACATTACTAGATACTGCACCAACAAATCCAAGATGTCTAACTTGGATTTTTACATTATTACCAGGGGGATTGGTGAAGGATAAAACACTACCAAAAATACTATAATCTCTTGTAGTGGTATCATTTGGACTCTGAACTACACCGTCAAGAGTAACTAAGATACTTTGACTATTGGGAACAACTTTAGAAAGAGTGAAATTAGTTAGAGAGTTATTACCAATAAAATTATCAATGCGATGATCTGTAATATCATAAGTTGGGAAACTATTCGCAATGATATTTCCCCAAAAGACATCAGAAGAAGTCGGTGCTGTTGAAAATACAATAACACTCGGATGCTCAATTCCAAATCCATCAGGTGGATTAGAACTTGAATGTGGTTTCTGAAGAACTCCGTTAATACTAACTAATAGTTGAGCGGCACCGTTAATCTTTGCTTTTTGCCCACCATTATAAGTTGCTCTGAACTTTGTATTAACACCATCAAATCCAAGTGTTAATGAATGATTTAATCCAGAACCAACCGTTGATAAATCAATAGAATTTCCAAGTAATGCATCACTATATGATGATGCTAGTTTAATGGTATTAATACCATTGTTTATAATGTAGTATTCAGTTCCAGATGAAAGACCCCCAATATTACTTCCACCACCATTATTATAAACAACTCTCTGCCCCGCGATAAAACGGTGATCATAATCTATGATTGTATCAGCAGAAAGATCTAATTCTGACGCTGGATTAAACGTCAGAATATACGATGATACATCATCAAGTAATTTAAAGTTGCCTGTAGTGTCCCCTATAAGATAGGGATTTCCAATAAGGGGCATCTGAATCTATAGATTACCTTCGTTAGTATTATTTATCAGGTTACTAATGTGGCAATAACAATAACTATTACTTTATTTACTAAGGTGCTGGACTTGCATAACGAATCATAAGAATCCCAGAACCACCTTGTCCACCTGGTTGAGCCCCTGGATAAGATGGAGGCACATAAGAAGAACCACCACCACCGCCACCCGTTGCAATAACTCCTGGTTGAGCGGAAGGACCAGTAGGATTCTCTTGAGGATTACGCCCTTGTCCAGGAAATGGTGCTGCTTTAATCATAGCACCATCTCCACCTCCACCAGATCCACCTCTACCAGCACCAGGAATAAGGTTTCTATTTGGACTTGGAGTGTCTGGATTCCACTGAGATGGAGTAGAAGGACCTCCACCACCTCCACCACCTCCAACTGTTCCTGTTGAACCTAAAGCAGTTCCAAAATCAGTATAAGTTGTGGGTAATTGTGGAGCTATAACTGATACAGGAAATTCTGGATTTGCTAAACCATTTCCACCATTTCCAGCTTGCATTGATCTGTAATATGTGGGAGTATTACTTGGCCAAGGGGGTGTTGACGGAAATCCAGCATAAGGTGGTTTTGAAGCATGACTTCCAGCACCACCAGCACCACCACCTCCACCAGCTGAAGTTGGAACTGCTGTCTGGGTAGGATAGTTATAAGTTGATTGTCTAAATGTCCCCCCACCAGGATTTCCTTGTCCAGCAATACCAGCTCCTCCTGGACCAGTATTTTCGAAGTAATTCTGTGGTGGGGCACTTGGCAGTGGTGGACCATAACGAACGTTAGATCCACCACCAGATGCTCCAGGTCCACCTCTATAACGATCTCCATACCATGGTGAATTTGGGTCAACTGTAGGGGAACCACCCCCACCTCCACCACGGGCAGTATAAGTATTACTAGGATGTGAAATTGATGAATCATTCCCAGGATTAGTGTATGGACTACTATCTCCACCACCACCAATCGTTACAATATGATCGCCACTAGAAAGCAGTACAGTTGGTGCGGTATGTCTGATAACACCACCGGCTCCTCCGCCACCGGCAGGATAGCTGTAAGTAGATGGTGATGATGGACAATATCCTCCAGCACCACCTCCACCTACAAGAACCATTACAAAGTCATTTGGACTGGTTGGCACCGAACCTGTCGCAGTTAAAATGCCAGATGATGTGAAAAGATGAAATTTATGATATCCAGTAGGGGATGTTGAGTCAACTTGTGTGAAGACAATATCTCCGCCTTGTATTGAGAATGAAGAAGAAACTGTTCTAAAAGTGTAATTATTAGAACCTTCATAATATAAATTACCAGAAGTTCCCTGGATACCTTGGCTTGGAAGAACTACGTATATGGTAGAACCAGAAGGTAAATCAGATGTTGGATTGATAATTAATTGTGTTCCAGAAATACTTAATCCAGAAGCAGCAGTTCCACTAGTGATAGCAAAAGACTCAACTAAGGTTCCTGTGTTAGATGTCCATTCAGCATTTGGACCTGTATAAACAGAAGAACGAATTTCTATTGTTCCCGTTCCAGCAAATTGAATATTTTGATCAAAGGTAATTGTTATATTTGTATCTACAGGAATACCTAGACCCAATGCTACTGGATTAAATGCAATAATTTTTGGTGTAAAAGTTAATCCAGACCCATCACCACTAAACGATGATGCTGTAATAATTCCTGCAGTATTGATACTTCCATCAAAAGAAGTTGCAGTTACAACACCAGATACAACAGCACCACCAGCAGAAACATTAATACCACTTCTTGCGGTTATTACTCCAACAGAATCAATATTAGTTACATCCTCATAAGTTAAAGTACCACCAATACTCACACTACCAGAAAAGGTTGCTGCAGTTCCAACAATACCATCAGGAAAATTTACAGCATCCGTTCCATCTCTATTGGTAATAGCATCAACGTGTAACTTAGACATTTTTTATATGCTACTTTTTACTTATTTATTATGCACTAGCAGGCGCAGCATAGCGAATCATCACAACACCCGATCCACCATTACCAGAATCAGATGGCTCTTCACCTCCACCTCCTCCACCACCAGTTGCGAAAGCACCATTTTGTGGTATATTAGTATTTAATGTAGGTATTGCTGGAACCGGACCTCTCTGTGGAGAAGTTGGAAGTGATGTAGTTGGATATGAACTGGTGGGACGAGGACCACAGTTACCGCCACCACCATATCCACCTCTTTGGACAGCACCATAACTAGGTGAATAACCACCTGCACCACCACCAGCCCAATAATCATTTGTAGGACCAGTTGTTATCCAAGTATCGCCAGGAATATCTGCTGATTGAATATGTGGTTGTAAAACAGATGAATTAAATGCTGGATTTCTAGCACCATCTCCACCTTGCCCAGGTCTAAAGTAATGCTGTGGAAATGCAGGTCCAGGATAGAATTGACCATTTCCCCCAGCACTTCCAGCACCGCCACCACCTCCAGCAGCTACGGACAAATAAGATGGATCGGATGGTGTCTGGTAATTATTATATGAAGTTCCTCCAGGATTTCCTTGCCCAGTAATACCTGATGCTCCTGTTTTAGGTTGTTGTGGAGCATATCCACCACCCCCACCTCCACTACCACCAGTTTGTGCAGTTACTGGGTTTGGATAACCTTGACCTCTTCCTCCACCATAAGCAATTAAAGTATATGTTGGAGAAGTTAAAGTTGTTTCTGTTCCACTTTGACCATAAGTTTGTTGAGGATTTGATCCAACACCACCAGCACCAATAGTAACTGTATAATCATTTGCTACGAGTCCGATAGTTGAACCAGTTTCTGCAATATATCCACCGGCACCGCCGCCGCCACCATGATTATTATATGATGATGCATTTGCCCTATTTCCGGCACCGCCACCACCAATCATCATAAAGGTGAATGAATCAGCGTTTGCTGTATTTTGTGATGTAGTTAAAATACCAGAGCTTGTAAAAATATGATACTTATAATATCCAGTTGGAGAATTTGGATCAATAAGATTTAATTCTAAATCTCCACCCTGTGCTGTGAATCCTGTCGATTCTGTTTGAAAATTATAGTTATTAGATCCAGCGTAGGATATTCCTTCTGTATTAGCAATACCTGAAGAAGGTAGTATCACATAAACAGTTGCCCCTTGGGTCAGATTACTTGTTGGATTAATAATAAGTTGTGTTCCAGAAATAGTTAATCCAGAAGCAGGAGTTCCACTTGTAATCGCAAAAGATTCTAAAATAGTTCCTGATATAGAGTCCCGACGAATCTCAATAGTACCAGAACCTGAGAAGTAAATATTTTGGTCAAAAGTGATTGTAATATTTGTTGTTATTACTGCACCAGTAGATAATGCTGCTGGATCAAATGCAATAATTTTTGGTGCAAATACTAACCCAGATCCATCACCACTAAATGCAGATGCTGTAATAATACCAGTGGTATTAATACTAGCGGTTGGTGGAAGAGAAACATTCTGTAAATCAGAACCATCACCACTAAATGCAGATGCTGTAATAATACCAGTGGTATTAGCATTAGCACTCGTACCAAGAGTTATATTATCTAAATTAGATCCATCACCAGAATACGAGGTTGCAGTTACAACACCAGTTACAACAACACCCTTTGGTAATAGTGGTGCTCCTGTACCGTCTAAATCATAAATTTCATCAACCTGTATTTTAGACATATCTCTATGCGAAATCCATTTTTACTTATTTATCACTCAGCAGGTGATTCTTCTTCTGGTTCAGGTGTAGCATCTACAAAATCCCAACCCGTAGTATTATCTGCTTGATATGCAGATTCGTTCCATTCATAATAACCAATTTGACCTTCAGTCAATTCTGGCATTGCAATTGGTGGATTCCAATCACCATCACTATCTAAAGTCCAAGAAGAATATGGTTGTTGACTGATAAACATATCCAATCCTTCATTATAAACCATACCGATACCGGCATAACATTTTCTAATACTGTGATTATATGAAGTTTGTTTCCAGTTAGTATTTTCACCATAGAGTGATCTGCAAAATGCAATACCAACGGATTCATCCTCATTACCTTCAGCATTAATATTTCTATTATTAGAAACAACAATAACTCTTTTAACAATATTGTTAGAATCTAATTCTGCAAAATGAGCCATACTCTTTGATAAAATCTTTCTAATATTTATAAAAAAACCGAACATTTTACTGTTCGGTCAAATATTTAATTCCTATTGTTTAAAAGTAAGTTATATGAAATAGAAATCCTTTCAGATTCCGTTTGTTTTACATTAACTTCATGTTGCAAATGTGCTGGAAATAAAAGCATTTCACCTTCTTTTGGAACATGAACATAGTTTATTGAAGGAAAAATTGTTGGTTGATTATCTTCATCTTTCACGTAAATAATAGATGAAAAATCCCCAGCATGATTATGAATTGGATTATCGTCTCCCTTGTATGTGAAGTTCATCCAAATATCATAACCATCATAGTGACCAATATTATCTCTCATCACAACAGTGCGATTATAAAGACTATCCTGTCTTTTTAATGGAGAATTTATGGACTCCAAATATATTTCAGCAAAATGGAGTACATACCCAAGAAAAAATGAATTATCAATATACTTCTTAGGAATAGCAGTTTGATATGAATTGTGTCCCGTTCCTACATTTCGATGGTTAAGAAGTTCTGCATATTCATCATCTTTAATTTTCCTACAAGGTTCAATCCATGATTTGACTTCATCAAAAATTTTATCAGGAAGTTGAACCTTCATGATCATATTGGGTGTTTGACCAATCAGGGTAATGTTATCAAAAATTTCTTCAAGTGTTTTCATCATTCCCTCGCCATATCGTTAGCACATTGAGCACGTTGTCCATCAGCAAGCACATAATGGAAGAATACTTGATGATAAAAAGTATCATCAATATCTCCAAGTTTACGAATAAAGTATTCTCCACTATGTCTTGATTGAAGTGGTTCACGCCAGTGTGGACGTTCACAACCTTTGTAAACCATACCATCACCAGGATTCAAACAAACTGAACGGTGTTCGCCTGATTCAAGAATTTCAGTCTTATCTTCATTATAAGTATCGGGTGTTTTAATCCAAAGTGGCCAACACTCTTCAAGATTAGTACTGATATGAACACTAACAGAAATTTCGCAAGCAGGTCTATCTGCATGAAGTGCAAGTGCTTGTCCTGCAAAGTAAAAGCGATCATAATAGTAGGTATTATATAATTTCCTACCAATTGCCTTTTCTAGTTTAAGACGAATACCAGAATGAATGTGTCTATATTGTGGATGAGTATAAACGGCAAGTGATCCTTCAACCTGCCCTTCTAATGGTTGATAAGAAAACTGATCATCTCTCTTACCCCAATAATTGATTTGACCCCTCTCTTTAGGAACTGGACGAAAAAGTTCATCAGCGTCCCACAAATCTTTAATTACAAGATATCCATCTTTATCAAATTGTTCATTATGAGTCCATGATGTACCACTATTAATTTTTTCTTGGAACTGAAGTTGTTCAAACGTCATTTGTTCTGCCATGATTTACCTCACTTCCAGCGGGGACCGACAGTCCATCCAACAATAGACTTACGAAGACCAGACTTCACAGGGAGAACACGATGTTGAGTACGAGAATCAAACAAGATTACAGTACCGCGCTTTCGTGGAGCAAAATATGATGCACCACCTTCATCCAGAAGTTGAAGATTTCCACCTTCATAATCATCAGGATCAGACAATTGAAGCACGAACGAAAGTTTGCGAACGAGTTCAATGTTCTCATTCAGAAAATCATTAGCAAGTCCTTCTTGACGATTACCAACGGATTGTGGTTTATATGCACCAGCAATACCTGCATCATTATGCCAACTATAGAATTGTCCAGGACCATATTGAGTGTATTGCATTGATTCTCCATCAATACACCTCAGGTCATACAGAAAGTTTTCACGATTTGCACGCTCAATATAATGCCACATAAATCCACCCAACCAGTGAGTGGTAGGAATCCATGCGTTCTGAGAATTGCGCTTATCCTTATTCAGGGCATCTCCCATAAGACGAGAGTCGCCCATTTCAGGATCAAATTTATCCGTTAGATCTTTTTCTAAAATAGTTACAATGTCTTCAGGTATATCAGAAAAATACCAAACACTTTGAAATGCCAATGTTCACACTCCTATTATTCAATATCAAGTATAGTTCAATTTTAATTTAAAGTCAATCAAATAGTAACAGCATAGCGAATTAGAACAATTCCAGAACCACCATTTCCAGCAGTACTAGTATCAGATCCTCCTCCTCCGCCACCCATATTTATGGTTGCATTTACTGGTGTAGCATAAGGACTTGGTGGTGATCCTGGATATGCTGGAGGGTAGTATGGTTGGTAGGGTCCCGGCATATTCTGAGGATATCCCCATCCACCACCACCTGGTCCAGCATATCCACCGACCGATTCACCTGGAGACTCGGGTGATGCTCCTCCACCACCGCCGCCAGCATATAAACCAGTCGAACCTATCGCACCTAAGAAATTAAGAGGCATAACTGGTATTGGAACATATCCTGCAAAATCAGATATTGTAAAATTGGTATTGGACTCCCCAGTTCCTCCAGGTCCTGCATATCTCAACATTTTATTATTTGGTCCAAAGTCGGGATTCCAGGTTGGATGAGGATATCCATCCGCATTTCCACCAGCACCACCAGCACCACCACCGCCGCCACCAAAACTGGCGTATGGTGGTCCAGCTGGAGAAGGTCCCGTATGTGGGTATGGATTTACTGCTTTTTTATTTTTACCAATACCGCCAGGGTATCCTTGACCTGGTACTCCCAAACCACCTGACGATGTTTGAGGAGCAGTAGTGTCTGCCCATGCCCAACCACCTCCACCAGAACCACCAGGAGATCCTATTCTTGGAGATGAAGGAGATCTTGCTACAGCTCCAGCACCACCACCCTGTACCGCTAGTGTTATATTAGGGTTTTCTACTTTTGACTCCGTTCCAGGAGTTCCCTGATAATAAGGACTTCCGGTGGGTGTTCCTCCACCACCAATAGTAACTGTATATGAACCATGAGGAAGACCTAAAGTTGGACCAATTCTTGTAATATAACCACCGGCGCCGCCACCACCAGCACCTCCATAATTAGAGGGAGTTGATGGACCCCTTCCACTACCACCGCCACCACCAGCAACCATCATAAAGGCAAAGTCTTCTGCTTCTGTAGCATTAGCATTCATCACCAATGGTCCAGAACTATTGAAAATATGATACTTATAATATCCGGTTGGAGAAGTTGGAGATGTCCGAGTGAAAGTATAATCTCCTCCAGTCGCACTAAATGTTGATCCTATAGATACTGTTTGAAAATTATAGTTGCTAGAACCAGCATAATATGCTCCAGCAAGATTAGCAATACCTTGAGATGGTAAAGTTATATAATATGTTGTATTACCAGATAAGTTTGATGATGGATTAATAATAAGTTGAGTTCCAGAAATACTCAACCCAGAAGGAGGAACAGGACCATTAATAGCAAAAGATTCTACAATAGTTCCTGATACAGATGTCTCACGAATATTAATGGTTCCTGCACCACTAAAGTAAATATTCTGATCAAAAGTAAACGTAATATTAGTATCTACAGAAACTCCTGTCGATAATGCGCCAGGATCATATGCAATAATTTTTGGATCAAATACTATACCAGACCCATCACCATAAAAAGAAGCTGCAGTAATTGAACCTCCAGCAGATACCGTAGTTACATCTGCTGTAGTTATACCTATTGTAGTTGCACTCAATGTGGTTGCAGTCAAAATACCACTAACTACTGCACCAGAAGTGGTTGCTTCTACTCTTACAGTATTACCACTATCTCTAATTGAAGTTACTGCAATACCTGTTAAACCAGTAGCATCACCAGTGAATGACGTTGCGCTAAGAATACCACTTACATTTAAACCCGTTTCTATATCAATAGAATTACCACCTTCTGAATTGATATTGTTTGTATAAATTCTAGACATCAGAGATCTCCAATCTTAAGTACGTCAATAATCATCGTCTTACCCGCACCAACTGTAACACCAATACCTGCGTCAACAATAATATTAGGTGAAACAGATACAATATAAGATTCAGATGCGCCAGCATTTACATTTGTCATATTCAAGTTTGAAGTTACTCTTCTATACTTATCAACATAACTGAATGGTGATAACTCACCATCTTCATATGCAATAGCAGTTCCAAGACCACCGCCTCCGCCACCACCTCCAGTAGATCCAGAGATGGAGATATCAATATTTCCATTACCTCTATCTAGGAAAGTATTTCCAGCACCAATAAAGTTTAGTGATGTAAATCCAGTACCAATTACAGTTCCTGCAGATTGAATACCAATTGATCCACTAATTGGAGAACCATCTGACTTTTTATAATCAGAAGCAGTTACTACTCCAGCAACATATAAATCACCACCAGTGGTTGTAATTCCACCAGCAGAAGAAAGTGTCGTTACTCCAACTACTGATAAATTTTGACCAACTTTAACATCACTTCTAGCAGTGATGATACCAACGGAATCAATATTAGTTACATCTTCGTAGGTTAGTGTTCCTGCAATAGAAACATTACCACTAAAAGATGCACTAGTACCAGTTACAGACCCAACAACAATATCTGGAGTACCTTCAAGACCAAAGGATGTTGTAGCATATCCTGAAGAAGATGCAGTTCCTGCAATACTACCAGAGAATGATGTTGCTGTTAAAATTCCAGAAAAATTTCCGTTTCGCGCTTCAAGATCACCACCAAGTACTAGTGGTTCAGTAACACCACCACCACTAACTTTTGTAATTTTATCTAATGCCATATCAAGTCATCTCCAAAAGGGTCACTGAAACATCTAAACTACTGTTTACATCACTCTCAACTGTTAATGTATCATTCTCTTCCAATACAATTTTGTTACCCTGCATAAATTCAAGGGTCGAACCTTGAGGTACGGGAGCATTCTTCAATAATTTTACATCATCTCCCACATCTCTTGTAATTCCTATACCAACATTAATTCCAGTTCCAGAGATGTTAGCAAGAGCAATTCCAATAATTGTTGTAGTAGTGGCACTAGGAACTACATAAACATTGGTTGTTGCGGCACCAACACTTGATTTCGTTTTGAGTTTAAAGGTATTTGCCATCTGTTATGAACCTAATGCATCTGCAATTCAAGACCTCAAAGTATTTATATTCTTATCCAAACGCGATAGCAAGACGGATAACGTCATCACCACCAGCCCCAGCAGATGCTGCTGCAATAGAAGTCATATCAACAACAACAGTGGAACCATATCCAGTTACAGTAATTCCAGTTCCAATGAAGTTTATATCTGTAAATCCAACACCAACTCTACCAGTAATAATACCTGATTGAGGATCTACTGTAGCAATACCAACACCAACACCAGAAGTGAATAGTTGACCGTCTTGATAGAGGTCCCCAGAAAAATTAATATCACCTGCAACGTCAAGTTTATACTGAGGATTGGTGGTTCCAATACCAACGAAGGGAGTCGCAGTTGTAGCGATTCCAATATTCCTTGTGGAATCATCAATATTGATAAATCCACCAAGTTGTGATAACTCCCTATTATTAGCCATTCTAGGTTTTTAGTTATTTATTATGGATGTTTCACAAATTGAACAATAATAAATCCACCAGCACCTTGTTCCCGAATATCTGGTGGAGCATTATGAGTACCACTACCATGTGGAGAACCCATACCTCCACCTCCACCACCATAACTTTGGTAGATACCACCATAATTAAGAACGACGCCGCCGCCTCCGCCGCCGCCTCCACCATTATAATTTGGCCATGGATTTCCTGCACGACCACCTTGTGCTCCATTATATGGAGCAGGTTGTCCAGGATTACTTTGTGTGGGACCATAAGCACCACCAGGTTGTCCAAGCATGGTCCAAGGATTTGCAGGACCAGATTGTAAAGGTTGTAAATACGATGGAACAGAACTACTACCACCAGATCCACCTCGCCCACCATTAGAACCAAGGTGTTTACCACCAGCTCCACCACCAGCTCCTGCACCAGTTACTGGATTTCCAGGATCTCCAGGTGTTGGAGGACCACCACCTTCCCCGCCAGCATTACCAGTTCCAGCAATCATCTGACCAGCTGTTATACCCGGTCCTCCAGCTCCTGCTTCCCAAAGTGATGTTCCACTATGACTTCCCGTCTTTACATGAACAGGACTACCTGGACTTGCAGGAACCTTAATATAAATGCTCTGATCCCATAATGGTTGAGCATTTATAGTGTGTCCAGTAACATTACCGGCACCGCCACCTCCACCCGGTCCTGGACTAGTTCCACTAGCAGTAGGAGCATTACCACCAGGAGCAACACCAGCAATAACTATACTTTTAATTCCTGGAGAAACTAATAGTGTGGTTTCAGTATTTGGTCCATAAAAATATTCTTGGTTAGCTACAGACTTAAGTAAATATCCACCAATGTTTATGCTTAAGTTAGATTTAACTAACTTACCACCACTTCTACCTTCCGAAGATTTATATGGCACTAATCAAGCCTCCCTATCACCTACAATCAAGAAATTAATAGTCCCAGCATTTGCTCCAACAACCAAACTATCTCCCGTCGTATCCAAAACAATTGGATAAATTGGTTCAATTAAAGCAGTCTCTTGAACGTTCAAATCAATATTGAACATTTTATTGGCAGTTGATGCACTCTGACCACTAGGAACAACGTAAATGTAAGCAGTTGCTGCTGCACCATTTACATCATAAGCCATGATAGATCTGATGTAAACTTTCTTAGATGAACTTACAGTAGCAATGGTGCTAGTATTACCCGAAGTAACCTGCACAACATTACTCAATTTTTCATTAGTAAACGCCATACCTATCTTTTTTTAGTTATTTAGGAATCATCCACCACCACCTAAAAGCCAGATAAGATGAGTTGTTGTTGATGTATCTCCTCCTCCACCACCGCCACCAACTTTAATCTCTCCACCCATGTTGGGGTGAGCAGTACATTGGTAGTACAATGTATCTGGTGCATCCATTTGAACTTTCCATGTTATAGTTCCATTACTTACATCATTTTGATCGAGTCCATCATTGTATTGTGTACCAGTAGCACCATTAGCATCAGATTGAATTCTGAATGGGTGAGCACCCATATTATTCACAAACTGATATATCATACCTCTTTGAACATAGATGGTTGGATCATTCTCAGCTCCAATCAGTCCAGGTCCAGTGAAAGTATAGTGATTGATTCCATCAGCACCAAGAGTCCACTTACCAGAAATTGCATCTGAGGTATCACCTACAAATGAAGTTGCAGTAACAACACCTGCCTGACCAACAGAAAATCCAGCACCAACAGCAATTTCACCACCAGTAACATCAATACCACTTCTTGCTGTTACCAGTCCAACAGCATCAACATTTGTTACATCTTCATAAGTTAGAGTACCACTAGCATTAATGTCGGCAGCAGTAATATTTCCAAATGTAGAACTCCCAGTAACATTTAAACTACTAAGTGTAGAACTTCCAGTAACATTTAACTGATTAAATGTAGAGATTCCAGCGGTATTAATACCAGCAATTTCACCACTACCACCACCAGAGATACTAATATCAACCGTTGTGCCGTTTACAGCAAAAGTATTTCCAGCACCAACAAAGTTTAAGGCAGTAATAATTCCACTATGAATTACAGTTCCACTAGAATGGATACCAATACCACTTATTCCAGTAGTGGTTACGATACCACTAGACCTCAACCCAAAAGGAAATTCTGGTGATCCAGTATTAGCCCTATTGGTAAAGAGGTTTGCCCTAACCTTAGACATTGTATTACTTTTTTAGATATTTATGTATTCCTACTAAGTTAGTTGTACTTAGAAATTACATCACAAATAATTCACTAAAATAATTATCTTTTGGGGCATTTATCAGATGCCATCAGGTCTAACCGAATCTGCTTCGGTAGGTGTCTGATCGATCAGTACCCATCCCCGAGTGTTATCACTTTGATATACTGATTCATCCCAAATATAGATTCCTCTCCTATTAGGACCAAGAGTAGTCGCTATAAATTCTTTATTTTGATTAAATGGAATTCCCGATTCTGCAGGAGTTCCAAGGCTAGAATCAAATCTAACGGGAGGTTCCCATTCATAATCAGAATTCAAAATCCAAGAAGGATACGGTGATGGACTAATGAATACATCATCACTCCAGTTATACGTATATCCAACTCCTGCATGAATATGTCTAAATCCACCATCTTTAGTCTGTTTCCAAACAGTATCGGATCCATACAATGATTTGCAGTAATTAATACCTGCAGTCTCATTCTCAACATCATTAAGTTTACAATTTTCATCAGAAATAACAATCACTCTTTTGACAATATCCTGTCTATCTAATTCAGCAAAGTGAGCCATTTAATTGATAAAATCTATTTA
>CEOI01008939.1_pt1 | contig 17584 bp, 9 predicted proteins | sample 530351 | NCBI WGS metagenome assembly CEOI01 (sample SAMEA2619962, study PRJEB7988) | marine metagenome | biome: marine biome (ENVO:00000447); feature: deep chlorophyll maximum layer (ENVO:xxxxxxxx); material: "saline water (ENVO:00002010), including plankton (ENVO:xxxxxxxx)" | depth 17 m | reverse complement strand
AGCGAATCTTCCATCACTGGTAAGGTCTACAACGTTGAAGATTTCGCTAACGGTTACGTCTTTGCCTGAGGGGGTTGCTCCCCTCTATTTTTTTGTCTCTTTTCACTATGCACGAATCTACGCTAGATCTGTTCTGTGAGGGTGATCCCTGGGCAGAATCTATTGAAGAACAAGCAGCAGCGCTTGAGGTTACTTGCGACTATTTTATAAGCGAATTCCTGGTCTACCCTAGGACAGTCGGCGAACTGGACTAGCATCGGTTGATTCGTCCCCGCCATCGTCTATTCTATAAGAGTCAAAGGAACCCACCCCATGATCGACATCGCCACCGCCTCCACCGCTGACCTGATCATCGCTGAGCAGCAAGGCGTCCGCATCGGTGCCAAGTCTCTCAAGTTGACCATCCTGCCCGCTGCCAAACCCCGTCGCGAGCACCTGGTGATGACTCAGACCAAAGGACTCCGGACCAACACCAACCGCCAAGGTCAGACCACACCGCACGCCACCTGCCTCTGAGCAGGTGGTTTTTTTATTAATAACAGATTCTGCAGAGGACCACAGAGAGCAGGGAACAGTGTCCGTTGTGTATCATGGCGTACGGCGGGGCGCGTGTTTAAAAACCGCTAACTACCCTAACCTACAACGAACCCAAATCGCGAGAGTGATATTATGAATATAAAAAAATTTTTGCCGGCTCAAAAATCCTATATACCTTTGAGTAGTATCCTGTAGTACAATGCAAATATATGAATTGGAGGTAATGGAAAATGAAGAGATGGGGTATTACCTACAGTTAGATGATGAGATTCTTGAAGATCTTGGTTGGGACACGGGGGATATGTTAGAATGGTCAATTGAGAGCGATGGTATTAAACTACGAAAGTTATGAGCAACACTTACCAGATCACCGCCCGAGGGCAGGTATTATTGGGAGGATTAACAGAAGAGGAAGCCCGCAGTTCTATGAAAACAATCGAAGGATTAATTTTCTGCGGCATCAAAACCGATTATTCATTAGATGAGTTTAAACTACAGAAAGAATCAGATGACTAATTCACTTGTTTTCCATGTATACGATAAGAGAACATCTGAGGTCGTATACCATAGTTTGAGTGTTGATGAATTAGAAGAAGGCATTATCAATCATTCAATTGAATTTCGTGAACATGAGATTGTGCCGCTAGATCTATCAAAAGATCATGATTCATCTTATTGACGAACACTATATAATACGTTAGAATTGAACTTGAAGAGTTACCTTACTTATGGCTAAAGGATTTACAGTTAAAGCCAAGTCACCAACCAAGAAGAAAGAAGAAGGTTGGGACTATCAGGCAATCAAAGATCGTATGCGAGGGAAGAGTATTATTTTCTGTCTTCCTGGTCGCGGATGTTCATATATTTTTCTGAAGAACTTTGTACAACTGTGCTTTGACATGGTTCAGAATGGAATGAGTATTCAGATTAGTCAGGACTACTCTTCTATGGTTAACTTTGCACGTTGCAAAGTATTAGGCGCAAATGTTCTTCGTGGTCCCAAACAGATTCCTTGGGATGGTAAGTTGGAATATGATTACCAACTCTGGATTGATAGTGATATTATCTTTAATCCCAATAAGTTCTGGGAACTTTGTGATCTTGCAAATCCTGCAGATGGCGAAGAGAAAGAGATCACATGTGGTTGGTATGCTACCGAAGATGGACATACTACTTCAGTTGCACACTGGCTTGAGGAGGATGACTTCCGTAAGAACGGTGGTGTCATGAATCATGAAACTGTCGAAACCATGGACAAACGTAAGAAGCCTTTTACAGTTGATTACACTGGTTTTGGTTGGACACTGATTAAGAAAGGTGTCTTTGAGAATCTGGAATACCCCTGGTTTGCTCCTAAGATGCAAGTCTTTGAATCTGGTAAAGTACAAGACATGTGTGGCGAAGATGTCTCATTCTGTCTTGACGCAAAAGAAGAAGGATTTGAGATTTGGTGTGACCCTCGCATTCGTGTCGGACATGAAAAAACTCGTATCATCTGATCAACCCCTCTACAAAGTCTGTGTGAGTGGCAATTCTGTCTTCACTACAGACGATCTATTAGAGGCCACTGAATTTATTGACCGTCTCTCTCAACAGTTTTATGAGAACGGTCAACCCGATCCATCCACTATTACATTAGAAGAATACTGATGAAAGTAAAAGCAAGTCTCATGGGTAAAGGCGGCGTCGAAGCTCGACCGAAAAAAACTCGACAAGGCACCGGCAAACACTCTAAATATTCTGCCACCAGTCGTAACTCGGCTCGGAAACGTTATAGAGGTCAAGGTAGGTAATGAGTCAACTCGTCATTAATCTCCCCGCACAAAAAGTATGGGTTCGTAAAGAATATTTGAGAGATTTACAAGACGGATATGGTGAATATGTAGAAGGCGTCTGGGTATCGGCAAAGTCGATTCCTGGGCGCGCTTTTTATTTTGAGACATATTTACCAGAATATGGAGCAATGTTCGATAAATTGCCCATTAGCGCGTTTCTCTCGCGTCCAGAGAAACCAGATCCGGACTTAGATCTTCCAAATTTACAGTTTTGGAACTGTATGGACTATGGAGTCCGCTGTATCGAGAAACAATTCATCGGATCTATGGATTTTGAGGTCCGAACACGTCACTTTGGCAACATGAAAGGGGAATATTTGTTCACTTTGGACAATTTTCACCCCGATGTAGACACTACAAACACCAATGTGAGCGAAGTTCCTGATGAACACAAGTCACATAACTGCATTGAACTCGAAAATGGTCAATTTGCGCTGTATCCAAACAACAGAACACGCATTTATGACCTCTCAATCACCCCAGAGAACCCCAAAATACCCGATTTTAAGGTTTCTACCCAATATTTCCAAGTAGAAAACGGTGTTAGATGGGGTAGATTGGGAAATACTGATGAATATTTTTGGGAAACAGAGTCAGAGAGTAAAGAAAACGGTATAAATAGAAAAAAAGTTTGATAAAAACTTGTGGCTACCAAAATTTCGCGCGCTTTTAAGGATATTTCCTTTGCTTTCACTAAACATCCCGTCACGGGAGACGTTAGTGTGATTACGAATGAGAGTGCGATCAATAGAGCCGTAAGAAATCTCGTATTAACAGCGTTTGGAGAGCGCCCTTTTGACCCTACAATCGGTTCTGACGTTGCAGATATCCTTTTTGAGAACGTCAGTCCCTTCACTGCAGGTTTAGTCGCCTCAAAAATCAGGGAAACGATTGCATCTTTTGAACCTAGGGTAAGAGTTACCAAAGTAGAGGTAAATCCAGACGTTGATAATAATGCATACGAGGTTACTATCATCTATGACATCCGTGGTCTAGCAAGATCAGGACAGGTATTAAATTTTGCTTTAGAATCTGCTAGCTAATGTCTCTTACCAAATTTACAAGTCTGGACTTTACCCAGATAAAAACCGAGATTAAAGATTATCTCAGAGCAAACAGTAATTTTACTGATTTTGACTTTGAAGGATCCAACTTGTCAATGTTAATTGACATTTTGGCATATAACAGTTATTTGACTTCTTACAATGCCAATATGGTGGCAAACGAAGTCTTTCTTGATAGTGCCACTCTTAGAGATAACGTTGTTGGACTGGCTAGAAACATTGGATATGTCCCTAGATCACACCGAGCAGGAACTACAACAGTTAATTTTACCGTAGACTTCTCTAGTGCGTCTCAAATCCCCAGAACCTTGACTTTGAAGAAGGGATTAGTAGCTACTTCAGAAGGATTTGGTGGAACTAACTTCACATTCTCTACAATTAAGGACGTTACGACGACTGTAGTCAATAAAGTTGCTGTTTTTGAGAATGTTGAAATTTATGAAGGCAGTTTACTCACAAAAAACTTCACTGTAGTTGGTGCTCAGAAGAATCAACGATTTATTTTAGATAATCCCTTCATTGACACCAGAACAATTAGTGTAGATGTTAAATCATACAGTGGTGCCAAGGCTGGAGACAGTTATGAGATGTTGACTAATCTCATTGACCTTGATTCTAAGAGAAAAATGTTCATGGTCAATGAAATTGAAGATGAAAGATATGAATTAATTTTTGGTGATGGTATTTTTGGAAGAAAACCAGTAGAAGGTGAATTTATTACTGCTAGTTACCTTTCTTGCAGTGGCGAAAACTCAAATAACACTAGTAGACTGACTTTTTCCGGTAGAGTCATTGATCCCAATACCGGTGGACCTACGAATGGTGTTATATCCCCACTTTCAGTGAATGATGTTGTTACTGGTTCTGAAGAAATTGAATCAGTATCGTCTATTCGTAAATATGCTCCAAAAGTATTCTCTACTCAATATCGTGCAGTCACTGCAGCTGATTTTGAGTCTTTGATTCCGACAATTTATCCAGATGCGGAGTCTGTTAGTGTATTTGGTGGTGAAGAACTGGATCCTCCTCAATATGGAAAGGTTTTCATTAGTGTAAAACCAGAATTTGGTAGATATTTGTCTAGACAGATAAAAGAGAACATTCTTTCAAAATTAAAGAAGTATTCTGTAGCTGGTATCGTACCCCAAATCATTGATTTGAAATATTTGTTTATTGAAATAGAAACATCCGTTTATTTTGACCCAAGTCAAACTAATAATTCGGGCGATCTAAGAGATAGAGTTATTGGAACACTTAATACCTATGCTGAGTCTGATGATTTGAACAAATTTGGATCTAGGTTCAAATACAGTAAAGTTGGTACGTTAATTGACTCTGTAGATCGTGCGATTACATCAAACATCACTAAAGTGGTGATGAGAAGAGATATGGCAGCGGTAATCAATGCATTTACTGATTATGAAATTTGTTATGGTAACCAATTCCATGTAAAAGAGTCTGGATTCAATATCAAGTCTTCTGGATTTGCTGTGGCAGGTCTTCCGGGTGTTTTATACATGGGCGATGTGCCAAATGCGGATAAAAAGACAGGAACTTTGATCTTCTTTAGAAAATTGTCCGAAACTCAATACCAAATCGTCAAAAACAACGCTGGCACAGTGGATTATGTCAAAGGCGAGGTTGTGGTTTATCCTATAAATATTTCGTCAACCTCTATAGTAAGAGGGGAAAACAGTATCATTGAAATCCAAGCGATTCCAGAATCTTTTGATATTATTGGACTTCAGGATCTGTATTTACAATTATCCATAGATCAAAGCACATTTACTATGGTCAATGACACTATTAGTTCTGGTGCTGATATCTCTGGTTCAAATTATGCATCAACATCTTCGTTCGCAAACGGCAGCTTAACAAGGTAATATGATTGAGACTAGAGCACAAATTAATTCGATTGTATCTGAACAATTACCCGAGTTCGTACAATCCGAGTCCCCCTTGCTAGGGGAGTTTTTAAAGCAATATTATCTCAGTCAAGAACATATTGGTGGGCCCATCAATATTCTAGAGAACGTTGATCAATATTCAAGAGTTGGAACATATAACACAGAATCTCTGATTGGATTTACCAGCACTAGTAGTGCTGTTGGATTTGTAACGGATGTCATTAACGTAGTATCCACAGATGGATTTCCATCCAAATATGGCATCATCAAAATCGATGATGAAATTATTACATATACTTCATCATCTCAAACTAGTTTTATTGGATGTAAGCGTGGATTCAGTGGTATCACCAGTTACTACGATAAAGACAAAACAGACTCGATAATTTTTGAAAAGAACCCCATTGAAGATCATGATCAATGGGCACCGGTACAGAATATTACATATTCGTTCCTCAATGAATTATTCTCCAAATTAAAGTATTCGTATATTCCTGGATTTGCAAATAGAACTTTTAACGAAAAGACAAACGTATCAAACTTTATTTCCAGATCCACTGATTTTTATCGCAGTAAGGGAACGGATAATGCACATGAGATCTTATTCCGAGCATTATTCGGACAAGATATTACGGTTATCAGTCCTCAGGATTATCTGTTAAGACCATCTGCAGCAGATTACTCCATTGTCAAACAATTGGTTGTCGAACCAATTGACGGCGATCCAATGGATATGGATGGTAAGACCATTTATCAGGGAGATTCTTTTGGTACGGTAACTCAAGTAGAGCCTATCGTAATCAAAGGTTTGCAGTACTACAGAATTTCCTTGGATGCAGACTACGATAGAGATATCGATGTTGCCGGAACTTTATTTGGAGACTTTCAAAATAATCCAAAAACAAAAGTAACTTCACCAGTATCCATTGGTGCCTCTGTTATTGATGTTGATTCTACGGTTGGATATGGATCTACAGGAACCCTCAGAGTCCCTGTGTCTGCGGATAATGAACTCAGTATACGTTATCACTCCAAAAACACCACACAGTTCCTAGGCATCCAGACTGGACTTACGGCCGCTTTAGGTATTGGTCAGTCTGTATTTGATGATGGATTTGCCTATGCATATGACTCTAATGGCGAAGAAATTAATGTTAGAGTATCCAATGTTTTAAAAGAACTTGACTCAAGCCGGGTAGGAAAATCATATCAATCTGGCGATAATGTATATGCATCAAAACTGGGTACACATATTGATCTCAAACCTGCCCAGACCATCGTTCATAACAGTCTGAGTCGTTCTAGAGTCTCTGAAGTAATCTCTAAGGGTAATCGCATTTACGAGGTTATCTTTAAGGAGCCACACGTCATTCAGAAGGGTGATGAAGTCACCATGATTGATGATGCTAATAATACTTATGGGCTTACTGTAACTGACGTTCTGAGTGATCTAAAAATATCACTTTCAGGCAATATTGACAAAATTACTGGTAGAACTTTTGAGTGTAGACGAGAAATATTGAAAACTTCGTCAGACAAGTATGGATATCTCAATAAGTATCAAGGAAACGTCCTCAATACTTATGCCGACGATCATGGTAATGTTTTCTATGTTTCCAATTCACTGCCAGCTTTCTATCAAAGAAAAATATCCCTGTCAGATAGAATCATAACTTTCTCAGGAACTTTTAGTGGAGAGACTCTCCAAATTGTTCCTTTGAATTCTGAACATGGATTCCAAACGGGAGACGCTGTTGTTTATAATGGAACATCTACTACGACCACTACGACAGACTTTGAAGGTAATGTTATCTCTGTAGATACAACAACAGAGACCCTTGATGGATTAACCAATGGTATTGTGTATTATGTTTATCGAGTAGATAACAATTCAATCAAATTGTCTGTTGATAGAGATCAGTTATTTAATTCAAATTATGTAAGTGTTTCCGGAACTGCTACGAATCACAAGTTTTCTCCAGAACTTCTTTCCGGTAAAATCATTGATGCCAACACTATTGTTAGAAAAATTCCTCCGGTCCAAACCAGTTCCACAAAAACTAAAACTGAACCAGGAAAGGTTGGAATTTTAATTAATGGCACAGAAATATTAAACTATAAATCCGGCGAATTCGTTTATTTTGGACCATTAAAGAGAGTTAATGCTCTCTCTTCTGGGCAAGGATATGACCTGATCAATCCACCAGAAATTAAAATTACCGATTCTGTTGGAACCGGAGCAAGTGTTTCTCCTCATATTGTAGGTAAATTTGACAGAATTGATGTTATCGACAAGGGATTTGATTATATCGGTGACATCAATGTAAGTATCAGTGGTGGTAATGGTGTTAATGCTTCTGCTCGAGCAAATACACAGACTGTAGTTCATTCCGAAGTTTTTAGACCAAGTATAGAAGTAAGTAATAATTCTATTGGATTTGCGACCTACCACAAATTTAGAGATGGTGAACCTGTAATATATGAAAGATTTGGGGAACAGGATAGTATCAGTTCCTCGATGGTAAATCTTGAAAAGTATTTCGTTTCGGTTATCGATCTCAATACAGTCAAGATTCACAAAACCAGAGAAGAAGCTCTGTCAAAAACAGGTGCTCTTACTTTGTCCGCAGTTGGTGTCGGATCTACTAGCATCGAATTACCGGTACAAAAACTAACGGCTGTAGATAAAAAGAAAGTTATTTCTTCTATTGAACTTTTAAATCCTGGTGAAAATTATGCATATAACTTGAGAACAGTTGTTTCCACGGGCATTAACACTGCGTCCAATTCTATTAACATCGAAAGCCATGGATATAGTAATGGAGAAGTTGTAACATATTCAACCAGTGGAACAGCTATTACAGGACTTTCTACATCTCAACATTATCAAGTAATAAAAATAGATGATGATAATTTCAGATTAGCTGCTGCGGGCATAGGAACCACCGCCAACAGTGTAAATTACGATGCAAATAATTATGTCAACTTTGTTTCAACCGGAACTGGACTGCATAGTTTCAACTATCCCCCAATTTCAGTAACTATTGAGGGATCTATTGGTATAGCGACAACTAGTTCAGACAGCACATTCAAAGCATCAATACAACCAATTGTAAGGGGATCTATTGTTGATGTTCATTTGAAGGATGGTGGATCTTCTTACGGATCTGAACAAGTTATCAACCATGATAGACAACCACAGATATTAGTACAACAGGGTAGTGGAGCGCAACTCCAAGTTATTCTTGTCGATGGATCGGTTAAAGAAATTATTGTTGAAAAGGGTGGTCAAGGATATCACCCAACACCCGACGTTAATATAGAAGCCACTTCTGGAGTAGGGTGCAAACTAACACCTACGATTGTTAATGGAATTGTTCAGTCCGTATCCGTTATTGATGGTGGATCGAATTATAGTGGTGATATTGTCGTCACTTTGGAACCATCTGGAAAATATGCTTCTTTTAGTGCTGACATTACATCTTGGCAAATAAACTCTTTTGAAAAATATAAACTTGGTCTTACCGATGATGATGGAGTGGTTTTTGGAGAAAGAGATAAACTTTCTATCAACGCTTTTACAGCTCAAAGAGATTTGAGAAAAAATGTATATTCCTTATCCCCAAGCGGAGAACCAAACTATGGTAATCCGGATCTAGTTTTCAATAATAACCAAGAACAACCATCTGGTAGTCACTCTCCTATTTTGGGATGGGCATATGATGGAAATCCCATTTATGGCCCCAACGGTACTTCCGGCAGAGACTCTGGAACGATAACACTTCTTAGATCTGGTTACACTAGAGAAGCAAAAGCAAATAGACCATCTCTTAATTACTTCCCATTAGGTATGTTGGTGGAAGACCATACTTTCACTGGAACAGGAGACCTAGATGAACATAATGGTAGATTCTGCAGAACTCCAGAATTTCCTAATGGGGTTTATGCCTACTTTATGACAGTTGACTCTTTGAGAGTTGCATCGCAAGGAGCATATGCTGGATATAGAGAACCAGTATTCCCATATGTAATTGGAGATACTTATAAGTCCATTCCAGATTCATTTAATTTCCATCCAGACTCCACAACGGACATTTATGATTTGACTCCATTGAGAAGAGACACAACTTTTAGTAAATTAAATTCTGACGAAAATTTATACGAATCTCTTTTCAATCCAATCAGTAATGTAGAAACTAGAAAGAAGGGAATTATTAAATCCACTGGAAGAGGATCTATTGATGCTGTTGGAATCGTAACCGGAGGACAGGATTACAAGATTGGTGATTTCATTAAATTAAACGAGGAAGGAACTGGTGGTATCGGAGCCAAGATTGAAGTTTCTGAAATTGTAGGTAAAAACATTTTATCCATCGCCTCTTCGGAAAGATCTTTCAGTGGTGTTGAAATTGAACTTTCTTCTAGACTTGGTTTTGCTAGAGGTCGCACTAGTGAACCTCATGAGTTTGCCGATTTTGATCCTATTGTTATTAGTGGACTGTCAACTGATTTCTTTGGAGATGTTGATAAAATTCCACATCCAGTTAGAGTTAACACCGCGACATGGAATCTCCGTTCTGGAATTGGCACAACTGGAGCAACAGGTATATCAACCTTCCTTTATTTGGATGGACCTCTTGACAGAGGGACTATCGTGGAAAATGATATTCTTCGACTTGGTTGGGTTGACACATTTGAGGACGTTAAGGTCTTAAACGTTGATGAACAGGCTGGTAGAGTAAGAGTTTTAAGAGAGCAAAATAACACAACCGGACTTGCAGTAACAAGCGGTGATTTGGTTGTAGAAAGAACAAGAAAATTTGATTTTTCAGTTGGCGTCTTTACTGATACTTCATACGTTGCAAATAGAATTACATATTTTGAACCCTTTAGATCAGTAGGTTTAGGAACAACGGCAGGTGTTGGAATTGGATCAACAATTGTTGTCATTGGAGCTGGTACAACTTACATTAATAAGTTTATTCCATCCCAATCCATCTATTTAAAGGATCATGGATATACAACGGGACAAAAATTAATCTACTCCAACGGAGGAGGAACGTCTCTTGGAGTTTCGACTAACGGAATTGCCAATTATACACTTACCGATTCTAGTCCGGTATATGTAATTGTTGAAGATAGAGATTTAATTGGATTATCAACTTCCAAAGTTGGTGTTGGTTCCACTGGATATGTTGGTGTTGGATCTGAGGCTTTCAAATTGTATTATCATACAATTGGATCTGGAATACAACACAGTCTCAAAACACAACATACAAATGTTGTTACCGGAACAGTTTCTAAAATTGAAGCAGAAGTCTTTACCGAAGTCAATAACCAACTCAGAGTTGGTGACACGGTGAATATGGATATTCTGCCTGGTATCACCAGCACAGTTACTGTCAAATATAATGACTACCATAGAAAGGTTGTAATAAATCCAAAGGGAATTGCAAACACTGGTGTTAATACTTCAACCAATACATTTACCGTTTCTTCTCATGGATTTAAGACTGGGGACAAAGTTGTATTCGCAGCAACCTCAGCTTCTGCAGTTTCTAAAATTCCTGTTGGTTTAGTTGATAACTCAATTTACTATGTTGTTAAGATTGACCAAAATACATTCAAGTTATCTGAGAACAGATCCGCTTCTTTTGAAACTCCCCCAAGAACAGTTGCTATAACTTCTACGGGAACAAATGCTGCGGCAGATCAACATATATCTTTGGTCAATCCTCCACTGAAATTTACAAAAGGAACAAGAGTCAAATTTGACGTTTCCGACCCTTCGTTGTCGGTTGTTTCTGCTGGACAGACTATATCAGCTTTTGATTTGAATTTCTATTCGGATTCCAAATATCAAGATGAGTTTTATTCTGATCAAACTTCCCAGGTTTTCAATGTCACTACTGTTGGCACCGTTGGCGTCGATGATAATGCCAGTATTACTTTAGATACTAAAGGTGATGTTCCAAACAATCTTTATTATAACTTACAACTAAAAAACAAATCATCACTTACTGCTGTAAAACTTGAAATCGTGACCGACGATGAAGTCGATGGAAATAATTCTATTAATATTGTTCCAAGTAGATTTAATGGCAAAAAGATTGTAACCGGTATTGGATCCACTTCATTTAAGATCGGTATTCGAGAAATTCCAGAACAATCTGGATACAATTCCGCAGAGGCAGAATTTAACTATAAGACTACTTCTGCTAGTGCTGAAGGTGGTATTTCTTCTTTCCGTATTAAAAATGGTGGATTGAATTACATTTCTTTACCAGAAATTGTAACTATTAATTCAACCAAAGGAATTAATGCCAACGTAAATATCGACAGTCAAACCATCGGTAAAACTGTTCAAGTCACTGTTAATGATGTAGGCATTGATATGCCATCAGATAACACTCTACGACCCTCTGTAAGACTTCCGCAGGTATTGGGACTGTCTAGACTGTCTGTCTTTGATTCCGTTGGTGTCAGTAGTGGTGGACAGTATTATAACACCGCACCAGACTTGATTGTCGTGGATTCTATTACCGGAGAACTTATAGAAGGTGTGGAATTGACAGCTGTCATGGATGGTAGAAGTGTTAGTGATGTAATCATCGGCAAAAACCCAGATGTTCTTTATGACCTACCACCAACCGTTTTAGCAATTAATAATCCAAATGCCATTGGTATTCAAACCATCTCTTGGAATTCTGACAGAGAACTGGTCACAGTTCAATTGGATGTTGGATTTAGCACTGCCGGATCTTTCCCGTTTGCAGTTGGAGACAAAGTTCTGATTGAAAATGTTGGCGTTCAAACTGGAGAAAGAGGATTCAACTCCAAAGATTATAATTATACCAGATTTGAATTAATTGAAGTTGATCCTAATATTGGTGGAATTGGAACTGTTGCTTTCAAACTCCGTAACAATCCCGGTACATATCGTCCTACAATATCTGCAGGAACTATTGCTCCGCAGATTTATACGGCACAATTTACTCCCAACTTAGTTAAGAAAGATTTTGAGATTGGAGAAAGAATTATTCAAGTTACTTCAAACGTTAATAAGAAAACCGGAAGAGTTCTTTCTTGGGATAGTAAAGCAAAACTCTTGAGAATAGATTCTCCAGATGTCTTTAAAGAAAATGATAGAATTAGAGCGGAGGCATCAAAGACAACTGCAGCCGTAGAAAAATCTATCATCAGTGAAGCAGTTTTTAATCTTGGTGGACTTTCCCAAGAGATTAGAGGATGGCAAGATAATGTTGGATATCTTAGCAATGATCTGAATAGACTTCACGATAGTGACTACTATCAGTATTTCTCATATTCAATTAAGTCGGGTGTTGATATCTCAACCTGGTCTGATGCAGTTTCTACTCTAAACCATACAGTCGGATATAAGAAATTTGGAAACCTTGAAGTTGTTTCCGTACCAGAAGTACCAGTGACTGGTATTGCTAGAACATCTCTTACAGAAACGACTGCAGAAATTATTAGTAGTTATGGAATAAATTGTGTGCCTGACTACGATTTTGGATTTGAAAACTTCATTGATCTCAAACCCCCAGTGTCTAATGAAATTAGATTTGAAAGAACTATTTTCTCAGACTACTTAGAATCTAGAGGCAACAGAGTTCTGACCATTGATGATATTTCTGGTGATTTTAATGATCTCCCAAGTCCAACCAATTTCGCTGTTTCTGACGAAGCTGATCAGTTTACGTTAGCAAACTTTAGAGGAATCAAGTATTTTGTCTTCATGGAAGATACTAGATTCTCTGGCGAAAAAGAGTTTACTATTGTAAACCTTCTTCATGATAACTCAACTGGATATATTCTTCAATATGGATCAATTCATACTGTACTGCCGTTAACATCAAAATTTGATTTCTCTATATTTGGTAGTGTCGGTCAATTATTGATGTTCCCAATCAGAGAGGAATTTAATAACTATGCTATTGATCAATTCTCTATTGCTCTTGGCGATTCGGTCACCACAGGATCTAATGTTGATCTAGGAAATTGTGTTACGGTTGGAACAGCGTCTACAACTGTCGCTGCCTCCTCAAGTCCATCTGCAATTACTGCAGTTGGAGTCAATTCCTCCAATTATGGATGTAAGACTCTTGCCTTGGTCAATGCTGATAACGGAGAACATATCTTTACCGAACTTTTACATGTTCATGATGGAACTGATATTAATCTTGTAGAATTCGGTAGTGTCGCTAGTAATTCATTAGTTCCTTATAATGCAACCGGAATTGGAACTTTTGGTGCTGAATGGAACGGATCAAACTTTGATATTAAATTCACTCCCGCAGCAAATGTTGGTGTAACTGTTAACACATTCAACACATGTTTTAGTAAAACAAATGTTGGTACTGGTGTTACCAGTGTGTCTACTGCAAAAATGACCACTACAACCACTGGTATTGGATCTACCTCAAGTCCCACACCGGTTGAAATTGCCAGATATAGCACCGGCACTTTCGATGCTGGTTATTACATTATTGGTATTCAAGATATTCATGACTCTTCTAGAGTTGAAATAATGGAAGCAGCCGCTACCCATCAGTTATCTGGAGCGGATCCGATTCAATCATTTGTAGCACAACTGCCAACAGTCTTTAGTGGTAGCACCGGTTTAGGAACGGTTGGTGCCACATTCTCTGGTGCTGATCTTGTTCTCACTCTTACCCCTAATGCTGGTATTGCAGTTACTGTTACTACGTTACAACATGCTATTGAACACCCAGTAGCAGGTGCAACAACATCGTTTATCGATTTTAACAATGCAAAGATCAGATCATTCGATAGTGTATATCAAGGAACCAAGACCTTCATCAAGAGAAACTTCCCAATTAGACATGGTGGAGATCCTGTATTCAAGAAGGACTTTGGTGGAAACGACTCTACTGTTGTTGATGTAACTAACAACTTGGTTGAGATTCCAAATCACTTCTTTGTTACCGGTGAGAAGTTGAATTATGGTCACCTTGGTATTGGTAACACAATGGCCATCCAAATTTCGGAGACCACTATTGCTGGAATTGGTAGTACCACTATTCTTCCTCCAGAAGTTTATGCTATTAAACTTAATGAAAGTCAATTGAGATTTGCTGCAACTGCAGAAAACGCCTTGGCCGTAATACCAACACCATTGACAATTAGTGCCGTTGGTATTGGAACTTCACACTCATTAACCACCGAGAAACAAAATACGAAAGCCTTAGTGGCTATTGACAATAATATTCAAGCACCTGTTGTTGGAACTGGCGTAACCACTAGACTCTCTTTCAATGTTAACAACGTTAAATCTGTTATAACAGTAGATGATCCTAATCAGTTCTTTGGTGGAGACTTGATTAAGATTGATGATGAATACATGAAGATAAACAGTGTCGGTGTTGGAAGTACCAACTTCTTGGTTGTTGATAGACCTTGGATGGGTACTGGATTAACAACTCACGTTGCTGGTGCGGTTATTGAAAAATATAAAGGTGATTACAATATTGTTAAGGATACTCTTAACTTTAAAGATGCTCCGATTGGTTTAAAACCACCTCTTGGCAGTGGTTTTGACGGAATTGGAACTAGTTATTCTTTCCAGGGAAGAATATTCTTGAGGTCTGCAGAAACAGGTACGACTAATGAAGCTTACAATGAAAACTTCCTGTTTGATGATATTAGCACTGGATTTAATGGAATTGGAAAGACCTTCACATTGACTCAAGATGAAGCAAACACAACCGGATTCTCCACTAATGGTACTATTGTTCTCGTTAATGAAATATTCCAATTCCCAGGCACGGAACATACTTACACTCTTAATGAAACTGGTGGGGTAAGTAAAATTATCTTTAGGGGTGATATTGGAACAGATGAAGATATTAATGTTGCTACCATTCCTGTTGGTGGTGTTATTGTCAGTGTTGCTTCTACGGAAGGATTCAATTATCAACCACTAGTTGCTGCTGGAGGAACTGCAATTATTTCCGCCGGAGGAACAATCACATCCGTCAGTATTGGCAACAGTGGATCTGGATATAGGGCATTCACTCCCGGTGTTAGCACAAGTGGTACATATTTGATTCCGTTTGTCCCCCAAGTATTTGCTATTTCCACAACTTCTTCATTGTCCAGAATATCGATTGGTACTGCGGTAATTGAAAACGGAAATATCGTTAGCATTGCAATCACTAATCCAGGAACGGGATACACCAGTTCCGCTCCTCCTACAATTGAGTTTGAAGATCCACTCTCCTACACCAACTTGCCTTTGATTCATACTTCCGATAGTCCAACTGCTATTGGAACTCAAGCTAAAGTCAATGTTGTTGTTGGACAGGGTAGTAGTGTAATCGACTTTGAAATTCAAAACTTTGGATCCGGATATAGGCCCGGAGAGATCCTTACAATCAATAGTGGGGGAATTGCAGGTATTCCAACTAACACGTCCAATATGGTTGGATCTGCAACTACATTACAAAAAGATTTTAGACTCACTGTTAGAGACACTTATACTGATAAGTTCTCTGCTTGGTCTCCAGGATTCTTTGATCCTCTGGATTCGATTGCATTTGACGGAATATCTAAGTCTTATGGATTGACTAAGGATAATCTTTCTATAACCATTAGATCAGCACCTGGATCTAATTTGGACATGCAATCTGCTCTGTTGGTATTTGTTAATGATATCTTACAGAAACCTGGTGAGGCCTACAGATTTACTGGCGGTAACGTTATTGAATTTACCGAGGCTCCTAAAAAAGATGATTCATCCAAAGTTCTTTTCTATAGAGGAAGTGGAGACATTGATGTGTTTGAGGTTGATGTGTTGGAGGAAGTTGAACCAGGTGATGCCGTAACATTGGACAAAAATGAAGAGAGAAATATCGATGTTACTCTCCAACAAAATGAAAGAATTATTTCTGGAATTAAAACTTCAGATGTCGTCTTTACTAGACCATATACTAGTGTTGGAATTACTTCTGACAATGGACTGAAGAGACCAATTCAGTTATGTAGACAGACCCAAGATTATATTATCAATGGTGCGGAAGTCAACAAATCAAGAATTAGATTTGAGTCTAATATCTTACCTTCTACGCCTATCGTTAAATCTATCGGAGCAGGCACAACCGTTATCTTTGTTGAGAGTGTTAGACCTTTCTTCAACTCCTCTAAAGAGAACTTAAGCGCACCAAAACAGGATCTACAAATTCTCGATAGAACTATCAAGACCGGCGCAGCTTGTACCGCAGTTGTTTCTGGTGTAGGAACAATTTCTTCATTCACGATAAGTGATGGTGGCGTTGGTTATAGCACCGCACCAACTGTTATTGTTGGAATACCAACAGTATCTGATCCATTCATTCCAACAGGAACCGCAACGGAACAGGATACTGCAGTTGGATTTGGAACTGGTGGAATGCTTCTGTTGACAGAAACTACCTCTGATAACACATCTTTCCAACTGTCTATGCAGTTTAACGTTACCTTCTTTGGTAAGGTATATAATCAAATATTTGTGGGATCTAATGGATATCTCACATTTGAATCTGGATCTGCCGTAAGCACAGATATTACTGCCAGAAACCCATCTGTACCAGGCATTCACGTTTGTCCTGGAGATAGAACCTTACAAAGACTATACTTCTTATCAGAACCAACTCGTTTCCGTGGAAGGTTTGAAGGATTTGATAGTGGATCTACTTTTGGATCCACTCCACTAATTTATGAGTTTGAACTCAACAGAGGAAGTTCTATCATCAAACTGAATACTGTTACCGTTTCTTCTGCAACAACTGGTGGTGCCACTAATGGCACAGACGCTGATTATCGATATCCATTTAGACCCGAGACTGGAGAGACTTGGCACATTTATACCGCTCCAGTATCCAGAGCGGAAGAAAACAGAGCGACCGCAACCGCAACTGTCTCTGCTGGCGGAACAATTTCTGCAATCACCGTTACTACTGCTGGTGTTGGATATACAAGTGAACAACCACCTCTCGTTATTATCGCACCTCCACAAGCAAATCATGAATCGATTGATAATGTATCTTATGAAGGTGATTTTGGTATTATTAGTGGAATTAAAACCACTTCTGTAGGATCCACAGATGCACTTGTTCTGGATCTTGTATTACCAATGGATTCAGTCTTCAGAGACGCTAATACGGTTGGAACAGCAATAACTGTTTCTGGTATAGGTAGTGCAAACTACATTGTAGTATCC
>CEOI01021860.1_pt1 | contig 17694 bp, 37 predicted proteins | sample 530351 | NCBI WGS metagenome assembly CEOI01 (sample SAMEA2619962, study PRJEB7988) | marine metagenome | biome: marine biome (ENVO:00000447); feature: deep chlorophyll maximum layer (ENVO:xxxxxxxx); material: "saline water (ENVO:00002010), including plankton (ENVO:xxxxxxxx)" | depth 17 m | reverse complement strand
CAACATCTGGTAGTGGTAATAATGTTTATGCAAATCAAAGTTATTTTCAGGGGTTTAAATTAATATAATGGCAGATTTATCATCAAAAATTAGAAAATATGTAGGTGCTGAAGTTGATTTCACTTCAGATGTAATTTTACAAGATGACTCAGATGGCAAAGGTGCATACATAAAAGAGTGGAATTTAGAAATTTCTAAACCTACACAAGAACAATTAGACGCAAAAGAAACTGAAGCTAATGATTACGAAACAAATAAAAATATAGATAGCAAAAGAAGATTACAATATGGTAGTTGGGAAGAACAAATGGAAATGATTTACAAAGACCAAAAAAATGGAACAACAACATTTAAAGACCATTGTGATAAGGTCAGAGAGGATAACCCTAAGTAATGCCATTTAATAAGATCATAGCAGAAAGTATGGATTTAACTGATACCTATGCCTTTACAGGTACAGTTAGTGGTGCAGGAAAAGTTCTTCAAATGAAATCTGTACAAGGAACTTCTGCTGTAAGTATAAATTCAGAAAGTTTTACAAATTTAACATCTATGGCAATAACATTCTCACCAATAAGTGCAAGTTCTATAATTTTGTTTCAAATTAGTGCTTCTGTAAATGGAGATCACGGAGATGTAAATCAAGGTATGAGATATGCTCTCAGAGATACCACAGGTGGATCAAATGAAGCAGAAATTACAGTTATGAGATATGTTTCTGCTCAAGCAGATTATATTTACGATCACCCTACAGTTATGTATAGAAAAGCTAGTTGGGGTGCAGGAACAAGTAAAGCATGGCAATGGCAAGGATCAACTGTTTCTGGCACAAATTTAGTACAATGGAATAGGCAATCTGTGTTTTCAACAAGTGGTAGAGCAGTATTTAGTATGATGGAGTATTTAGAGTAGTTATGGATATAGCAAATATTTTAGTATCTTTAAATAAAAGAAACAACAATGACTATCAATTCGTTGTTTATGGTAATCCAACAACAGAAGAAGAATTTAAAGAAAATGTAAATTTTGTTTCAGAAAGTTATACTTGGGCAGAAGTACAAACAGAAAAACCTTTAGCAGAATTTGATTATTCAATGGAAGAATTAAGAAAAAAAAGAAATAATCTTTTAAATCAAACTGATTACATAGTTATAAAAGCAAAAGAAACAGGTGGCACAATTCCAAGTGCATGGAAAACATATAGACAAGAACTTAGAGATTTAACAAACGGTTTGACTACTGTTGATGAAGTAAACGCAGTAGAATTTCCAGAAAGACCAAGTACATGAGTTATATAGGCAAGACACCGACAGTAGGTAATTTTATAAAGTTAGATTCACTAACCGCTAGTGCAACTGCTTCTTATACAATGCAACATGGTGGAGTAAACTTTCAACCAGAGAGTGCTTTACATATGTTGGTATCACTAAATGGTGTTATACAATCACCGAACACTTCATTTACAATTAGTGGTAGCACGATCACATTTTCAAGTGCATTAACATCATCAGATAGTATTGACTTCATTATTGTTTATGGAAATGTTTTAGATATTGGAGTACCTAGTGATAGCACAGTCACTAATGCAAAAACTAATTTTGTATCTACATCAAGTGCTGCAGGTTTACAGATCAAAGGTGACGGAACTACTGACGGAACACTTCAGCTTAACTGTTCACAAAACAGTCATGGTATTAAATTAAAATCCCCTGCTCACAGTGCAGGTGCTAGTTATACTTTAACTTTTCCAACTACTGACGGAAACGCAGATGAGTTTTTAAAGACTGACGGAAGTGGTGCATTGTCTTGGGCTAGTGCAGGTGGAACTAATACACCAAATTTTTCAGCTGTTATGGGTTCCAATCAATCTGTTGCTAATAGTACCAATACTAAACTTTTATATAATACAGAAGAATTTGATAGTGGTGGTTGTTATGATGCTAGTAATAGTAAATTTGTTGTGCCTTCTGGTCAGGGTGGTAAATATATTTTTACTGCTCAGTTTGAAATTGACACAGTAGATAGTGGTGAACGAGTGGAATTAAAAGTTTTCAAAAATGGTAGTGAAGATGCACGAGCAAGACAATTTACAGTATCTGGACATGATGGCAGAGAGCAATTTATAGAAAATACTTTTGTTTTAAATCTTAGTGCTTCTGATTATATTGAAATTTATAGTCAACATAATGTAGGTCAAACAAGAACATATTATGCAAGTCATACTAGATTTAGTGGGTTTAAATTAATAGAGTAGAAACATGGCAAATTTATATACAAAAGTAAAATTATACATAGAGGCAAATTCTGAAACTTGGAATGATGCTAAAGTATTATTACAAAATGACGGAGAGGAAGATTATATTAAGGAATGGTCTTATAGTTTTGCAAAACCTACTAACGCACAATTAAACGCATTAGAAAGTGATGCTGATGACTATGAATATAACTTAGGTCAAATTGCAAAACGCAAAGCAGAATACGGAAGTGCTATAAGTCAAATGGAAAATATTATTGAAAATGGTTTATCGGCAGAACAAACTAGAGTAAATTCAATTAAGGAAAAATATCCAAAGAGATGACATTAATTAAAGCAAGATCAAGAGGTATTAATTTAGCAGATAATTTTGCATTTACAGGAACTGTAAGCGGTGCAGGTGGTAATACACCTGCATTTTTTGTTAAATTATCTGGGAATCAAACTATTAATAATGATTCAGTCACAACAATGGCTTTTAATACAGAAGTATATGACTCGGACTCTGCATTTGATACTTCAACTTATCGTTTTACAGTTCCTAGTGGTCAAGCAGGTAAATATATTTTTACTGCAACAGGGGGTTTTAGTAATTCTGATGCGGCTACTGCTGCAAGATATCAATTAATGTTTTATAAAAATAATTCTTTAGCGGATTTTTCTGGTGATTTTGCACAAGCACAAAATTCAAGTGCAGATCCTACATTAAACTTTACAACACAGTTTGATTTATCTGTGGGTGATTATATTGATGCAAGAATTTATCATAATGCTTCATCAACAGAAATATTACAGTCAGCTTATGCTAGATTTTTTGGTTTCAAAATTGGTGGTGCATAAAGTGAATGAGAAATGATTGGCTCATTTATGTCACTTCTTGTTGTGTAATATTTTTATTTTCTCTTTTAATTTGTACTCAAGTTCATGCTCAAAATAATACAGTCAGTTCAACTGTCACTGTAGATAAAACTCCACCTTCAGCTATATCACCAAGTGTAAATGCACAATCTGATCTATGCGTAGTTCCAGTATCAGGAGCAGTTCAATCAACTGTGATTGGTATTAGTGCAGGGAGTGTCTATGATTCGGAATTTTGTCAGGCAGTTCGCCTAAGTAAATTATTAGCCTCACTAGGCTTAAAGGTAGCTTCTGTTTCTATCTTGGCTCAGAATGATGCAAGAGTTTTTGATAGTCTTTGGTTAGCAGGTACTTATCCTCCAATAAATGCAAAAATAGGAATTGATGCAAAAGAAGAATGGCTAAAGCCTGAGAACGCACATCTTATTCCAGAGGGTTCTAAAATATTTCCTAAAACAGAAATTAAACCAGTAGAAAATAAAGAAGGTGATTGGGATGCTCTTAAAGACTTTGGTCTTGTTGCTCTTAGTATGCTTCTCATACTCTAATGCTTATGAGCAGCAATATCAAATTGGTGATGTTGGAGAGAATGGCGGCACAATTATTTCAGTTGTTGTTCAAGAAGAACTCAGTGATATCCAAACAGAAATTATTGGTGATTTCCTAGAAACCACAGAAATCTACACTTACACAGAAACAGTTATTGAAGAAGTAGAGCAAACTACTTACGAAACAGTCACCACAACTACAGAAATAAAAACAGATAATCTTTTAGATCAATACACAGATACCAATGTCAATGTAGTAGGTAATAATTATGGAATGACTGGTGCTGAGATTACTACAGGTAATCAATCTCAGGGCGGTGGCAGTCGTGTTTATGACATTGATTTAGACTATGACAATGTTCAACAAATTGATTATGGCAGCAAAGTACATTCTCACATATCAAATCAAAATGTTCCTTTATGTGCTAACACATCAGGGGATTGTAAAGATGATTTTAAAATATCAGTAAGACTATATGAAGATGGTGTATTGAAAGAACAATATACACATAATTACACTGGCATTAGTTGGGTAGGATCACAAGACTATGATTTTACACAGGATGTATCAAATATAGCTTTTAATAGTGCTGAGTTAGAATTATATGGGATAGATAGAGGATATCTTACTGGATATTATGGTGTTGGTTTTAGTGATATGTATTTTGATATTACCTATAATCAGATCAATGAAATCATTAATGAGATCATCAATAAAATAGAAGTTAAGTATGCTCTAAAGACAGAAGAATATATTTACAAATCTGATTATATTGCACCACCACCTGAGGAGATAATTGAGATTGAAGTTGGGGATGCACCTGAAGAAATAATTAGTTTTGAATTAGATGATTTTGTTGAAGATATTGAATTTGAAATTGATATCCAACCTACAGAAGAAATCCAAGAGATTGAGGTGGTAGAGGTTGAAGAAGTAAAATCAGAAGTAATGGAAGAATTTGAAAATATAGAAGAAGCACCTGAGGAAGTAGTAGAGGAAGTAAAAGAAGAAAAGCAGGAAGAAACAGAAGAACAGAAAGAAAAAGTGACACCTAAAGAAATCAAACAAAAGATCGCAAATAAAATTATGGCTTCTCAAAAAGATAAAATGTCAAATGATGCACAAACTACTCAATTAGCCCTGATGGTCATTTTAGCAGATGTAAGTTTTGATAGTTATTTAAGTATGCAGATTGCTGATGGTGAATTTTACAAAGATGTTGGTTTAGTAGATCAAAATGTGATAATAGATACTCAGGCAGGTATATTAGGGTATATGGATTACGGAACATTTAATGAAATGGTAGATAGTCAGTGGAAGTAGAATATAAGGGCATATCTATGAAGGGTGGAAAAATTTTCATCATTCTGTCTTTATTAGGAACTTTAGGTGGTGCTGCATGGACAGGATTTACTTTTTATCAAGATTATTTAGATATGAAGGAAAAAATACAATCTTATACTGCACCTGATTTAAGCCATATTGATGAACAAATAGCAGTCTTGAAATCAGAGGTATCAATGGTGTTAGAAGAAGTTAGCCTAGTAAATGATGTAGCAACATCATTAAAAAACGATTTGAGAGATGATATAAAAACCATGAAATCTGACATCAGGCTACAAGACCGCATAATTAAAGATGTAGAAACTATGGTCAAAAACATGGATAGGCAACTACATGAAGATTTAAAACTTTTAGAAGAAGAATTAGATGCTAATATTAAGAAAGCACTAAGCAATCCACTTGCAGGAGTTAAGTAATGGCTACAGAGAAAGAATTAGAAAAACAACTAAGAGAGATCAAAAAAGAAGTTAGAGAACTAAGAACACACAACCAGTTCTTGGTAGATAGGCTTGAAAAAGGTCACGAAAGAAACGCAGAATTAAGAAAGCAAATGATGACTATGACATTTGATGATGTTGTAAAAAATCAAAAAGAACTAGCAGAATATCAGGCTAAACTAACTAAAGATAAAGAACTGCTAGAAACATTTGACAAACAAACAGAAGTAAAGTTAGATACCGCAGGGATAACAGATGGCGACACAAGCAGAGAAAATCAACAAGCTAGATAAAGAAGTAGCAGTCATAAAAAAAGATATTGAGATTATCAAAACAAATCATTTGGTGCATCTTGATCAAAAATTACGATCTGTAGAAAAAGTATTATGGACTGTTGGCATCTTAGTATTTTCAAACTTAATTATACTTCTTAGAGATATTATTCTTTGAAGATAGCCAGTATATTCCTTTTGGGATATATGTGCATATCAGGAGAGTGCATTTCCATCAACGAAAAACACAAATCAGTTCAAGATTGTAAATTAAACGGAACTTATTTAAAGTTAATGCTAGATGAGCAAAATATTCGTAAATATTTTTTTGTTTGTATAGATGCAACAGAATACAAAGAAACATAGGAAGATCCTTGTCATTGGCGATACACATTTCCCCTATTCGCATCCTGAAGTTATAGAGTTCCTCAAAAAGCTAAATAAGAATTACAAGCCTGACACAATCATTCATATTGGAGATGAAGCAGATTATCATTCTCAAAATTTTCATGGTGTAGATCCTGACTTGCCAAGTGCCTTTGATGAATTAGAAGTCACCAAATCTTGGATCAAAAGATTAGAAAAAATATTCCCTAAAATGACATTATTGGAAAGCAATCATGGCAGCTTAGTATTACGCAGAGCCATAGCCAGTAAGATGTCAAGGCAGTTCATAAGACCATATAATGAGATATTAGAGGTCAATAAAAACTGGGTATGGAAAGATAAGCACATTATAAAAACAGATAAGAATACAATTTGTTTTGCTCATCAGTTTTGCAAGGATATTGCAAAGGCGGTCAGAGATACCAGTATGTGCTGCGTACAAGGGCATTTCCACACAGTATCAGAGGTCAAATTTGTAGCTAATGATTACTCACTAAACTGGGGGATATCAACTGGGTGCTTAGTCAATAAAGATAGTTTGGCTATGGCTTATATGAAAGTTAATGTTTCAAAGCCAATATTAAGTTGTGCTACAATAACTGATGGTGTTCCATTTATAACACCAATGGTTTTGAAAAATAACGGATCATGGGATAGGAATATATATTTATGAAAGACAAGATAAATCCAAAGTATTATAGGAGAGGCATAGAAGTAGCTGATTTTATAGAAGAATATGATCTCAATTATTTTGAGGGAAATGTGGTTAAATATGTGGTAAGACATAAAGATAAAAATGGCTTAGAAGATTTACAAAAAGCCAAATGGTATTTAGAGAGGTTAATAAAGAAATATGGACATTAGTAGATTAAGAGAAAGTATTATAGCCCATGAAGGTATTAGATATAAAGCCTATGCAGATCCGATCTTAGGAGAAACTGCTATGACTACAGGGGTTGGTCATCTAATTAGATTACCTCAGGAAGAAGAACTCTTAGAGAAAGAACTGACAATGGATGAGGTTATGGAAATACTTGATGGTGATATTGAAGTAGCCCTAAAAGATGCAAGAAGATTTATTGATGAAGATAGCATCCCTGAGGAAGCATTTGAGATAGTTGTAGAACTTTCATTCCAGTTAGGCTATCCAAGATTATCAGGCTTTAAAAAATTCCAAGCTGCTCTAAAAGAGAATAATTTTTTATTAGCAAAATCTGAGATGCTTGATAGCAAATGGGCTAGACAAGTTCCTGCAAGAGCAAAAAATTTATCAGATAAGATGGGTGAAATATAATGTGGGGAATGATTTTAAAACCACTTATGGGTGTAGCTATTGATGGTGTCAAAGGTTTTGTTGAAACTAAGAAATTAAAAAAAGAACAAAAACTAGCCCAGATAAAAGCAGAAACTTCTGTATTAGAAAAACAAATCAAAGGTGAGATGGACTGGGATATAGAAGGAATTAAAAATACAAAAGGATCTTGGAAAGATGAATACTTAACAATTTTATTTTCTATTCCATTATTATTATGTTTTTTACCTTTTACAGTTGATTATGTTGAAAGAGGATTTGAAGCATTAAGTAAAACACCTGACTGGTATAAATATACTTTAGGGGTGATTGTATCAGCAAGTTTTGGTATAAAAGGTGCTACCAAATTTTTTGGTAAAAAATAAGGGGATAGCAAATGATAGATATGATTAAAGATTGGTTTGAGGGATTTACACAACTCAAACTATGGGTAAGAATATCAATGGTAGTGATCTTAGTAGTATTACTACATCATTGGGTATTGCACTAAGTGATAACATCTACCTCATCATTATCAGTTTTAATTAAACCAAGAATAATTGGTAGTAAGGGTAGAACATTTAAAAAGCTAACTTTTGGTAAGTATAAAAGAAAAATGCCTAAGTTAAGAATTAGAGCCAAGAGGATATTCTAAAAATACCCTCTTGGTTTTTTGCGGAGTATATACAATGTTAATACATCTTTAAGTATTAATGAAATATTCTAAAAATACAATACTCTACATAGAATTTGACGATCATGTCAGCACCTCACCATCTTGGGAAACCTTAGAAGAATTTAAAAAGAACAAAGTAGGCAAATGTATTGCAGTTGGCTTCTATGTTATGTCAGATGAAAAAGCGATCTATATTAGCACCATGAACTCCGAAGATGAACTGGGATCAGGTCATGTAATTCTTCACAGTTGTATTACCCATATATCAGAGCTAAAAATACCCAAAAAACCTGTTTTAAAGCCCATACAAGCACCATCTAAATAAAAAAGGGCAACTAGCTGATCAAACTAGCTGCCCACAGGAGGAACTTATTTAACTAAAGCTGAAAAATAAGACTAATTCCTAAATATACGAAAAAGCCTTTAAAAACAATGCTAACAAATATATTAATTATTTATAATTGAGTTGTTGACAAATTATAAAAAAAAATGGTAAAACTATATCAATGAAAAATACAGGAGAAACAAAAATGAAAGTTCAATTATCAATGCCAAGACTTACAAGAGATGATAGGTTTGAAAAACTTATCTTAGAGGCTACACAATTTTTTGCTAAAGAATTGATGTCAGTCAGAATGATGAACACAATCAAGATTAAGATTGATGTTAGAAAAACAACCTTAGACAAAAACACTTATGGTCAAGTAGCTAGCAAGTGCATGGGTTCAGTAAGACAAAAAGAGTTTAGAATTACTTTGCAGTATAACAGAATGGATAGTGATATCTTAACAACTCTTGCACACGAAATGATCCATGTTGAGCAGATTGTTTCTGGTCGTTTACAATACAGATATTGGAAATCTGATCATCAGCTTCATGCTCGTTGGGAAGGTAAAGAGTTAGGTGTTAAATCACATATTCCTTATGAGGAACAGCCTTGGGAGATTGAAGCATTTAATAATCAATATGCTTTATTCAAAAAATATTATTTTCATGGGAGAACAGTATAATGGCAAGAAATTTTAAAGTAGGTGATATAGTCACACACCAAATTATTGGCAATACCAATCCAATGCAAAGAAATAAGTCTTATGCAATTATTACAAAAATTGAAAACGGATATATTTTTTATCAATATACAACTGGAGCAGAAAGTTCAGAGTCTCTTTCATTTGCTAAGAATGGTGCTTTGTCTAAATCAAGAAATCAAGAAAAGCTAAAAAATAAATTTTATAAAAAGGAGAACAACTAATGACAATGAAAACAATAGCAAACAAAGTTGTAAAGGTACTGAAAGAAATGGACAAAAGTAGTTTTTACAGAATTAAAAATCTAAGGGATTATGAAGGTAATACTAAATTTATGATCCAAAGATCAAAAGAAATTTATGATCAATTTAATCCAATGGATAAAGATGTAAATTTTGATTTTGTTAATGACTTTGATGTTGTTCTTACTTGGAAAAAAACAGGTGAGAAATTAAGCATAGAAGAACACAAAACTTATTTTGATAGCACTGTGTTCACTAAAATTCCTAAAGATCAAATAGATTACGAAGATTACATTGTTATCTTTAAAGATAAGCATTGTATTCAAGTATCTGGTGAAGGTTATGGTGGAGGTCATCTCACTTGTTATGATGATGATTACACAATGGCAGGTGACTTTGAGGAAAAATTAGGAAAACTTTTACCAACTAAAGAAGTTTATGTTGATGGTGGTAGAGTTGGAGTGTGGGGTTAAAATGATACACGATCTAATCACAGTGCTAGTTCACTTAGGAACATTTGCTTTCATACTTTATTTAATTAAGGAGATATTCAATGACTAAGAAAAATGGGAGGGTAAAATAATGACTTGGACAGTTCACTACGGATATCTCAATCCAAACGATACGATAGACACAACAGTTTTTGTTAAGGAGAATGATCGCAGCTATATTGCAGTTGCGATCTTCAATGGGAAATCAAGATCAGTTTATAAAAAAGATAAAGACAAACTTTTTAATAGATTATCTGATCCTAAAATCTTAACAAAGAATTGGGTTAATAACTTTGTTAATCCAAATTCAAAGGCTCTTGCAGGTTTTATGCAAAGAGTGTTTGAACAAAACAACCACACTAGAGAAATAAAAGAGTTCTTAGAAGGGAGAACATTTAATGACAACTAAACTAGAAGTAATCTATGGCAAGAAGCCAAAGAAAGACGAGTTTATCACAAAAGCTATTCCAATATCGCTATGTGATAAAATTGACAAAATAACTGAGGGATATGATGCACCTTTTTATGTAAAGCTGACTGCATTTATAACTCATTATGAAAAAACTAAAGACGCAAAGTATTAACCAAAGGAGGAACTTAATATGCAAGAAATAGAAAAATCAGTATGTGATGTTTGTAAAGGCAATCACTATTTCATTGATGAAGATGGAAATGTCAATCAATGCCCTGAGTGCGTAAATCAGGGCTATGTTGATGAAGGAGAACTACCAGATGAATAATGAAACTAAACCATTCATGCACATTTTAAACAAGTGCTTTGAAAGAGAGGGAGAATTTGAAATCCCATTAGTTAAACGACAGGAGGAAGATAATGAAAGTAATACTACTATTACTACTTACCGCTTTCCTAAGTTCATGCTCATCAAAAATAATACACGATCCGAGAGGGAACAAGGGAGAAGAAGTTAGTATGCGATATTTAGACGATAAATATAGCTGCGAACAATTAGCCAGAGAAAATACAAGTAATATTGTTGAAGGCTATAAAGTCATTCATAACTGGTATATTAGACCATCTTTTCTTTTCTTAATTGATAAGATGGAATATAGTTATGATAATTTAGTAAAGGAATGTTTACGAGGTCGTGGACATTCCATACTTTAGGGAAGGAACTAAAATGGAAAATAAAACCGACAAGCTGCTTGAAGCACTTGAAGCAGCAAAGAAAGAGTTTAAGCCATTAGCAAAAAATGGAAAAAACAATTTCTTTAAAACTCAAAACGGAGTGCATGAATATAGTACATTAGTTGATATTAAAAATGCTACCGAAGAAGCATTAAATGCTCATGGCTTATCTTTGTACTATACGATCACATTTGAAAACGATCTACATTTCCTGACTACTAACTTAGTACACACAGGAACAGGTCAATTCATTCAATCCAAATCAGTAATAGGTGGTGCAACAAACACACCGCAGCAGAACGGATCAGGGATAACCTATTACCGCAGGTATCACATCCAAGCTATGCTGAACTTAGAAGCTGACTTTGATGATGATGGAAACAAAGCATCAAATGTAGAAAAGAAAGAAGAAAAAAAACAACCAATTAAAGGAGGCTTATAATGGCACAATATATAACTTTGTTTTTTAACGATAAGAAAGAAGATGGGGATGCTCTACCACTTTATCAAAATGGTAAAGTACAATTTGAAGAAACTATGACTTTAGAAAAAGGAAAGTTTTATCAAGTTGCCTTATGGAAAAAAACCAAAAATAAAAATGGTGAAGAAATCAATGCTCTATCAATTAAGATTGATGAAAGTGACTACTGGAACGCAAAGAGCAAAGAGGAAGTGCCATTTTAAATTAACTGGGGATGGGTTTAGGCTCATCCCCAACACACAGGAGAAACTAATGAGAAAGATACACGAATATAAGATCAAATCTTTATACAAAGGATTTGCACCAGTTAGAGATAAAGTAATCAATGACTGTAAGATCAGAAACCAAGATATAGCTATTTTGGTTTATAACAAAAAAATGATACTGCCTATTGAGAGTTTTGAAAACTTCTCTTACTCAGTACCAGTGAAAGATAAATTTACTTCTGACATTCATCAGCTTTTGTATTTTGAATTTAAGGAAGAAAACAAACAACAAACTAATTTATTCTAAGGAGGAACTATGAATAAACAAAAATTTGAAGAATGGGATTTGCTACCCATGTCATATAGCAAATTGAACTCATGGAAATCTTACCCATGTCAGTTCATCATTAATAAAATCTATAAGATCAACACAGGAACAAATCCTGCTATGTTTACTGGAGTAATCGTAGAGGAACTGCTCAAGGATCTTTTAGAGGGTAATGATAGTGAACAAAATACACAATATGCTCTCAAAGACTTTCAAAGAGAATTAGCTGATTATCACGATCAAAAAGAAGTAGCTAAATATCTTGAATTAATACCAAAGTTTTATGAAAACTGTAAACCACTGTTTAATAGATTTGGTAATCAGCAGCTTCATTCTTACCAAGAACAATTAACAACAGAAATAGAAGGAATTAATTTTGTTGGATATTCGGACTTTGTATGGGATTTAGGAGATGAGGGTATTCATGTATTTGATCTTAAAACAAAAGGCAGAATGGCTTTAAATCCTAGCGATAAGTTGCAGCAGTGGGTTTATAAAAAGGCTTTAGAAGAAAAATACCAGAAACCAGTGCATTGTAATTTATTTGTTGTGACACCAACGAAACATCATTTTGAGGAAATAGTCTTTACGCAGGAACATGAGATAGAGATAGTTAATGCTCTCAAAGGTATTGATAAAGTGTTGCATTTTTGCAACAGTCCTAAAGACTGGGCATATCTATATCAACCAAACAAAAGTGACTTTATTTGGAACAATCCAAAAATGGTAGAGGCGAGGCAGCAGATATGGGGGATCTAATGGGTAAATTACGAGGATTTGTTGCTGATAAGGAAAGAAAGCTAGTTAGATGTATGACTTGTTGGAAAAAATATACCAAATTTATGTCAATAAAGTTGTATCAGCACAAAGAAGATTATAAATGTATTAGATGCTACAATGGGGGAACGAAACTATGGCAAAAATGATCTTTATAAATTATTGCCCTGATGATCAATTATCTGGGTGTATGATACTCAGCTATAAAGCTGAACTAACTTACAGAAGGCTACAGGACTTAATCTACACTAATGACGATAATCTTTTTGATGATGCGATCATATGGGATTTAGCAACAAGAGGATATACTGAAGAAGCACCTGCTATTAAAGAAGAACTTATTAAAAAGGGTAAGATCACAATAGAGCAGGATAAGATTAGAAATAAAAGATGTAGTGCAGAAATACAAGCCGCTAAAGATAGACATGATAAATCTAAAAAAGCTGCTGCTGCAAGATGGGGTAATGCTAACGCATCATCCGAGCATATGCTTGAGCCTTCGCAACCACTAACTACTAACCACAAACCACTAACTACTAATAACAAAAATATATATACACAGGAGTTTGATATTTTTTGGAAAAAATATGTTTTGGATGAAGGTGATAAAAGATCAACTAAATTTGATACATATAAGCAGTGGAAAAGGTTATCAGAAGAAGATAGATCAACATTAGGGGATAAGTTCTTAGCTTATAAGAGTATTCATGGTGAGTTCTTTAAAGCACTGGAAAGATTTATCAGTAAAAAAATATATCTTGATGTGACTGCAGAAAAGCCTATGAGCAAAGAAGAATTTGCAGAATGGCAGTTTAATATGGATATTGACATGAGAAAAAAAGGCTTAAAAACAATGCGATGGTCAGAAGATTATATTAGAAGGCTTGATAAACACATTGAAATGAATAAATAAATAGTGTTAAGTTCAATCATGGATGATAATTTTTTAAAGCAGCATTTCTTCGTACTAGAAGAAAAGGATGGCACACATTCAGCTTATATCAGATTTGCAGGGTTTGCAGATAAAAAACAAGCCCAGTTTATTATTGATAGTATCATCCATGAATTAGGTATGATCAAAGTAGATCAAGTTGAAGAGAAACGCACACTACATTAAAGAGTAAACTCTACTCATTGAAAGAGGATTATATTGATGAAAAAAATAATACATATCAATCAACATAAAATTAGATCAAACATTAAAAAAGACAATCCAGATCCTGTGATTACTTGCAAAACATACAAATCAAACAATTATGCACATAATGTAGAAATAAAAGATAAAGAGAATAATTCTGTTGCTAAAATTATATATTCACCTCAAAAACCTTTACCTTGTGGAGCAAGAGTATGGATTGAAACAGATGAAAAGATTGTTTTAGACAATGGTTTATGTTTGGATAAATAAATGGCTAGACCGAAAAAATACGAAATAGACACAGAAGAAATAATTAAATTAGCAAGATTTGGTTGTACTAATACAGAGATTGGTCACTTCTTTGGGTGTTCACCTGATCTCATTGAAAAGAGTTATTCGGAATTTTTACTAAAAGGCAGAGCAGAGCAGAAACTGAGGCTTAGACAACTACAATGGAAAGCAGCAGAAAAGGGTAATGCAGCTATATTGATATGGCTTGGTAAAAATATGTTAGGTCAATCAGATCAAGTGGAGAGTTCAGATGATGATAAACCTTTAGCTTGGTCTTATGATACTTGATGGGTTTATCTCAACCACAAAAACAAATCATAGATAGCGATAAAAGATTTAGATGCGTAATTTCAGGAAGAAGATTTGGTAAGACTTGGCTCTGTATTCAAGAACTGGCTAGGTTTGCGAGATACCCAAAACGCAAGGTATGGTATGTAGCACCAACTTACAGAATGGCAAAAGACATTGTTTATTCTGATCTAGTAGAAAAGCTGCGGCAACATAAATGGTTAAAGAAAGTAAATAATTCAGATTTAACTATTCATCTAAAAAATAATTCTGTAATACAACTCAGGGGAAGTGATAACGAGAATAGCCTGAGAGGAGTAGGCTTAGATTTTTTAATATTAGATGAGTTCAGTGATATCAAAAGTCATGCTTGGTTTGAAGTTCTTAGACCAACACTTAGTGATAAGCATAGAAAAGGTCATGTGTTGTTCTGCGGTACACCTAGAGGGTTTGGAAATTGGTCTTATGATATCTTTCTAAAAGGCAAATCTGATCCTGAATGGCAATCATTCCAATTTACAACTATAGAAGGTGGTCAAGTATCACCGCAAGAAATAGAACAAGCAAGAAGTGATTTGGATGAACGAACATTTAGACAAGAGTATGAAGCATCATTTGAACAATATAGTGGTCAAATATATTACAATTTTGATAGAGATAAAAATGTAATTAAACAATATACACCACAAACAAATCAAGTTCATATAGGTTTAGATTTCAATGTAGATCCAATGTCAGCAGTTATTGCAGAAATTAAATCAGAGAATGTATATGTTTATGATGAGATAGTTATATATTCCAGTAATACGCAAGAAATGACAGAAGAAATAAAACATAGATACAAAGATAAAATGGTTGTGATTTATCCTGATCCTGCATCTAAACAAAGAAAGACAAGTGCAGGTGGATTGACAGATTTAGCAATATTAAAGAACGCAGGTTTTAATGTAAGAGTACGCAATACTCATCCATTAGTTAGAGATAGGATCAATGCAGTAAATGCGAAACTCAAAAACGCAAAGGGTGTCAATAGTTTATTTATTGCCAATAAAGCTAAAAATGTTATAAAAAGTTTAGATAGACAAATTTATAAGGAAGGCACAAGTATTCCTGAAAAAGATACAGGGTTTGACCACATGAATGACGCATTAGGCTATATGATAGAATTTTTATATCCACTAAAAAGAGATTTTAAACCAAGCAAACCTCAGAGGTGGAGTTAATGGCACTTTACTCAAGAGAATTTTTAACATCTAAACACAAGCACTACGAGGAGAAGTTTGAAGATTGGCATTTCCATTTAATGTCATATCTGGGCGGTCAGGACTACCAAAGTGGTTATCAGCTAAATAGATATATCCTTGAAACTGATGAGGAATATATGAAAAGATCAGAGAATACCCCTATTGATAATCATTGTAAAAATGTAGTGCAAATCTATTCATCATTTTTATTTAGAGTTCCACCTACTAGAGATTACGGAAGTTTATCTGGTGATCCGCAGCTAGAGAGTTTTATTGATGATGCTGATTTAGATGGTAGATCATTTAACAATGTAATTAGAGAAATGCAGATGAACGCAAGTATTTATGGTACTTGTTGGGCTATCTTAGATAAACCTGCAGTTAATGCTCAGTCAAGAGCAGAAGAAATCCAGTTAGATATTAGACCATATATGAGTTTATATACACCTGAGAATGTTCTGAATTGGAACTTTGAGAGATCATTAAATGGTAAATACTTTCTTACAAATCTAACCTTACTAGAGGATCTATTTGATGATGTTGCCACAATCAGAGTATGGAGTATGGAAGATATCACTACTTACAAGCTAAAAGATTTTTCAAAAGGATATTCCACATCAAAGCCTATGATGGTGGATGAGATGCCTAATCAATTAGGTAAAATACCTGCAGTAATTTTATATAACCAAAAATCACAAAGACGAGGTATTGGTATATCTGATCTCAATGATGTAGCAGAACTGCAGAAAGCTATTTATAATGATTATTCTGAGATAGAGCAGCTAATTAGATTATCCAACCATCCTAGTTTAGTGAAAACACCTAATGTAGAAGCCAGTGCAGGAGCAGGTAGTGTCATTGAGATGCCTGAGGATTTAGATAGTAATTTAAAACCATATTTGATCCAACCTAGTTCACAATCATTGGATGGCATTATGAGCAATATCAATATGAAAGTAGAAGCTATCAATAGAATTACACATATGGGAGCAGTCAGAGCAACACAAGATAGAGTACAATCTGGTATTGCCTTACAAACAGAATTTCAATTATTAAATGCAAGACTATCAGAAAAAGCTGATTATCTACAAAACGCAGAAGAACAGATTTGGAATTTATTTGCTGAATGGCAGAATGCTACATTTGATGGTGAAATTATTTATCCTGATAGCTTTAATCTTAGAGATTATGCTAGTGATCTACAGTTCTTACAGATGGCTAAAGCTAGTGGTGTTCAATCAGAAAGTTTTGATAAAGAAGTTCAGAAACAAATTGCTAGAGCAGTGGTAGATGATGATGAAAAGATAGCTGATATTGATGGTGAGATAGATGCTAAATCAGCACCAATAGGTCAATTCTCTACACCTGCTATTGAGGGTGAAGAAATTGAAGAAACGCAGAGTACCTAAAGATAAAAAAACAAAAGTACCTAAGAAATACTTATCAGGACTAAAAGGTGCTAAGAGAGCAAGACGAGCATCTTTGATTAAACGAGTATCAGCTTTATATAGAGCAGGGAAACGCATCCCATTATCATTACTAAGATCAAGGACTAAAGCATAATGGCAGTTAGAAGAAAAGCATTATCAGCATCAACAGTTGCTACTCTTAAAAGAAAAGCAAAAGCATCTAAGAGATATACTTATGGAACACTGGCTAAAGTCTATCGTAGAGGTCAGGGTGCATTTTTAAGTGCAGGTAGCCGCAGAGTTCCTATGGCAGCTTGGGCTATGGGTAGGGTTAATTCATTCCTCAGGGGTAGTCGTAAACACGACTTAGACTTACGCAAAAAGAAAAAGAAGTAAAAGGCAGAACAGTATCCACTACTGAGTTCTACAACTGGTCACATGAGCAGCATGGTCAGAAAAGATGTTTTTGTGGTGAGTTTGCAAGTATCGGTTTTAATTACAGATTTGGTATGTTAGAACTATTATGTTTTAAACATTATCAAGAGAGGATAGGAAA
>CEOI01006496.1_pt1 | contig 17871 bp, 12 predicted proteins | sample 530351 | NCBI WGS metagenome assembly CEOI01 (sample SAMEA2619962, study PRJEB7988) | marine metagenome | biome: marine biome (ENVO:00000447); feature: deep chlorophyll maximum layer (ENVO:xxxxxxxx); material: "saline water (ENVO:00002010), including plankton (ENVO:xxxxxxxx)" | depth 17 m | reverse complement strand
GATGCTTAACAAAATGTCAGAAACAACAATTAAGGCTGCACAAAAACAAATCGATCCACCACTGATGGTTCCAGACGATGGGTTTTTAGGCACAGTACGCACCTCGCCAGGTGCACTAAATTTTTACCGATCAGGAACGCGAGATAGGTTAGAGCCGCTGCAAATCGGAGCCAACAACCCACTAGGGCTGAACATGGAAGAGCAAAGGCGTAACGCAATACGTCAAGCATTCTATGTAGACCAGCTGCTACTGGGTCAGGGGCAAAACATGACAGCGACAGAAGTGTTGCAGAGGAACGAAGAAAAAATGAGGTTGCTTGGCCCTGTTTTAGGACGGATGCAAGCAGAATTGCTCCAACCTCTTATATCACGCTCTTTTGCATTGCTTCTCAGGGCTGGCCTCCTCCCTCCAGCGCCTGAGGAGCTACAAGGTCAGGATATTGATATTGAATACGTAAGCCCCCTAGCGAAAGCGCAAAAACTTACAGATCTCCAGGCAATGCTGCGTGGATTTGAGATATTGCTGCAAGTCAGCCAGGTCGCACCAGTAACAGATTATCTCGATGGCGATAAGATGGTGCAGTATCTTGTTGAGACAGCTGGCCTACCAGCCAGGGTTATAAGAGGCGATGATGAGGTGGCAGAGATCCGACAGCAACAGGCAGAAGCCGCACAACAGCAACAGGCAATGCAAGAACAGATGCAAAGCGCTGAAGCAGCAAACAAGATAGCGCCATTTATTAAGGCGGCTGGAACAGTACCACTAGAATGAAGGTAGAAGATTTAAAACTTGCCTATCGCAGAACATTTAACACTGACGATGGCGAGATTGTATTAGGTGACCTCAAGGCACGGTTTGGCTTTGAAACCACCACGTATTCGGACAATCCATATAATTCTGCATTTAACGAAGGTCAGCGAGCAGCTGTGCTGCTGATTGTCCGTATGCTGACCGAAGGGAAGGAACCCGAATGAGCGAAGAGGCAATCCAAGACACTGGATCTCAGGAAGTCGCAACAGAAGCTGTAGCGGAAAGCGCAGTAGAAGAAGTTAGTTTTAGAGACAGTCTACCAGATAATTTGCGTAATGCGCCTGGTATGATGAAATTTAAAGATCTAAACGGTTTAGCACAAGGGTATGTAAACCTAGAGTCTATGATTGGCACAGATAAAATCGGTGTGCCACAAGACAGCTGGACTGACGATCAATGGTCTGAGTTCTATAGCAAAACAGGACGCCCAGAAGATACCGCTGCATATGTTGCAGATTTTGATAATGTTTTGAGCGAGGAACAGGCAAACGGTTTTAGACAAGCTGTGTTCGAGGCTGGTCTATCGCCCAGGCAGTTCGATAAAATTGCAGCGTATTTTGTTAATGAAAATGCTGCAATGGAACAAGATGCTGAAGCGCGAGCTGAAGCGGCCTTTGATGAAGGTGTTGCTGCACTGCAAGCAGAGTGGGGGCAAGCTACAGATCAACGTATTAAGCTAGCACAGTCAGCGGCTAATACATTGCTAGGCGGTATAGAAAACAACGAGTTTTTTACAGAAACAATGGCAGATGGTACGCAACTTGGCGATCATCCAGAGATTATAAAAATGTTTGCAGCACTTGGTGAGCAAATGGGCGAAGACAACCTGGTAGGAGAAACGTCAGAGCTGATTATGACACCAGAGCAAGCACGACAAGAACTAAAAGAGCTAATGCGTCCTGGCACTCCATATATGGATGCCCAGCACCCAGAACATGATGCGTATGTGCAAAAAGTACAGGAGCTTTTCCAAGCAGCATCGTGATACGTGGATAACCGTAAGGCCCACACGCCAAGCATGTGTGACATGCGGAGTGACTGCCCATAGCAGTAAGCACGGCCCCGAAAGGGATAACCAAGCGCAGCAACCCAAAATTAATTGAAACAAACTGTAAAGGAGAGACGTATGTCTACCCAAATCACTACAGCTTTTGTCAATCAGTTTTCCGCTAACGTCCAAATGCTATCACAGCAAATGGGTTCGTTGCTGCGAAATGCAGTTGATGTGGAAAGTGTGAATGGCGAGAAAGCTTTTTTTGATCAAGTGGGATCGACAGCAGCGGTAAAGAAAACAAGCCGCCACGCTGATACGCCACTTGTTGAAACACCACACACTCGTAGAATGGTCACCATGTCAGACTATGAGTGGGCTGACTTAATCGATGAACAGGACAAAGTGCGTTTGCTTATCGATCCAACATCAACCTATGGCAGAGCGGCAGCTGCTGCGATGGGAAGAGCGATGGACGATGAGATTATTGCAGCGGCCCTGGGAACAGCAAAAACTGGCAAAGATGGCGGTACAGACACTGCACTACCAGCTGGTCAGAAAATTGCTCACGGTTCTGCTGGTTTAACAATTGCTAAACTTGTAAGCGCAAAAGAGCTTCTTGATGCAGCAAGTGTTGATCCGTCAATACCGCGTCATATCGTTGTGTCACCAAAACAAATTTCTGATTTGTTAAACAATACAACGGTTACATCATCTGATTTCAATACCGTCAAAGCGTTAGCTCAAGGTGAAATCAATTCGTTTGTAGGCTTTAACTTCATCGTGTCGAATAGACTAACAACAGATTCAAACTCAGACCGTCAGGTTATTGCGTTTGCACAAGATGGTCTAAAAGTAGGCATGGGCAAAGAGCCTATGGCAAAGATCGATGAACGAGCCGACAAGTCATATGCAACGCAAGTTTACTACTGTCAGACACTCGGGGCAACTCGAATGGAAGAAGAAAAAGTAGTCGAAATTGCGTGTAACGAATAGGAGACTTATAAATGGCTACTGTTTATTCCACACAAAGAACTAATTCACGAGCTACACCAGCTACGATGAATAAAGCAAACGAGCTTGGCGGTCGTATCCGCGTGGCTCACGGCACGTATGAAGCATCTTCACTTGCATCAGGTGATGTGATTGAAATGTTTATATTGCCAGATGGCGCACGTTTGTTGGAAGGATCTCTAGCGCATGATGCACTAGGATCATCAACAACATTGAGCGTTGGCTATGCTGCACACACAAACGCAGCTGGGTCAGCGGTAAGCGCGGCCGCAGCAGCTTATAAAGCAGCAGCAGCATCAACATCAGCACAGAAAGTAGACATACTTGCTACTTTAGCTCTTGGCTCTGGTACAGAGACAGACACAAATGGTGATGGTGTGGCAGTCACAGTTACGATGGGCGGTGCAGCTGGCACTGGTACTATCGAGCTAACCATCAAATACGTGGTTGATTAATTAAGAGGGGCGCGAAAGCGCCCTTCTTTTTTTATGGGATTTTAAAATGACTTCTACGGTTGATATTGCAAACTATGCGCTAAACTCGCTTGGTGCGAATAACATAAGCACGTTTGATGAGAACTCTAAGCCAGCGCGATTGGTCAACCAAAGATATAATTCAGTGCGCGATAATGTGTTTCGACAGCATCCTTGGAACTGCCTCATAAGGCGTGTGGAGCTACCCAGAGAAAGCGACACACCAGCCTTTGACTACACATATCAATACGCACTACCAACGGATCCGTTTTGTTTACGTGTCCTAGAGTTCAGCAATGGCACACTGACGTTTCCGTATGATAATATGACCAGCAACTCTGGTGGCCCTGTTTACGTTATCGAGGGGCGTAAGCTTGTAACAGATGAGGGTATTGCAAAAATACGCTACATCGGGCGTGTAACGGATCCGCAAGAGTATGACGCTGGGCTAGTGGAAACGTTGGCATCTGCACTTGCTTTCGAGTTAGCCTATGCAATCACTGGATCAAACACAGTTAAGCAGATTATGGCAGCTGAATATTCAGACAAACTGAAAGCAGCTAAATTTGTTGATGCCACAGAGGGTGCGCCTCAAAAGATCGAGGCCAGTGACTTTTTACAAGCGAGAACATAGATGGCGCGATCTGCACCAGCTCTCTCCACTTTTACAGCTGGAGAAATATCGCCACGCCTGGAAGGTCGTGTTACGATTGAGAAATACCGCGAGGGTTTGGCTGACTTAACAAATATGGTTGTGCAGCCTCATGGCGGTGTCACCAGGCGTCCTGGCACACAGTTTCTAGGCGAGGTAAAAGCCAGTGGAAATGTCACCAGGCTGATACCGTTTGAGTTCAAAACGTCTGACACGTATGCGCTAGAATTTGGCAACCAATACATGCGGATCTATCGTAATGGTCTGCAAGTTCTAACAGGTAGCGCGAAAGCTATATCTGCAATAACAAAAGCAAACCCTGGCGTATTTACGTCAAACAGTCACGGCTATAGCAACGGAGATGAAATAGCGCTGGTTAATACTGGCGGTGGCATGACAGAGTTAAAAGAACGTAACTATCGTGTGGCAAATGTAACGACAAATACATTTACGCTAACTGATTTGTTTGATGTGGCACTAAACACAACAGGTTTTACCACCTACACTGGGTCTGGTGTTTCGGTTGATAAGATCTACGAAGTAGCCACGCCTTATACGTCAGCACAAATTAACGATGTGCGCTTTGCTCAGTCAGCTGATGTAATGTACCTAGTGCATCCATCACATGCCGTTAGAACGCTTACACGCACAGATCACAACGCCTGGTCGTTTGCAACGCCAAGCTTTACGGAAAACACAACGCCTAGCTTGGCTGGGTCAAATAACTATCCTAGCGTTGTAACATTCTTTGAACAGCGCCTGGTATTTGCAGCAAGTAACAACAATCCACAAACACTGTGGTTTAGCAAAAACGCAGATTATACAAATTTTACAACAGGCACTGGCGATAACGATGCATTGATTTACACAATTGCATCTAACAAGGTAAATGCGATCAGGTATTTGTCTGCTACCAGGATCCTCAATATTGGTACGTCTGGTGGCGAATACGTGCTAACGACAACAAACGGTAGCCCAGTAACGCCAACGTCTACCGTTATTCGTAAGTACAGCAACTATGGATGCGTAAATGCAGAAGTTGTCCAGGTTGCAGATGTGACGCTTTTTGCACAGCGCGGAGCGCGAAAGGTACGTGAGTTTAGATATGTCGGTGAAGTGGACGTAGGCGGCTACACAGCGCCAGACATAACGGTATTAGCAGAACACCTTACTGAGGGTGGCATAGAAGAGTTTGCGTTTCAGCAAGAGCCTGAGAGCATCGTGTGGGCAAGGCGCAATGATGGCACATTGCTGGGTCTAACATACAGACGCGAGGAAGAAATAGTAGCCTGGCACAAGCATGTTCTAGGCGGTGCATTTAGTGGCGGTCAAGCGCGAGTAGAAAGCATCATTTCTTTGCCAACCGATAGTGGTGAGGATGAGCTTTACATGATCGTCAAGCGCACGATTAACGGACAGACAAAACAATACGTCGAAGTGATGAAAACGTTTGATTTTGGCAACGATACTACAAGTGCATTCTTTGTAGACAGTGGCCTGGCATACTCTGGAAGCTCTGTATCGAGCTTGTCAGGGCTGTATCATCTAGAGGGCGCTACAACGTCTGTTTTAGCAAATGGTGCAACACACCCTGACAAGACAGTCTCTAGCGGTGGTATAACGCTCGATTTTGCCATTACCAGTGGCGCGGTAGGTCTGGGTTACACCAGCAAGATGCAAACGCTACGCATTGAGGCTGGATCTAGTGACGGTACAAGTCAGGGAAAACCAAAACGCATACACGATGTAACGTTGCGCTTCCATGAAACGGTAGGTGCAGAGGTCGGCACGGATGCGGCAAATGCAGATAGAATATTCTTCCGCGACAGCAGCATGGACATGGATACCGCTGTGCCGCTGTTTACTGGTGACAAAGAAATAGAATTCCCTGGTGGTTTTGAAGAGGGTGACCGCATTTACGTGCAGCAAGCTCAACCACTACCAATGACCGTATTAGCGCTCTATCCGCGCATGAACACACACGATGTATAGGTAATATATGTTTTTTGAATTAGCGACATTAGGTCTTACTATTATGGGCGGTGCTTCACAAAAACGAGCATCAAACAGAGCTGCTGAAGCAGCCAAGCGAGTGGGTGAGTTTAACGCAAAACTGATTGAGCGTGACGTAGATCTATTAGAAAAACAGCGCGAAATTATCAATCGCAATGCTGTCTTGCAAGAACGTGTAGATCGTTTTCGTTTTAGAGAAGCGCAAGGCAGTGTTGTGGCAAACTACGCAGCAAGTGGCATTGTTGTTGGAAGTGGCACACCGATGCGTGTTCTACGGCAAAACGCTAGAGAATTTGAATATGACATGGCGGTGGCTGAGTTTAACAACGCAGTCACAAACATGCAGATCAATGACCAACAAGAGAACGCACGACTAAGCGCAGAGCTGTCTCGCATGGAAGGTGGCGCACAAGCAGCTGGGTTGCGAGCACAAGGTACACAAGCGTTTATTGGCAGCTTGGGTAGTGCTGCACGATTTGGCTACAGTAGTGGGATGTTTGCTTAATGAGAATACCAGTTTACAGATCTGGAGCGCAACTAAGTGATCGAGCACCAGGCGCACGTATTACAGCTCGTATGAACCCAAACACATTTGTTAATGCAGAGCTACAAAAAGGCGGTGTGTTAACTGAAATTGCAAACCAGGCAGCTGCCTACAGTCAAGAAAGATATAAAGCAATTGTCGAAGCGCAGCGTAATGAAGCTGTATTCGGGGCAAAAGAAAAATTATTACAAGCGTCATTCGCTCTTGGTAATGATGACGATATTTACAATATTTTTGATGGCAAAAAAAAGTATGACACAACTGTTAAAAAGATTTTTGAAGATAGTTTAAAAGTTGTTGGCAATAATAAATACGCACAAGAAGATTTTAAGCAAGCTTTTAATACTTTTGAACTTGCAGAACGATTTAGACTGAAAGGGCGCATTGACGAAAAAATAGAAAAGCGTGTTGAAACGTCATTAAAATCTCTAAAAGACCAACAAGAAACGTTGCTTGGTGATCCGTATTTAGATTACACGCTTGATGACACACTGTTTTCAGCAGCTGGCTTACAAAACCTTTATGATAAAGCTGGTGAAAAGGGAATGATACCAGAAGTGCTTCAAGCAAATGTTACACCAGAAGTTTTAAGCAATGCGTTAAAAAAAGCGATACCAGCATTTGCTGGTTCTGACTTACGCAACGCATTAGCACTGCGAGTTGTGCAAAACGGATTTGAAGCCGTTGAGGCTGGTACAATGACGTTAGAAGAGTTTAAACAAGTCGTGGCTGACAAAGCACCTGGTGTGCCAGATCATGTTCTTAACTTAATGCAAGCTGTGCCAATGAATGAGGTCAATGACGTTATATTGCAAACTGTCAAAGATGCAGCTGCCATGAAAAAACAATTTGATGATCTAGAGGCAGATGCAGAAAATCAATTTAATGATAACGTTAATGCAATCTACAACAGATATTATTTTTACAAAAGCAAAGATAATAAAAGCCAAGAGTTTAATGTTAATGAATTAACACAAATGTTTCCTAATATAAAAATAGTAGGAACGCGAACAGTGATAGACGCAGATGGTGAAAGAACAGTAGCGCCAGGTTACAGAATGGCTGAAGCTATTAAAAATCATTTGGCTAGTGTAAATGAGCTTACTTTTGAAATGCGTCAACAAATGGATAAGTTTGACCAAGAGCCGCCAGAGAAAAGACAAGCATCTGATAGGGATGTAATTAATTTTCTCAATGAGTTAGACGCTTTTGATAATTTAGATTTACAAACAGTGCTTAGTAAAAGCGATTATTTAACACAAGCAGACTTGTTGCGATTTACTGAAAAAGCACAAAGTGAAGCTGTTGCTGGTGAAAATGAAGCAAAACAATATATTAAAAACGCACTACGCTATCAAACGTCAGAGCTTATATCAGCAGAGGTCGATAAAGATCTAGCGTTACGAGTAACAAATCAAATCGATGATATATACACACAAATTGACGATTTAATAAGACAAAAGAGAATAGCTGGTGAGCCATTAACAAAAACGCAAATAGAAGAAGCTGCACGTAATATGCTTGCTGCAAGTGCTCCGCGATTTAAAGAAGTTATTCTGGAACAGTATCAAGACACATTGAATTCTGCGGTTCGAGTGTCTGTATTTTTTCCAATCAAAACAAATTTGCAAGCTGCACAAACGCCAGCAGATGCCATAATCATTATATCGGATTGGTATAATAATTTAAGCTCTCCTGACGCTAATGAAACAAAAAGATATGGTCAGTACTTGAGATCATTTACTGAAATGAAAAATAAAATTGATGCAATAGATAACGTGAATAGACAATGACATATGTTTTCAACAGCACATTAGATGAAGAGTTAGATCGTTACATCAGCGCAGAAGAAACATTAGCTGCAAACGTTGGATCTAATCTAAACAATACAAAAAAAGTTTACAATGTCGCGTCTAATAGTAACGAGTATTATACTGAGCTTCTTGGCGGTGGTAATGTTAAAGTACATGAGCAACCGCTAACTGCATTAGAAGATGCAGAGAAGTATAATCAATCATTGCTAGACCAGGGCATAACACCAACTGCTGATGATTTTTACGCAGCTGGTTTTGATGATAAAATAATTAACGAAGGTGGATTTATAAACGTACAGCCAAAATCTGGTATTACTGAGCCGTTGACTGAAGAGGTGCAACAGCAAGCATTTGATTTAGGTTTCGATGTAGTCAGCCCAGTTGATCAGCCAATTTTTGAAGGCAGTATAAAAGAAATAATAAAAGGTCTTGCTCGTGGTGGTATAGTAAACCCAGCGCAATTTCTTGAAACTTTAGACACGCCAGAAGATTCAAAGTTTGATTTGTCTGGTGGTATTGGATTTCAACTTTTTAACCCAGAAACTGGTGAATTTGATCCAGCGATTAAAATATTATCTGGCAAGGAAAGAGATGAAATAAATCAAAAAATTAAAAGTGGTGAATTGCCATACGCAGTAAACTTAGAAAGTTTGACACAAATAGATGAAGCGTCAGGCGGTGGAGCTAAAGTACTTGGATCATTTTCACAGTTTATTGGAGCATATGCTGGGCTTGGTAAGTTTTTTAGATTAGGCAAAAGTCGCACCATGCAAGGTTTTACTGGGGGAGCTGCTGCTGATTTTCTAGGGTTTGAGGGTGATGAAGGGCGCTTATCAGATATCATTTATGATTTGGGTGAAGCGTTTGGCGTTGAAATCCCACAAAACGTTATAGTCGATTTTATGCAAACAGATCCTACCGATCCTGATTATGTCGGTAGATTTAAGAACGCATTAGAGGGTGGCGTCATAGGTGTTATTGCCGAACCAATATTAATGGGTCTAGGCAAAACATTTAGAATGTTGAAAGACGGTGATATTACACAAAAACAAGTATTACCGTTTGTTAAAGCTGCAACGGATAACATGCGTGTTTCATTTGCACAACAAGTCGAAAAAGCAAACAATAGAATAGCAAATGAAGGTAATACGCTTTTTAGCAATCCGATACAACCAGGCATTGATAGAATACTTTCAGCAGTAGGCCGCACCTTAGAACGCACACAAAAACAAGGCATAAGGTCAGAAGGTGGTTTACCTATTGTTGAAGAAAAAGGTGACAATAATTTTCGTTTGCACAATCAACGATTAGTTGCAATGCGCGAAAAAAGTGTTGGTTATCCTGGAGCGCCTAAAAATGAACGCACTGTAATAAACGCGCCAGAAAACTCTGATTTGCCTGATGTTGTGGTTGGTAATATCGAGCCGCAAGATTGGCAAAACCGAATTGAAGCAGCAATGTCAAAAGAAGAAATAGATCGAGCTGCAACGTGGTACAAAATAGTATTTGACGAATTCCAAAACCAAGCAGATGGTGATCCAGAAGAAATAGCTCGATTGACAGATGCTTGGTTTGCTGGGCAACAAAACTCTAGTCCACAGCAAACATTAAATGATGTGTTGTTTGTTTATGAGCAAATAAAACGCGGTGTGTCAAAAGAAGATTTAATAGGTAAAGGTCTACCGTCTGCAAACAGAATTGTAATCGATATATTAACGCAATCACCGATTACTGCTGGCGCTGGACAAAAGATAGCTGATTTTCTGGATAGCGGTTATAACAAAAATGTAAGATCTATTATGGGCAATAATCCAGAGGGTGGTTCACCGTTTGTTGTTGATGTGCATACTGCAAGAGATACTGGTTTAGTTGATCAAGTATATATTAATCACTTAAAACGTTTAGGTTACAATGTGCCAGATAATTTGCAGATCGATTTTGGTGGCGGTGGTATCAAAGACGCTATGTATGAAAACAGAGCCTTGTTTGGTCAACAACTTACAGATCATCTAAACCAACAAAACTGGATGGGTAGATCTGATTGGGAACCAGCAGAAGTACAAGCTATCGGATGGATGCAACTATCTAACATGTACGGTGGTGCAAACGTTGGTGGTGATATTATTGACGCTTTTAAGAAAACAACGCGCAACATTTCAATGGAAGTAGATCCTGGCGCTGGGTCACCTTTTGCAACAAAATTTGGTGATGACTATAGTGCTTTGCCTATAGAGGCACAGCGTGATATAAATAATCAAGTTACATTGAAAGCCATTGAGACTGTTAATAACCAACTTGGGATTACTCTTGGCAATGTCGTGCATGGCACTGGTGGTTGGGAACTGTTTCAAAACCCTTCAACAGTACAACAGGCTATCGCTTCTAAAGATACAGCTATAGAAGCAGCAGCGCGATTAGGATACATGTTGCAACAAACAGAAGTATGGGTAAATGCGCCTAAAAGTATAACTAAAAATCCAAAGCACTTTTCTATAGATATTATAGAAAATGCTGGAGAAAATTTACGCAACAGCGATAAGCTTACGGAATTGTTTAATAGAATTATTGCAGATGAACCAAATGGATTATTTCGTGGTTACCAACCAATCATAGTTGACGGTAAACCAGGCATCCGAATTTTAATTACAGATCAAGCTGTAAAAGAAAGTCCACTCACAAAAGCAAAAGCGATAGAATACATACAAGATTTTGCAAATAATAAATTATCACAAATTACGGACGATTTGCAATTTGATGCTGAAGTTGATATTATGGAAGCAGATCTAACAATGTTAGGTAATGATTGGACAAAGGATAAAAACGGTGGCGGTTACAAAAGTTACTTTAGTAGACAGTCAGGACAAAATGCGTCCAGCAAAAACTCCGACTCCACAGTACTCGATAATGATGGGAAAGAACTTGAACAATTCTTCCAAGGACTCATCGAAAGAGCAAAGTCAGGAAACGCTAGATAAAGACTAGCTGTAACTAACAGACAATTTGAATATGTAAGGTCGCTTTGGCGGCCTTTTTTTATGTGAGGCTTCATGGCAGTAAATCCACTAGACTTAGCTGAAGAGCAAACACAGAGAGCGCAGATAGATGCAGCTGGTGCGCCTACAGAGTTTGCAACCGATCCAGCGCAAAATCAGTTAGCGTTAGGGGGCAAAGGCGCTAAAGAAACATTATCACTTTTAATGGATATGCTTGGTTCTGCCTCTAAAACGCAAACACAAACTGACCAGGCAATACCGCCAGCATTTACGCAACTGTCAAATACACAACCGCAACGGATCCCGACAGAACAAGAAGAAGTTATAGCGCCAGAAGGGTATGACCCAAAGGCAGCTAAAGTATCTTTAGCTCCGCAAATATTATCTGAGCAAGGTGTAAAAACTTTTGCAGATCGAGGGTTTTCTTCTGGCAACGCACGCCAAACAAAAATAGATGAAGGTGCTGCAGCTGTTGACGAGTTGCTAGATGACGTTGATCCTGTTGAAACAGAATTTAACAAGCTTATGGACGATGCAAATGCGTCTATACTCAATGTATTTACTGGCCGAAAAAACCAAATTGAAAAGCTCGATGAGACTGTTCAAAAGCAAGCTGATGAACGAGCTGCTGCGGCTGCGCCAACTGGTGTCGATGGCATAAACTTTGATTTGTTGCAAACACAAGAAGATGTAGCAAAACTTTTAAAACAAAAAGCGCAATCAATGCCGCAACTTATTAACAAAGCTACACGCGGTAAAGTACCGATTTCTGTAAGCAAACAAAAAGCAGCTGAAGCATTTCACAATACTTTTAACACAACCAGGCGAATACTAGGCAAACGGTTAGACGAGGGGCTTTTAACACCCGAAGATCTTTATGCAGCTTATGAAATTCTGACCGAAACAACAAAGCAAATGCTTAAGCTGGAAGACAAAATTTTAAATAAGACTGCTACTCAAGACGATAAGTTTAAATACATGCGTCTAAACAAAATTGTGCCAGCTATTTTTTTGCAAGTTACTGGCAATAGATCTGAATACGGACGTGGTTTAAACCTACAAAAGTTTATGGGTGGCGATACTGGGTTAATGGAAATTGCTCAAGCGCAAACAGACATGGTGTCACAAAATCTTGGCGAATTAAGTGTTGAGGAAATAGCAAAACGATCAAGAGATATTAGACGTAACGATAAAGGGTTTTTAGGTTTTATCCGTTTCCATGCAAAAGCTGGCATGGCAAAAACATCTGACGCATTAGGAGAAGCTTATCAGTCAGGCATGTTGTCAGGTACTGGCACACAAGTGCGTAATTTTCTAGGCAACACGTTATGGATGTTATGGCAGTTACCAGAAGAATCGATTGCTGGTTTATATGGCTTACCAGTTCGTAAATATCGGGATGCGTTTGGTTTAGACAACTCAGATCAAGTTTTTAAAACCGATGTAATGTTTAGGCTAAAAGGTTATATCGATTCATTTGGCGATGCATTGCGTGTAGCAAAAGTTGCGTTTGTGCGTGAGCAAGCTGCTGTTGGTGCAAAACAAGATATAGAAAACTATGGTGGTGCATTACGCACTGATAGCAAAACTGTTTTTGGCACAGCAATAAATACGGTTGGTCAAGCCAGTAGATTGTTTTTAAGAACACTTACAACGGCTGACGATTTTTTTAAAACGATATCACAACGTGGCGAGCACTACGTCCAGGCAAACCACGCATATCGCAACGCTTTACGCAGAGGGGAAGATAATAGAACTGCGCTCGATGAAGCTGGCATGGTTTTATTAAGCCCAGAAGATTACAAAGACGAGCTTTCTGCTGTAGCTAAATATAACACGCTACAAGATGATATTGCTGCTATACGCAAACCATCATCATTAATACAAAATTTTAGAATAGGGTTTATACCAATTGGTAGAATTATTTTGCCATTTGCACAAACGCCAGCAAACGCTCTTGTAAAAGGACTTGCTGGTGCGTTTCCCTTTCATAAAACTTTTCAAGCATTAGGCACTGGCACAGCTGCACAACAACAAAAAGCATTAGCAAAATTTTCAATGGCATCAATGATGGGCGCTTACATTGCTAATGAATTTGCAAACGGCAGATTTACTGGACAAATGCCAACAGATAAAAATGAACGCGAGGCATTACTCAGACAAAAACCTGGTTGGCAACCGAATAGCTATACTTTTAGAAAAGATAAAAATAGCTGGCCGCGTGATCCAGAAACAGATGAATTATTGCCATTCTATGATGACATGGGCAGACCTAATGGAGAGCTTTACTATTTATCGTTTAACGGTTTAGAGCCAGTTGGTGCGATAATACATCTTCACAATTCCGTTATCGAGGCAATGCACAAAACAGGAGTTATGGAAGATAAAACAAATTTTCGATTATACGATGACGTTATCTTATCGGTTATTGGCGCCACCTTTAAATATATGAAAGATCTCCCAATGCTTGAGGGAATGTCTGATGTTGCTTCATTAGCTGAGTTTGAAGATTTTCAAGATTTTAAAGAAAGTGTGGTGCGATTGGCTAGAACGCCAGCAGAAGGCGCTAGTTATTTCGGTGTGCCTAATCCAATTGCTGCACTGCAAAGACAGTTTAACAGAATAGAAGATCCAACACGATTATATCCTAGAGGCGATTATGAATACTACACGTTAGAAGATATAGAAGCTTTAGACGAAAACGGTGATCCTGTTCATTATGTTATTAATGATCGTGGTCAAAAGATCCCAGATGAAAAAGCATACTTTTTAGTTGGTCAGCCTAAAACAGAAAGAACTGATGAGTTTTTTAGAGCGTACAATGATATTATCGCAATGGCTGTTCAAGGCAGTGCGTTTGAAAACAGGCAAACACTAGAGAAAGATCTCAATACTGTTGGCTATGATACATTAGGTAATAAGATTGGTTATGAAGATGTAAGTTTTGCAATCAATCCAAAGTTAGCGCTATGGAATAATTTTACTGGAATTAGAATTAGAGAAGGTAAAATGCAAAATGAGCTGGAACTTGCTTTAGGTGAATTTTATCAGAAAACTGGTGTGTGGCCTTTAAGAACAAAGGTTAGTCATAACGGTTTACGTTTATCTAAAGGCGCGAGATTTGATCTTGTAAACCTGGCAAAAAACGAAGCTACGTTACCACAATATGGCAACATGACTTTTAGAGAAGCGTTAGAATATGAACTGACATTTCCGACTAGCGTGTATCGACAAGGCGTAGATCAAGGCAAGTTAAATGACGATGATCTACTACAAATTATTAAAACAATAGAAGACGATTATTACGAGGCTGGGTTTCAGCTTTTGTTGCAGCTACCCGAAAACGCAGATCTAGCAACAGCATACGAAAACAGACAAGAAGCCAAACAAATTATAGATGAACTAGGGATTATTCAACAATGACAGTATCTAGCAGCACTAACAAAGTCAGTTATTCTGGTAATGGTTCACTTACCACGTTTGCGTATAGCTTTAAAATCTTTGACCAGGGAGATTTGACTGTCATTCTGAGGGCAGCAGATGGAACTGAAACCACACAAACTATAACGACACATTACACAGTGTCTGGGGTAGGGTCGGCTAGTGGCGGTAATGTGGTGTTCGGATCCGCACCAGCGTCAGGTGTAACTGTTGTTATCATACGTGAGCAACCACTGACCCAAGGTCTTGACCTGGTTGCTAACGATCCATTTCCAGCGGAGAGCTTAGAAGAAGCTTTAGACAAAGTTGTTTTTATGACACAAAAGCACGAAGAAGAACTTAGTCGTGCTATTAAGGCATCAAGGACAAATACGCTAACTGGTTCTGAGTTTACGATCTCTGCTACAGATCGAGCAAACAAAATCTTTGCTTTTGATAGTTCTGGCAATCTTTCCGTAACGCAAGAGTTAGGCACATTTAAAGGCAATTGGGCTGCATCTACAAGCTACGTTGTGCGTGACATAGTTAAAGACACAAGCACTAACAATATATTTATAGCTAACACAGCGCATACCAGCTCTGGTTCTCAGCCTCTTACAACAAACACAGATAGTGCAAAATGGGATTTGCTTGTTGATGCTGCATCAGCAACTACATCACAAACAGCAGCGGCTACAAGTGCTACAGCAGCTGCAAGTTCCGCAACAGCGGCTGCATCAAGCGCTACGACTGCTACAACAAAAGCAAGTGAGGCATCATCAAGCGCAACAGCGGCTGCAAGTTCTGCTACATCAGCAGCAGCTAGTTTTGACAGTTTTGATGATAGATACCTTGGTGCTAAATCTACATCAGGCGGTAATCCAACAGTAGATAATGACGGTGATGCTCTTGTTGACGGTGCGTTATTTTTTGACACTACTAACAATGTAATGATGGTGTACAACTTAGGTACAACGACGTGGCTACGTACAACGCCAACTAGCTCAGATCAAACAAATATTAACGCAGTAAATAGCAATAGTAGTAATATAAATACAGTGGCTGGCGTTTCTAGCAACGTAACAACTGTTGCTGGCATATCATCAAATGTAACTACTGTCGCTGGTATAAGCAGTGACGTAACAACCGTAGCAAATGATGGTACGGATATTGGAACAGTTGCTGGTATAAGTGCAAATGTAACAACAGTGGCTGGTATATCGGCTAACGTTACTACTGTAGCTAGCATAAGTGCCAATGTAACGACAGTAGCTACAAATAACGCAAATGTTACAACTGTGGCGTCTAATATTACTGGCGTAAATAGTTTTGCAGAGAGATATAGAGTTGGTTCATCTGATCCAAGCAGCTCATTAGATGAAGGTGATTTATTTTATAATTCTACATCTAATGTGGTTAAAGTTTACAATGGCAGCGCATGGCAAAATGTAGCTCCAGTTGCGACTAGCGTTACAGTTTCGCAAATTTCAGATTTATCAGCAACGGCAACAGAATTAAATTACACTGATGGCGTTACATCAGCAATACAAACTCAATTAGACGCTAAAGCAACAACTGGTAAGGCTATAGCGATGGCAATGGTATTTGGATAATAAAGGAGTTTTTCAATGGCAAATCCAAATGTAGTCGCAGTAAGTAGTATCTACGCCAATACAGCAGTAGATGCTGATGTTGCTGCAAGTGCGGTAAGTTTATTAACTGCTGCATCAAATAAATTATTAAAGATAAATTCACTTATCATAGCTAATATAGACGGCACTAACTCTGCTGATATATCTGTGTGGATCACACGATCAAGTGTAGACTACTACATAGCTAAAAACATTACAGTAGCAGCAGGTAGTACACTGCTACCCATAGATAAGAACATGGGGCTATACTTAGTCGAAAGTGACATACTGAAAATACAAGCAAGTGCAGCAGGGGATCTATCCGCTGTTTGTTCATATGAAGAGATTGATGACGCTTAATAGAAAGTAGCTTAATGAAATCTTTCGGTAATATTGCAAAGGATGGTCAGGTCAGAGCAGTAGCTTCTGGTGCTTTGACTGATGGTGCTAGTGTTATTATTAACTCTAATGGAACTGTGAGTGTTGTGTCTGGCAGCGATGATGGAGCAGGTACACCTACACAGATTTCAACTGATTCTAACCTAATGCAAATGCAAGCAATTTATGATCCCGATTCAGGTAAAGTTGTTATTGCCTATCATAGAGATACATCATCGTATTACGGTGCAGCAGTTGTTGGAACTGTTAGTGGCACAGATATAAGTTTTGGTAGCATAACAAAATTCCAAGCCGACAACTCACAGGGCATGGATGACTTGACTATGGCATACGATACAAACGAAGATAAAGTTTTACTCGTTTATAAAGACAAAGACAACTCTAATTATGGTACTGCAATTGTAGGAACTGTGTCTGGAACCTCTATAAGTTTTGGCACTGCTACTGTTTGGCAAAGCAGTTCTGTAAGTAGAACTCAGATAGGATTTGATAGCAACTCTAATAAATTTTTAGTTGCTTATATGAGAAGTGTGCCAAGAGCTAGAGTTCTTACTGTAAGTGGCACATCTGTTTCTGCGGGTAGTGAAACAAATATAAGAACAGATACTGATGGAAATATACTTAGACCTGATATGGCTTTTTCAACTTCAGCTAACAAGTTTGTTGTAATATATAAAGATAATGATCAATCGGGCAAGGGTCAAGTTGTAGTTTCAACGATTTCAGGCACAAGTGTGTCTCATGGTACGGTGGCTGACATAGGCAGTGTTGCAGTAAATTCAATATTACGAATTGATTATGACGCTACCTTAGATAAGTTTTTAATAGTTTATATTGATAGTGATGACTCTGATAAAGGTAAAGCAGTTGTTGGAACTCTAAGTGGTACAAGTGTTAGTTTTGGAAGTATTGCGACATTTAACGATGCAGCTACGTTAGCCCCTAGTGTTACATCTGATGGCAGTGGTAATTTTATAGTTAGTTTTACTGATGTGGGTAATTCTGATCGTAAGACTTTTGTATCTGCAACTGTATCTAGTACATCTGTTAGTTTTGGTAGTGAGGTTGTCATAGAGGATGTTGATGCAGATGACCCACAATCAACGCCCTTATCTG
>CEOI01008218.1_pt1 | contig 17881 bp, 25 predicted proteins | sample 530351 | NCBI WGS metagenome assembly CEOI01 (sample SAMEA2619962, study PRJEB7988) | marine metagenome | biome: marine biome (ENVO:00000447); feature: deep chlorophyll maximum layer (ENVO:xxxxxxxx); material: "saline water (ENVO:00002010), including plankton (ENVO:xxxxxxxx)" | depth 17 m | reverse complement strand
ACAAAACATTATTATGATGCAATAACAATTTATAGACATTTAGTAAAGCACGATGTAGACTATCTAGTTAGAGTTGAAATGCATAGATTAAACTTATACAGTAATGATAGAAAGTTCTTAACTACTTTGTCAAACAATATAAAAGTTAATTGGGTAGAATTTTACGAACCTGATCCTTTACAAATACAATTTCTACAACAAAATAAAAATGTTATTTTAGTTGATAAAAAACCACAATATGAGTACAAAATTACACTTGGAAAAAAGTTGGGTTTACCTAGTCTTATTAAATGGATAGAGAATAATCCCCATTTAGCAAAAATAGGTGATAAAGCAAAAGAAACTATAAACAATAATGGATATGTAAAAGGTTATTACTTTTATGTACGTGATGCAAAATCATTACTAATAGCTCAGATGTTAGTTGGGGATAATATACAAAGGATAGAGCAATTAGTTTACACAGATAAATAGTATTATGCACTATTTAAGTATAACCTTTGCAAACTTTGATCATCAACTTGTAGCAGAAACTGTATCTACTGCAAGCAATGAATTATTTGAAAATGTAAGTGAATATGCACTAGAAGAAAATAACAATACTTCAACAGTGACTATTGACACTCCGTTTGCATTGAATGAAGATGAAATAGAAGGAGTAGCAATGAAACTATTTGAACTAGGACTTAATGATTTCGAAATAAATGCAACAGAAGACTTTGATAATGTAAACGAAATTACATTAGAAGATAACGAAGACTTCCACGAATATTTTGGCTACCCTGGATATGTTGACGAAGATGGTGTTTGGGAAGCAGAATATCAAGGACGTAAAGTTAAACTAGGCAAGCCTATGGCAGGTGATGTTAAAAAGTTCAAAGTATATGTAAAGAATCCAAAAGGCAACGTAGTTAAAGTTAACTTTGGACAAAAAGGTATGAAAATCAAAAAGAATAACGCTGCAAGACGCAGAAGTTTCCGTGCTAGACACAACTGTGATAATCCAGGACCACGTCATAAGGCACGTTATTGGAGTTGTAGAAAATGGTAAAAATTAATGAATTTCACGACATAGATATACCTAAAGAAATATATCCAAGTCCTGATTATGATGTTGCTGAAGACTTAAAAGTTTACATTAGAAATGACCCAATGTTTTATAGAAAGTCATTTTTTCCAGCATTTGAAGATTATAAGAAAAGCAAGCAAACAAAAGGCTTGTTCGATATGGTAAACAATGGATTAAAAAATTATTGTGCAAAATATCAATTGCCTTTTGCACCTAACGAACTGCTCAACAAACAAGATATCAAAATGATTGTTAGCGAACTTATCAATGATGAAATGCAAGAAGTAAACGAAGGTGTTATGGATTTTGTAAAAGGTGTTGGTAATAGAATTATGCACGGCAAAAAAGATCCATTTAAAGATTATATGAGATATGCAACAAAACGCCTAAATTACAAAACAGACAAACAGTTACTCTCTGATATGAGAAGAGAATTTCCAAGAGCAGCACCAGCAGATTTAGCGAGGGCAATTGTACAAGCAAGAAAAGCGGCTGCTTAATGGATATTGCCGACTTACAACACCTTGCTGGTATCAAAAATAAATTTACAGGCTTTACTCCGTATGTGCCTGAAAATATTAGTCATACAGGTACAGAAAAAGCAAAAATACAACGTAAGAATAATATAAAACCTGGTGACGAAGAGTGGTTCAAGTTGTGGTTTAGTCGTCCTTATTGGAAAGGTCAAGAATATCCTCCAGGCTTACGAGGACGAAAAAAATGAGAATACATCATTTAGATGAAGGTGTTGGTAGAATAGTCAAAGGTGTTAATACAACACCAGATGTAGGCCCTAATCAAACCAGTATAGAAGCAGCAAAGTTTGGTTTCAAAGTAGACAAAGACGGACGTCCTCCTACACACAAGAAAAAAGTTAAAGGCAATAGTACGAATGTTTTATATAATTTAGGACTTGCAGAAAATGAAGTTCCACGCTATACTGCTGTTGAATGGGCAATTATGGAAGGCGGACATACATTAGATGAAGTTGTGCAAAAACCAAAAAAACCGGGTAGAATATTTGCTGCACTAACAGAGAACGATAATGAAGATTGAAGAATTAGAAAATTTTATCAGCCTCAGTGAGGAAATAGGATTAAATCCTAATACAGAAATCTATATCGATATGGATGGAGTTCTTGCTGACTTTTTTGGCGAATGGGCTAAACTTATGCAAGTCGATCATTTTTCTCAAATTAATAAAAAACACGACATAGATGATGCTCTACAAAAAATAAGAGATACTGACGAATTTTGGTTAAATTTACCTTTATTACCACAAGCAAAAGATTTACTTGGACTTGTAAAAAAAGTCAAAGGACAATATTTTATTTGTAGTTCACCTTTAGCAGATGATCCAAGATCCGAACCACACAAGCGTGAATGGATAAAAAACAACTTATCATTTTTCCCACCAAAAGATGTTTTTATTACACACAATAAACCAAAGTATGCCAAAAATGACGATGGTAGTCCAAATATATTGATCGACGATTACGGTGTGAATATTAATGCTTGGGAAGATGCAGGAGGCATAGGTTTCAAATACAAAGATCATAAATTTGAACGTACAGCAAAAGCAATTAAACAGGCAGTAGGTGAAAACTTTGCTGACGGTAAGAAGAAAGGCAAAAGCAGACCAGGGCGTGTAGCACGTTCAGGTGCTAGTTGTAACGGAAGCGTGACAGATTTACGTAAACGTGCTAAAAAAGCAAGTGGCGAGAAAGCGAGGATGTATCATTGGTGCGCAAATATGAAGAGTGGACGCAAGAAGAAATAGCGTTCTATGTAAAAAAACATAAAGAACACGAAGAAAATCGTACGTCTACAAATGATCGCAACGAATACTGGAGAAATTATGAAGATAAAAGAATTATGTGAAACAACAGCAGCAGCAGTAGCAACGGTAGCAGCGCCTGTTGGCGGATTAGTTAGTAGGCAAATGAAAAACTCCGACGGCACTGTAAAAAATGCCTTAGATATTGACACAAACATCCTAGGTGGCAAGCCTAAGAAGAAGAACAGTAAACGCTCTAAAGATAAATAGTATAGTAATTACTATTGGAGCATTATAATGACTGAAAAAGCCACAAAAGAAAGCGGCCTTCAAAGACACATCGGTATTAAAAAATACGGTAAAAAAGGTTTTGAAGAACTACAGAAGGCTGGTCGCGAAGGCGCAAGCGAAGAAGAAAAAGGCGCAATCAAAGATAAACATCTTCCAAAAAAGAAAGTTAAAGAAGGTCTTGCGGATCTAGCAGATGCCGCGGAGCGTGATCACGAAGTACAAATGGCTCGTAGTGATTTGTATAAGATCGCAAAGTATGCTATCAAGCTACACGAAATGATGAAAAACGTAAGTGAAGCAGAGGGCATTGAAGGTTGGCAGCAAGCCAAAATCACTAAAGCAGCAGACTATTTGAGCAGCGTATTCCACAGTTTAGATTATGAAATGAATATGGATTCACCTAAACTACCAGAGTCCGCAAAACCAAAGCGTCACAAACCAGTATTAACAAAAGAGGAATTTAGCACATATAAAGGAAATTTAGCTATGAAAATGAAAGAAATCACCGAAGCAAAAGATGTTTGTCCTGATTGCGGCAACCCTAGCTACAAAACATTACCAGAAGAAAAGCAAAAAGGTGTTGATGGCAAAGTATGCTGGAAAGGCTACAAGCGTATGGGCACTAAGAAAAAAGGCGGCAAGACTGTAGACAACTGCGTCAAAATGTAATGAAAATTAAAGAAGTCATATCGGAAAAATGGAGTTCAAAATACAAAAAAAGTATTAACTGCTCTAATCCAAAAGGCTTCTCACAAAAGGCACATTGCGCTGGCAAGAAGAAAAGGAAATAGTAATGGATTATAATGCACTACAGCACAAATTGTTTGCTATGGATCCGGTAGATCCTAAGCAAGAACTTGAAAAACTTAGAGCACAAGCAGGTGGTAATGCTCCAGCACCTGAAGTAAAAGTTGACTATATCGCAGAAAGTGCCAGTGTGCCTGAAGGTTCATTACAAATGGATAGAAATTACAGTGTAAGTGACTTTGCTGCACTTGCTGGTATCACTTTGAACGAAGGGCATAAAACAGGCTCTGAAGGACAGCTTAAAGCAAAAGATGCTATTACTAAAAAAAGTAAACCAGGCGGTAATGAAACTCCACACCCAGCAAGAGGTAAACTTGTAGGCGAAGCAGATGATGATGCTTTTACTAAAGCTATTGATAAAAGTTTTGGACAAGGCAGTATTGCTAAAAAAATTGGTTTCAGTCCTACAGGTGAATTATACAAAGCAATTTATCGTGCTATTAAGGCAATAATGCCAGATGCTAGTGAACCTGAAATACAAAAAGCAGCACAAGCGGCAGCAAATAGTATGGAAGAGTCAATAAGTGAACGTGAACTTACAAAAGGCGAAGAAAAGAAAAAAGAAAAATACGTCAAAGGTATGAAGAAAAACAAAGGTGATTTCAAAGACCGTTACGGAAAAGATGCTGAAGCTGTAATGTATGCTACTGCTACAAAAATGGCCAAAGAGTCTAGTGTTGATAGTATAAAAGACCAACTTTATGCTGCACTTAATAAAAAAATGGGAATGTAAATGAAACTTTTTGACGTCTTAAAAGAAGATGCTTTACAGGCCTTTGCTGGCAACAGAAACATCAACGTTTATGTTGGTCCAGACAGCGTTGACGAAGAGTTAATTAAATCTATACAACGTGCAATGGCAAGACACAGTTTAGCTCTTGGACAAAGACAAGAAGGTTCGTGGTGGCCAAACAATACAAAAGCTTGGACCGGTGGTGAAACAGGAAAATTTGATCCTGCACTTGGTAATGCTATAAGAAGATGGCAAGAAAGCATTAATATACAAATTGACGATATGGCAGATAACACCAAAGTAAGAAAACTTACTGTAAATGGTGTAATAAATCAAGAAGATGGAAAACTGTTATTAGCTCCTTTGAATAATTTAGGCTTTTTAAAAAACAGAGAACTAGATAATGCTTTGGCAAACTTCAAAAAAGTGCGTAGAGCATTTGATGGACAACGTTTTGTCAACGGTGATGTATCTCAAGTTACAGATTATGGTAGTTTCTTGCAAGCTATTGGCAGAGACGGATGGGCTGCTGTGCTAACTCCTATTGCTAATGAGCGGTGGAAAGGACAACAATTTGCAGGCCAAACAGAGATAAACGTGAAAGATTGGGTTGACGATGGAATTGATCAAATACTTAACAAATCACGTAATGCCGATTTGTTGTTTGATAATTTAAGAGCTATTTTGCGTCCGCTAAGTCCTAATTTTAAAACACAAAATAAAATTGGTGGAGTAGTAAGACTTATACCTGATTTTGAAAGACTGAGATTTTTACAAGTAACTTACTTAGGTCCTAAGGTAGCAAGAGAAGATTTAACAAAACCAAAATTATTATACTTACACTTTGCAGGAATTGCACAATACGAGTTTGAACGTGATAGAAGAACTATTGCAGATAGAATTAAGAAGCAAGAAGCCGAAGATGCTAAGTCCGAACAAAATGATACAGCTAATTTTGATCAAATAACAGCAAGACAATTGGCTGAAAAAATAGAAAATGCTTTTAAAAATAATTACTTTGCTGTTTTTACCTCTGCTCGTGTTGAAAGTGACGAGATGAGCATAGAAGAAGCATTAATGCAACTTGCAAATGCCAAGGATTATGATGCAGTAGCAAAAGAATACAATGCATTGACAAATACAATACTAAGTCAACGTATGGTAGACGAATTAAGTCCAGAGCTTTACAACAGAATATTCATAGCACATTTAATTAGAATCAAAAGAATTAATCCAAGATTATATCATAGTTCGATTCAGTTTACAGATGATAGTATAACTGTTATGGACAACGGTAAAGAGTTTGAAATTATGCGTGTTATGTCACGCGATAGACCAGATATTGAACCTGAAGTATTTGATGTTCTTTTAGAAGACAGACTTTTAAAAGAAGCTATTGCACAAAGCGGTGGTGAACTACCAGATTTGTATAGACAGCCTTCTGCAGATGAAAGAAATGCAGCAATCAATGCATTCATTGATGTAATGAATAAAACATATCCAGAAATGGTTAGATTTTATGCACACTTGCCGCCATTTCAAGAATATGCTCCTTTAGGTCCTTTAAGACTAAAAGGTATTATAGAAGAAGGCACAGTGTATCAAAGTGCAGGCACAGATCCTTCATTGTTTTATGAACAATCAATTGCAAAAGATAGAATATGGTTAGTTGGAGACGGTGAGGACAACGACGGTGATGGTGAAGTAGACGGTGGTAATGCTAACATATACTTTGATGAAAGATATCAACAAGAAGGGTTAGACGCAAGACAATTTGAAATTCCTGACAATGAAGAAAAAATAGAACTAAACGATGACGAAATGAGCATAGTTCGTGATTTGGCAAGCAGAAAAGAAGACCTTATTTTAGATGCTATAGACAGATTATTTAAATTGAACAATCCTAAAAAGAGATACATTGATACCATATATCCAGGCTTCAAACAAGAAACAGGACAGTTTATAGAAGAAGAATTAGGTGGCAGAGGTGACGATGCTTGGACATATAAATTTTTCAAAGAAAATACAACTGATTCAAATCCACTGATGGCAGCTTTGTTGACCAGATTTGGTGAAACAATGGGAAAGAGTCCTTTACAGGTTATTGCATTTGTAGCACCTAAGGGTACCGCTGATCAATTTAAAGAAGCACTAGAAAGAACGTCTTTGGCAGGATTGATTAACAATGTTGACGAACCAATGCTGAGAAAACTTTTTGATGCTTTGGTTAGCAGAGAAGACTTTGATATTGTAGACAAGTATTATGATGGCGATTTACAAACAGATATAGAAGATAAAGACTGGTGGGCAACTGACGAGGCTATAGCGCAAAGATTAGCTAAAATAGGAGTTAATCCAAGAAAACAAGCTAGGTCGCAGATACAGAACGAAGTAAATGCAATATCTGATGAATTAGGAAAAATAGAAGATCTAGAAGGCAAGGAATTAGAAACACTTGTAAATTCAATTAATGTAATGGAAATTGTGAATAAACTTGAAGAATATATGAAAGAATATAATCTTTTAGATGGAACTAAACAAGACGAAGCAATGCCACAAATATTCCAAGCTTTGAATCCTTATTTGGGTATTTTACGCGACGATAATCCAAACATCAGCAAAGGTTTTGCTGCTAAACAAGAAAACGATAGAAAAGCACTATATGGTGGACTAGCAAACTACGAGCAAGCTAGGGAAAAGTATATGGAATTGCAAAATAAGTATTACGGCGTAGAATGAATTATGAACAGTCTATAAAAGACTGGATTGAAAATTTTTTATGCAAAGAGAATCCAGCGTTTAATAATTTACCGGCTTGTCCTTTTGCAAAACAAGCAATGCTTGATAATAAAATAACTTATTGTGAACTACAACCTATACAAATCCCTATGTTTGATTACTTTGTTGCTGAACTAGAAAACTTCAGCTATCATTGGCCTAAAGGCAAAGAAGTAGTAGTAATAGGTACAAAACCTCAATTTATATCAGCAGAAGAATTATCACTTGCTGTTGAAAGTGCTACAACAAGATTTTTATACAGCAGAGGTTATATTGCATTAGAAGATCATCCTGATGCAGAAGAAAAAGTTTTAGACGTTTGTGTAAATCAAGGCGAATATGCACTTGTACTATTACAGGAACGTGACAAACTACAACGTGCAAGAAATATTTTGCAAAAGCAAGACTACTATAAATACTGGACGCCCGAGTACTATGAAGAAGTAGTTAATGATATGTAGAATAAACCTAACAAAGACAAAGTACAAACAAATAGATTTTAAGTTATTAGGTAAAAATGACTTTGCAAGTTGCGAACAAATATACAAACAATACATTGAACACAATGAAATAGAAAATCCACATCCTGTGTTTGAAGAAGAATGGAATCGTGAAGCAAAATACAATGCAGATGTATTAGGTTACTATGATAATGATAAACTTGTAGCTTGGAGTCTAACATATAAGTTTCCAAGCAAAAATACAGTGATAGCAGATCAGTTTGCTTGGAACTATGAGAATCCTAAACTTAAACTAGGCTATCGTACAATACGAAGTGAATGTGCATATTATAAAAACAAAGGTTTTAAATATTTTATTTTAGGCGATCCTGATAAGTACAAAGAAGAACTACAAGGATATGAGATAATAGAAAGAGGTATGGATGGCATTTTTAGTACATAGTTTACCATTACAGTCAGTTTATGTGCGTAAAGAGTTTTTGTATGATCACGAACGTGGGCACGGAGAGTTTACACCAGGTATTTGGGTGAGTGTAAAAAGCGTTGAAGCAAAAGCATTATACTTCGAAACACTATTGACAGATTATGGAGCATTATATGATAAACTACCTATTTCAGCATTTGTTTGGAAAACAGATCATGGTGATCTTTTACCTTTGGATGTTCTTCAGCTTTGGGATTGCTTTGATTATGATATCACAGTTATCCAAAAGCCCTTACTATCACGCTGCGAATTTTTCGGCAAAGACAAACGTATGCATCCAGGAGAATACTGCTTTACAATAGATAATGCACACAGAGATAGTTCTATTCTAGATACTAACTTTAGTGAACACGACCCTGAGCATAAATCATTTAATGTTATCAAACTGGACAACGGTCAATTCGCTGCTCAGCCTAATAATAGAGTAATATGGCGTGATAGTTCTCTTACACCAGAAAACTTATTAACACCAGACTTCAAAGTATGCACACAAAACTACAAAGTAGAAACAGAACCCAAGTGGAGTGTAGGGCATACTGAAGAATGGCAGTATAAAACACTTGACGAAGAGTCAGAAACGTAGTATTATATAAGAAATAACAAGGAGTATCTATATGAGTGACCGTGTGTATGGCCCGGAAGAGAAGGCCAAGTTAGAACGCCTAGTGAAAGAAGGTGTTACTGTATTACAAGAAATTGAAGATCTACAAGGTGGATTGAAAGAAACTGTAAAAGCAGTAGCAGAAGAACTAAATGTAAAGCCTAGTCTAATCAACAAAGCAATTAAAGTTGCACAAAAACGTGATTGGAGTAGAGTATCTGATGAGTTTGAGGATTTAGAAACAATCGTAGCTACCACAGGTTACGATACTGATGAATAAGATTTTAGAATATGTAAAAGAAAGCTACAGGTTATCACCCGTGGCTTTTTATTGTGAACTGGTAGAAACAACATTATTGATGGCTGCTAGTGTTATTCTAACATTTACTGTATTAGATCCAGCTACAGAACTTTTTATACCATTATATTTGATAGGAAGTATACTTGGCGTAATAAGTACAGTAATTAGAAAAGCAGCATTTGCAATCGTACTTTGTGCTTGGTTTGTACTAATGAATTCGATTGCTCTTGTACAGCTTTTTGTGCTATAATAAAAAAAGGAATATAAATGCCATACGTAGACGCTTTTTTTGATAGAGATGCAGATATTATCCGTGCAGTCGAACGCAAGGATGGTAAAAGGCATTTCACTGAATATCAAGCGAAGTATACATTTTACTATGAAGATCCACGTGGCAAATACAAAAGCATTTATGGTGATCCATTACAACGTGTAGTTTGTAAAAATACAAAAGACTTTCGAAAAGAACTTGCTATTAACAAGGGCAAGAAAATGTTTGAGTCGGATGTAAATCCAATATTCCAATGCTTGAGTGAACACTATCTTAATCAAGATGCCCCAAAACTCAACGTTGCATTTTTTGACATTGAGACAGACTTTGATCCAGAACGTGGCTTTGCTGATCCAAGTGATCCATTTATGCCAATTACTGCTATTACTGTGCATTTACAATGGCTTGATGCACTTGTAACATTTGCATTGCCGCCCAAAACACTTACTATGGAACAAGCACAAGAAGAATGTGCCGAATTTGACAATACATATTTGTATGAAAATGAAGGAGATATGCTACAAGCATTTCTTGATGTTATAGAAGATGCAGATATACTAAGCGGCTGGAACAGTGAAGGTTATGATATTCCTTACACTGTAAATCGTGTTTCACGGGTGTTAAGTAAAGATGACACTAGACGTTTTTGTTTGTGGAAACAACTTCCAAGACGTAGAGAGTTTGAAAAGTTTGGTAAAACTGCTGAAACGTTTGATACTATTGGTCGTGTGCATATGGATTATCTTGAACTGTATCGCAAGTATACATATGAAGAACGCCACACATATAGACTGGATGCTATTGGTGAAATGGAAGTTGGTGAAAACAAGACTGTGTATGAAGGCACATTAGATCAGCTTTATAACAACGACTTTAAAAAGTTTATCGAATACAACAGACAAGACGTTGCACTACTAGACAAAATTGACAAGAAGTTACGCTTTATTGATCTTGCAAATGAAATTGCTCACGACAACACTGTGTTGTTACAAACAACAGCAGGTGCAGTTGCAGTTACAGAACAAGCTATTGTTAATGAAGCACACAGACGTGGTATGCAAGCACCTAATAGAGTACAACACGAAGGACAAACAGCCGCGGCAGGTGCATACGTTGCGTATCCTAAAAAAGGCATACATCAGTGGATTGGCAGTATGGACTTAAACAGTCTATATCCAAGTATTATTCGTGCTATGAATATGGCTCCAGAAACTATTATTGGACAAATACGTCCTGATTTGACAGATGAGTTTTTGCATAATTCGCAAACACTAGAAAAGAAAAGTTTTGCGGCAAGTTGGGAAGGTAAGTTTGCAACATTAGAATATGATGCTGTAATGGAACAAAGAAAAGATGTTGCGCTAACACTGGACTTGGAAGATGGCAGCAGTCACGTGTTAAGTGGTGCAGAAATTTACAAACTTATTTTTGACAGCAATCAACCTTGGATGCTCAGTGCTAATGGTACTATTTTTACAACAGAAGTTGAAGGTGTTATTCCAGGTTTGTTAAAACGTTGGTATGCTGAACGTAAAGAACTACAAGCAAAAATGCGTAAAGCAATTGACGCAGGTAATGAAACAGAAATAGCATTTTGGGACAAAAGGCAACTTGTTAAAAAGATTAACTTGAACAGTTTGTATGGTGCTATTCTTAATCCAGGCTGTAGATTCTTTGATAAACGTATTGGACAATCTACTACACTTACTGGTAGGCAAATTGCAAAACATATGGCAAGCGAAGTTAACAAAATTATCACAGGTGAATATGATCACGTAGGTAAAGCAATCATATATGGCGATACAGATTCTGTTTACTTTAGTGCATATCCTGTTCTTGAAGAAGAAATTAGAGCTGGCACTGTGCCTTGGGGTAAAGACAATGTTATTACGTTATATGATCAACTATGCGAACAAGCAAACACAACATTTCCAGATTTTATGCGTGATGCATTTCATTGTCCACGTCCACGTAGTGAAGTAATTGCTGCCGCAAGAGAAGTTGTTGCAGACACAGGCTTGTTTATTACAAAGAAGCGTTATGCAGTTCGTGTATATGACTTGGAAGGTGATAGGAAAGATAAGGATGGTAAACTAGGTAAAGTTAAAGCTATGGGCTTGGACTTGAAGCGCAGTGATACTCCAGTGTTTATGCAGGACTATTTGAAAACATTACTTGATATGGTGCTTGCACTAAAAGAAGAAAAAGAATTGTTAGAAAGTATAAGTGAATTTAGACGTGAATTCAAAGAACGTCCAGGATTTGAAAAAGGTTCACCTAAACGTGCAAACAAGATTGGACACTATCAGCGTCTTGAAGAAAAGCAAGGCAAAGCAAATATGCCTGGACACGTGAGAGCAAGTATCAACTGGAATACACTCAAGCGTATGAACGGCGATAAATATTCCCAAGAAATTGTAGATGGAATGAAAGTTATTGTTTGTAAACTTAAACAAAATCCATTAGGATACACAAGTGTTGCATATCCAACAGATGAATTACGTATTCCTGATTGGTTCAAAGAATTGCCATTTGACGGTGACGCTATGGAAGAAGTGATTATTGACAACAAACTAGATAACTTGATTGGTGTGTTGAAATATGACTTAGAAAGCACAAAACAAAAAACTACATTTAACAATTTATTCGAATGGAGTTAATATGAAAAGAGTTGACGGATTTCAAGAACGTATTGTTTATATAGACGGTGATAGTGTAGCGTGTAGTGGAGATAATAATGATCATCCATTAGTATATCTCAAAATACCGCACGACGGACATTATGTTGTTTGTGGTTACTGTGATATAAAATATGCACGTATGGAAAAAGAATATGGTGGACCAAAAGGTGCAGAGCCCACACGTTTTGGCACTTGGGAAAACAAGGGCAGGGAGATTGATTTTTGAAAGTAGATATACAAGATATTGGTGGAGTTATTGCTAAACAAGACGATCGATATGTTGTTAAAGATAACACACTATTACAAAATTTAGTGTTAAGTAGTACAACAATGAAACCTGGTAAATCTACATCAGGCCATATACACAAAGGACAAGAAGAAATTTATTTTTTTATAAAAGGCAAAGGTACGATGTATTTAGATGATAACCCTATGCCAGTAGGTCCTGGTGATGTAGTATTGATTAAAGATGGTGTACATCATAGGGTTGAATCTAATATGTACCAAGGTAAAGACAAAGAACTTTACTTTGTTTGTGCGTTTGATGGTAGGCGGAGTCATAAATGAAAGTAGGATTTACTTGTTCAACATTTGATTTATTACACGCAGGACACGTACAAATGTTGCGTGAAGCAAAAGAGCAATGCGATTATCTAATATGTGCGTTACAAATGGATCCAAGCGTGGATAGAGCAGAAAAAAATGCACCTGTGCAAACCATTGTAGAACGTTATACACAGTTGAAAGGTGTAAAGTATGTGGATGAAATTATTCCATATGGCACCGAAAAAGACCTAGAAGATATATTGACAATGTATCATATTGATGTTAGAATACTAGGAGAAGAGTACAGAGACAAAGATTTTACGGGTAAAGACATTTGTCGTAAACGTGAAATTGACTTGTATTTTAACAAACGCGATCATAGATTCAGCACAAGTGATTTAAGAAAGAGAGTATGTGAAGTATAATGAATAAATTTATATTTGACGTTGACGGCACCCTTACACCAAGTAGGCAAACTATCAATCCAAAATTTAAAGAATTTTTTAAATCATTTATTATAGATAATAAAGTTTGGTTGGTAACTGGCAGTGATTATGCAAAAACAGTTGAACAACTTGGTGAAGATATTTGTGAAAGTGTTGAGTCTTGTTATAATTGCAGTGGCAATGATGTTTATAAAAAAGGAAAAAATATAGCCAGTAAATCTTTTGATGCTCCTAAAGAATTATATAATTTAATGAACGGTTGGTTACAAGCAAGTAGTTTTCCTTTACGAACAGGTAATCACATAGAAGAACGCACAGGTACAATAAATTTCAGTGTTGTAGGACGTAATTGTACACTAGGAGAACGAAAACTTTATATCGAACACGATTTACAAAATAAAGAACGTGAAAGTATTGCTTTTCAAATCAATTTAGAGTTTCCTGATATCACTGCTACTGTAGGTGGTGAAACAGGTATTGACATTTATCGTAAAGGTGGAGACAAAAGTCAAATACTAGATGATTTTAAGAAGAGTGATAACATTTATTTCTTTGGTGATAAAACTATGCCAGGTGGCAACGATGAACCATTAGCAAAGCTAATCAAAAATACGTATCAAGTAAAAGATTATCGAGATACTTGGGAAAGACTAGGATACTTTAAGGAAGCGAAGTTAGCACAATGATTATAGCAGGATATGGATTTGTTGGCAAAGCATATGAACTTCTTTTTAAAAATCATCGAAGAGAAATAATTATACACGATCCGCCACAAGGCAAGATTGCAGACTTTGAAAATACTAGTGCAGTTGTTATATGTGTGCCAACTCCTGAAGCAGATGATGGTAGTTGTGATATGAGTGCTGTTTATACTACAGTTGAGCTTTGTAACGAAACAACACCAATATTAATCAAAAGCACCATAAGCTTACAAGGTTGGCAAGAACTTAAAACACGTTTTCCTAATCACAGATTATGTTTTTCTCCAGAGTTTTTAAGAGCTAAAAACTTTATGAATGACATTAAAAATTTAAATTCTATAATATTAAGCGGTGACACAGACTATTGGCGTGATCAATATAGTTATAATTGGCCAAAGTGTCGTATAAACATTGTAACACCAGAAGAAGCTATTGCAATAAAATATTTTAGAAATGCTTTCTTAGCAACTAAAGTCAGTTTCTTTAATGAAATATTTGATTTTTGTAAATCATACAATTTAGACTTTGAAGAAGTACAAGCAGGTATTACAGATGATGAACGTATAGGTTCAAGTCATAGTTTCGTATTTCCAGAAGAAGGTGTACGTGGATGGGGTGGAATGTGTTTTCCAAAAGACACAAAAGCTTTATTAAAAATGGCAGCAGAAAAAAATATTAATCTAAATACATTGTCAGCGGCAGTATATTATAACACAAAGTTAAAACAAACACTTGACAAGTAAAGCAAAAGTTAGTATAATTAATCAACAACGGAGAACAATATGCAAGATATTCTACAAGACATTGTGAGTCATACACACAGACTAGGTTTTATTACTACACTGAAAGTTACAGCAGAAGAAGATACTCAAATTGATAGTATGGCTGATGATCGTAGTGTGATTATGACAGCAACAACTCATTCGCCAGTTGGTGAATTTAATGGAACATTTGGTATGCCAGATCTTGGCAAACTTGATTATCATTTGAAGAATCCTGAATACAAAGAAAATGCTAAAATTGAAGTTGTGCAAGCAGAACGCAACGGCGAAGTTATGCCAACACACATACACTTTGAAAATGCATCAGGTGATTTTGAAAATGATTATCGCTTTATGAATAAAGCAATTATTGAGGAAAAATTAAAAAGTGTAAAGTTCAAAGTCAGCACATATGATGTTGAGATTGAGCCTAATATGGCAGCAATTGCACGTATGAAATTGATGTCAGGCGCACACAGTGAAGAAACAGTGTTCCAAGTAAAAACTGAAGATAACAACTTGAACTTTTACTTTGGTGATGAAGCAACACACGCAGGTTCATTTACATTTGAACACGGTATTGAAGGAAAACTTACACATACTTGGGCGTGGCCAGTTGCACAAACACTTGCTATACTAAACTTAGATGGTGACAAAACTATGAGTATTACTGATCAAGGTGCTATGAAAATTAGCGTAGACAGTGGTATGGCAAAATATGACTACATTCTACCAGCGCAACAGAAATAATGCAAGAAAAAAATAGACTACACTGGACTACAGTAATGACAGAGAAAGGTATGCTTGCAGTGATAGGCATACTTACTCTTGTTGCGGCTGGTTTAGATGTATACTCTATGATTTTAAATCTCAAGATAGAACTTGCAGATTTATTTCTACTTTTTATATACACTGAAATAATAGGTATGGTTGGTGCATACTTTATAAGCAACAGAATACCTGTAACATTGCCTATTATAATTGCAATGACAGCATTGTGTAGATTAATTGTGCTACACAGTAAAGACGCAAATCCTTGGGTTCTAGTTGCTGAAGCAGGCGCAATTTTAATACTTGCAGGCGCCGCATATGTAATGAGTCAAAAAGATAAGTTAAGTTTAGAAAAGAGAGCAATACGTGAAAAAGGATTTAACACAAACACAGAATGATTATGCTGTGTTTCTTCCAAGTATAAGTGGCTTTTATGCTACATTTATAGGAAAACAACGTTTTGGTGAATACGTTGATTACAATCGTGTACCGGCTGGACTTAATGAAGTAGAAAGTCTAAACTTTTTGAATCCTGATAAAGGAGCATTTCATTATAAGTGGGCATTATACAGTGCAGGACACGCAGACTTAGACGTAAACAAACACGTAGAAAAAGAAGATATGTTACGCAACCGCGATAGAGAAAATAGTTGGTTGCTTGGTGACTCTGGTGGTTTCCAAATTGCAAAAGGACTTTGGGAAGGTGATTGGACTAATCCAAACTGTCCAAAAGCACAAAAGAAACGTGAACTTGTTGTCAACTGGATGGAAGAATATATGGACTACGGAATGATGTTGGATATTCCAACTTGGACATTCCAAGATCCTAAGGCAGCAAAGGCAGCAAATATTCATAGCTATCAAGATGCTGTAGATGCTACACACATTAACGCAAAGTATTATATGGCCAATAGACGCGGCAACTTCAAAGTACTAAACGTTTTACAAGGCAGCAATCACGCTGATGCAGACAGCTGGTATAATGAATTCAAAGACTATTGTGATCCTGCAAAGTATCCAGACACACACTTTAATGGTTGGGCAATGGGTGGACAGAATATGTGTGATGTTGATTTAATATTGCGTAGACTTGTGCATCAAATACACGATGGTTTACTAGAAGAAGGTGTACACGATGTTATGCACTTTTTAGGTACAAGTAAGTTAGAGTGGGCTGTGCTACTTACAGACATTCAACGTGCAGTTCGCAAGTACCACAACAAAAATTTTATGATTACATATGACTGTGCATCACCTTTCTTAGCAACAGCAAATGGACAAGTATACCATACTATACGTATAGAAGATCGTGGCAAGTGGAGTTATATGATGTCTCCTGGGGCAGACGATAAGAAATATGCCACAGATAGTAGAACATTTAAGGATGCACTTGAAACAGATGGTCTTTTGAAAGCTTTTGAAGATTCTCCTATTAGTAAAGAATGCCAAGTTAAAGACATCTGCATTTACAAACCAGGCGATTTGAATAAAATTGGTAAAGAAGGTAAAACAAGTTGGGACTCATTTAGTTATGCATTACAAATGGGTCATAATGTATGGATGCATATCGAAAGTACACAAAGAGCAAACGAACGTTATGACGCAGGGGAATATCCTTATATGTTGATCGACGAACGGTTTGAACGTATAGAATTTAAACAAGTTGTAGACGAGATCTTTAGTTTAAAAGATAGACAAAAAAGTTTAGATTTGATAACAAAATATTCTAAGTTTTGGATGCAAGTAATAGGCACAAGGCTTAATGTAGGAAAGAAAACTGTAAACGCAAGCACAAAGTTCGGAGAACTATTTGAGGAGATCTAAATGGGCGACGACGATAAATTACTCTCTCATCTTGAAGAATTAAGAAAAAAGCACAGAGCACTTGACATAGAAATACAAAAGTTATATACTCATCATATTACCGAAGAGTTAAGACGTTTAAAGACAGAAAAACTTTGGTTAAAAGATGAAATATATAGAATAGAAAGAGAGCTAATAGACAAAGGCATATATGTAAATGGATACCAATGAAAAAGAACTTAGGTTACTTGCTTTAGAAATGGCTTTAGAAGATTTAGATAAAATTATAGCCAATATGAAAGAAAAAAATTATCCACCAGAACAGTTAAATGAATACGTAAAAAAACGTTGGAATACGTGGAACGAAATATATCAGGTGAAACAGCAATGAAAAGAGATTATGATAGCGGCGTAAACGAAGGTGTAAACTTTTTTGTAGGCACTGAAGTTGAGCATACTCCTCAATATGGTAAGAAAACATTGTTTGTAGTAGGCTTACAAAACTTTGAAGATATTATTGAATATGCAGAAAAGCAAAACTTACAGCACATTTATATTGGTGCAAATATGAGTTATGAACCAGATGAAGCATATGATGG
>CEOI01005018.1_pt1 | contig 18153 bp, 8 predicted proteins | sample 530351 | NCBI WGS metagenome assembly CEOI01 (sample SAMEA2619962, study PRJEB7988) | marine metagenome | biome: marine biome (ENVO:00000447); feature: deep chlorophyll maximum layer (ENVO:xxxxxxxx); material: "saline water (ENVO:00002010), including plankton (ENVO:xxxxxxxx)" | depth 17 m | reverse complement strand
ATTGAACTTAGGTTTCTCTGGTTTCCGTAGAGGATCTTATGACTTTTATAAGTCTGACTTCCGTTACTTAAATGATCTAGCTACTCGTGGTGGTATTAATGCTGCTGCAGGATCTAACGCTATTCGTGGTGTATTTATCCCTGCTGGATCTTCTTCTGTATATGATCAAACAGTTGGTCAAAGCATCAGACGTCCGTTCCTACACGTACGTTACCGTGCTTCACAAACTGACGATCGTAGAATGAAGACTTGGGTTACTGGGTCTGTTGGAGCTGCAACATCTGCTTTAGATGCAATGCAATTACACTTCTTATCAGAAAGATGTTTGATCACTCAAGGTGCAAACAACTTTATGTTATTGAAGTAATTATATTAGGTCGGGGCTTCGGCCCCGATCTTTTTTTTTAATTTTTATTTTATATTATTATGGCAAAAAAACAAACTGCAGCAAAAGCTGCACCAAAGGCTGAAGTAGCGCCTGTAGTAGAAGCTGCTAATGAAATGACTCAAGTAGTTATTGAAAAACCAAAAGTTGAAGCTAAGCCAAAGAAAAATCATTGGGAAGTTAAAGACAGAATTTACAACTTAAAAGGTGGAAAGAAACCTTTATCAAGAAGTTTAAGATCTTCTGGAATTTATTGGTTTGATGAAGAAAAGCAAGTTAATAGAGAGTTGAAATATTGTAAAAATCAACAGACTTGTTTTGTTGACGAAATGAAAGGTGATCAAAGATTAGCTCACATTATATTTAGAAGTGGTAATCTTTTTGTTCCAAAAGAAGAGGTTGTTTTACAAAAGTTGTTATCTTTATATCATCCAGATTTAAACAAAAGATACACAGAGTTTCAACCTGCTAAAATTGCTGCTGATGAAATAGCTATTTTAGAAATGGAAATAGAAGCGTTAGACATAGCTAGAAGTATTGATATTGATATGGCTGAAGCTATTATGCGTGTTGAGGTTGGTTCTAGAGTTAATGAGATGAGTTCTAAGGAACTTAAAAGAGATTTACTACTATTTGCTAGAAGAAATCCAGAATTGTTCTTAGAACTTGTTAGTGACGATAATGTAGAGCTTAGAAACTTTGGTATTAAAGCTACAGAGCTAGGTATTATTAAGCTTTCTTCAGATCAAAGAAACTTTATGTGGGGAAGTAATAATAGAAAAATAATGACTGTTCCTTTTGACGAACATCCTTATACAGCATTAGCTCACTGGTTTAAAACCGACGAAGGTATGGAGATTTACTCCAACATTGAAAAGCGATTAAACGCGTAACCATATATAGTAGAGCAGCCACTCTACGGGGTGGTTGCTAAACTATAAAAAATATAACAATGGCAGTAAGTGTAAATAAAGTATATCAAACAGTATTAAGACTTTGCAATAAAGAAAAAAGAGGTTTTTTAACGCCTAAAGAATTTAACTTATTTGCCGAAACAGCTCAGATGGATATATTTGAGCAGTATTTTTTTGATCTAGGTCAATTTAGAAGATTACCTGGTAACGAAACTTTACACGCAGATCCTAGAGATGTAATAGAAGATAAAATTGCTATGTTTAAGCAGTGGTCAGATTCTCCAAACGCAACTCTTGTAGACAGCTTTGGAAACGTAAACTTAACAAATAGTTTAGGTTCTACTTTTTACAGGCTTACTGGTGTAAGAGTTAGGTATAACCCTAGTACAAACCCTGATTTTATACTAGCAGAAGAAATAGATGGCGACACAGATTATTGGATTTATGGTAATTCTAAAAAAGCTTCTTTTAATAAAAATAGACCTATATTTATAAAGTATTACCAAGGTCAGCCACGTATAAAAATAAGACCTTTTCCTGACATGAATAATGATCTTATTAGACTTAACTGGTTAAGAAAACCTAGTAAGCCTAAGTGGACTTATGTTGTTCATCAAGATAAACCTTACTACAACCCAGCTGCCGCTGATCATAATGATTTTGAACTTCATTATTCTGAAGAATCAAATTTAGTTAACAAAATATTAATGATGGCAGGTGTTACAATAGATAACCAAGCGGTAGCACAATCAGCTAATGCTCAAGACAACAAAAGTATTCAACAAGAAAAAATATAATAAATGGCTTTTGAAAATATAGGACATTTTGAAGGAACGCAATATGATTACTACTACGGTAATAATCACGGTAATTATCAATTTATACCTTTAGAAGAAATAATCGCTAATTTTCAAGTTATGTTTATTGGTGAAGATAAAATTATATCTAAATATAAAAGAGCAGATGTAGCTTACTATGCTCAAAGAGCTTTATCAGAACTTTCTTTTGATACTTTTAAATCTGTTAAATCACAACAAATAGAGATACCTCCTTCTCTACAAATGATACTACCTCATGATTATGTTAACTATACTAGATTAACTTGGGTAGATAGTTCTGGTATAGAGCATCCTCTTTATAGAACTAACGGCACTTCAAATCCTTTTCAAATAAGACAGCATGCAGATGGAACGTATGATTTTCCAGAGTCTTTTGAGTTAGTGCTAAACAACGACTTTTCATCTTCTACAGCAGACAGTTCGTACTTAAGTAGTGGTTTAAATAATGGTAAATTAAAACCTGATGATTGGATAACATCTAACTCTACTGTTTTTGGAGCAACAGGTGCTGGTAACTCAGGTGGATCAGACGTAACTGTTGACGCTGGCGTATTATCATTTAATCACTCTTCTCACGATAACGACATTTATCAAACAGGTCAAATATCACCTCATGGTAAAGCAATGGCTTGTTGGCAGCTAATCGATGTTTCAGATTTAGAATTTATAACTTTGTCTGCTAACGGTGTTTCAAAAGCTGCAGACGGAATTAACTCTGCAAACATACAATTTCCAATAACTATAACTGGTGGTGCTACACCTGCATATCCAGCGGCCCAAGGTAACGCTCCAGCTACAGCGGCAGGAACTTACACTAGTCCAGCAACAACTCTTAGATTTGGAATTAGCACTTCACCTGGAGATTTAAATACTTTTCCAGATGTTTTTGATCCAGCTGTATTTGCTGGTCCATATTCTCAAAATCAACATACAGATCTTTTTGATATTCCTCATCTTGGATCACCTGCATACGTAGAGTGGACTGCTGGTCAAACTGGTGTTAAAACTTTAGAAATGATAAACGTTTCTCAATATGATCAAGTATACGTTTTAATTACTTCTTATGTTCCTTGGGAAGCTCATGCTACAGATGCTTGGCCAGAAACTTTATTAATGAATAATACTATTGATGATGTTACTGTAAAAAATGCTTTACCTGTAACAAGTCTTCAATCAGCTCAAGGTAATTCTTCTTCTAATAATTCTTCTACTTGGGATGCTTTCAAGTCTTTAAGTCAATTAGAGTCTGCTGACTATGATTATGATGACGCCGCTTTTCATCCAGCTGCAGGTGAAAGATATGGTTTAGATCCTCAGCATGCTCAAGCTAATGGTTCTTTTTATATAGACGAAAGATTAGGTAAAATACATTTTTCATCTAATATTTCAGGAAAAAATGTAATATTAGATTATATCAGCGATAGTCTTGGTACTGAATCTGAAATGCAAGTTCACAAGTTAGCAGAAGATGCCATGTATAAGTTTATGCTTTATGATGTCATGATGTCTTTAAGAGGAGTTGGTAGAGGTCAACTAGCTATGTACAAAAAAGAAAAATTTGCAGCAGTTAGAAAAGCTAAACTAAGACTTTCAAATATTAAATTAGAAGAAATAACTCAAATACTTAGAGGTAAGTCTAAGTGGATAAAACACTAAGGTATGCCAGAAATTAAAAATAATTTTACTCAAGGTCGAATGAATAAAGACTTTGATGAAAAGTTAGTTCCTAAAGGACAATATCTACACGCTTTAAATATGCAGATGGCTAGTAAGTTTTCTGGCTCTACATTTACAGCTGGAGAAGGAAGTTTGTCTGCTATTTTAGGTAATAAATCTGTTGAGTCAGTAATCTCTAATGGTCATCTATGTGTTGGAAGTATTGCGGATGAAGCTAAAAATAAACTATATTGGTTTGTAAAACAAAATCCTTTAGTTGCTGGTAATAATTTTGATAAAATAATTGAATACGATCAAAACACAAACTCTTCTACTATTGTTTTTCAAGATACAGATTTTGACGTATTAAAGTTTCCAAATAAATTAATTACTGGTATAAATATAATAGATGATTTTTTATTTTGGACAGATGGTAGTGGTGAGCCAAAAAAAATAAGTATATCTAGATCTATAGAAGGGTCAGCTGGTGGTGGTCAAACACAGCTGATTGTAAATGGAGTAAGTTTAGGTAAGTGTGAAGAAGAAAACATAACTGTTATAAAGAGAAAACCTAATAAAGCTCCTGATGTAAGAGTAAATACTAGTCTTGAAGAAGACAGTTCTACAGGACTTTTAAAAAATGTTGATCCGTTATTTGAAAAAATATTTCCTAGATTTGCTTGTAGATATAAATATGTTGACGGCGAGTATTCTGCTATAAGTCCTTTTACAGATGTTATTTTTAATTCTAAGTATTTTGATGATTTAAATAATTTAAACGCTTACTCTTTTAAAGATCCTTACAATTTAATAATGGTTAATTGTATAGAGTCTATAGAGCTTTGTAATTTTGTTCCATACGATATACCAAAAGATGTTGTTCAAGTAGATTTACTTTATATGCAAGAAAACTCTTCTGTAGTTTATTCTATAGTTAGTGTTAAAAAAACAGACGCAGAGTGGTCTCTTTATGGACATGCTGAAGGTGGTTATTTAAACACTCAAGGTAAACTTAATATTTTTGATATAGAATTAGATCCTGTAAGCGGAACTGCAAGTTACATTGTTGGGCATAAAGGTAGATATAGAATTACAGCAGAAAATATTCACGCTGCTTTACCTGAAAACCAATTGTTAAGAAATTATGACAATGTTCCTAAAAAAGCGCAAGCACAAGAAATAACTGGTAGTAGAATAGTTTATGCTAATTATACGCAGAATTATGATATTGTAGATGTAAGTAATACTGAATTTAATCCTACAGTTAGTTCTACTTATAGTTTAAGAAATAATAACCCTACAGAAACATTTAGTCATGGAGGTCTTCGATCTTTAAAGTCTCAAAGAGATTATCAAGTAGGTGTTGTTTTTGGGGATAAATACGGTAGAGAAACTCCAGTATTTACTTCTTCTCAAGCTAGTTTATATATACCTTGGACAAGTCCATTTGGCTCAGGATTAAATGCTAGTGAAAGTTTAATCATACAATCAAGAATAACTAGTCAAGCTCCTGTCTGGGCTGATTATTATAAATTCTTCATAAAGCAAACTTCTGGAGAATATTATAACTTAGTAATGGACAAAGCTTATAGTCCACCTACTCATATAGATTTTGAAAATGAAGATGATCATATATGGATTTCTTTTCCATCAACAGACAGAAGTAAAATAAGTGTAGATGATTATATAATACTTAAAAAAATATTAGGAACTGCTTCTGCTAGTCAAGTACCTTTTGAAAATAAATACAAAGTTGTTGATATTAAAAACGAAGTACCAGACTCTATATCTTATCATTATAAAAATTTAGGTACAGCTATAAATGCTGGTGATATTTTTACTGATGATACAGCTACTTTTAACGGTGGTCTTGAGCTACTATTTCCTAACGCTTCACGACGTATGGATAGAGCAGATGGAAACGATTTAATTGTTATTTCTGCAGAAAGATGGACTGGTACAGATGATCCACTCACCGGTGGTCCAACAACAGGTAATTATAATAACGCTCCGTTAACTGTTGCTAGTGCTTTTGAAGAAGGTAGTAATCCTACAGAAGAGTTTAAAGATTTATATGTTACTTGGTCTGTTAACGGTCAATCTTCAACTAGATATAGAATAAACAGTATCAAATTGGTTGAAGATACTAATCATTATCAATTAAAACTTTCTGAAGCTATTAGTCAGACAGATGCTGAGTTATGCCTACCAGCTGGTACAGCTTATACACCTGGTGCTGCTCACGCTACTTTACATCAAGATCTTATATTTCAAATACAAAGAAAAGAAAGAAGAGATGCAGAAAACTTTTCTGGTAAGTTTTTTGTTAAGATTCACGGAGATAATATTATAAGACAAAACATATTTGAAGATCAACAAGCTACAGCTGCTTCTTCTTATGTTACTGGATCATTTGAATGTTTTAGATTCATGGATGTGGTTTCTAATAATTATTTTCACCAAGGTCAAGTTACAGGTCTTTCTGGACAAATAAACTCTAACAGTAATTCTAGCTCTGTAACCGGCAATACAACAACAGCTGGTATAGTACCTTCAGATATAGCAAATCATTCAGGTGAGAATATAACTCAAACTTTATCTGATTGGGAAGCTATACTAGCTGCTAACAATAATGAAGGATTTTTCTTTCTTGACCAAATGGGTATGGTTGCTAGTAATCCTAGTAGTCAATCTTTTGCTAAAGAATCTGGACAAGGTTGGGCTGGCGCTTGGAACTCTTCTAGTTATTCAAAGCAAATATGGGCGCCAATAGGTTATGTATCTTGGGATAATCCTAATTCGTTTATGGAACTAGACTGGGGTCCAGCTTATGAAGATCAAGGTTTAAACATTTTTGGTGTAGGGTCGCAAAGTGTTTCTGGTCAATACGGTGGTTATACTGGAGAAATAAGGCTTACTGTAGATAACGTTGGAACTGTTAATTACGGTAATTTTCCAACTGGTAGCTTTGGTGTTCCTACGCCTTACGCGAGTAGTAATATAAACTCTTTAGAAGGAGCTATAACAACCACCTTGGTTCATACTGCAGATCCTCAAGTTAACATTTCAGGTGATGGAGCTAGAAGATGGAAAGATAATAGTCTTTATAATAATAATTTAGATACAACATACGGACCTGTTGGTAGTACTGGTAAACATTTTATACATGTTTCATTTTTAGCTCCAGGTGAAGATCTTCATGACGGCGCGGGTTTAAATGGAACTTACGGAAATAACACTGCTCCAAGTATAATGTATTTTAGAGGAAAGACGGATAGTTTTCCTTCTAGGATGCAAGGAATACATGGAGGCGGATGGTTTACAAACGCTGGAACTAATGGACAAATAGATTCTGGAGATGTTTTTGGTGATAGTAATGACGGTATAATATGTTTTGAAGGTAACTGGGCGGATCAAGGTAGTAGAGGTCCTGTTCCTGGAAATGTTGAAATGATGGGTTGGTGGGAAGAGCCTAGCGTAGCGCCTTCTGGTCAAGGATACGATAGTGCTTTTGCTAATAGACATATAAATCAATGGGATCCAACTAAAACAACGAGCGCTACAGCTAATGCAAAGGCACAAGTTTTTATAGATAATATAATAAACAATATAGGTGGTAAGTTTAGATTCCAAGGAGATACTGAAGAATACCAAATACTTAGTATTAGTGAAAAACACATATACAATCATACTCCTTGGAGAAAAAGAATAGTTCCTACTGACATTCAAACTGGTTGGGCATCTGATAATATTAGCGTAGAAGAAGCAGCTTTAAATTGGGCTAATACTCACGGCGATGCTGATCTTATCACAGGCGTTAATACTACTTATGCTTTTCTTCCTTTCCCAACTGGTGCTACTGGTACTAAAGGTGGGCAATGGAATCCTTTGTTTGCGAATAATTTTGGTGGCTTAACTTCAACTATTGGCTGGGCTTTTCCTTTTGAAAATTATGGTAGAACTCCTTTTATATGGCCTATGGAGTTTGGATACGCTCCAACTAACAACGCGGAGTTTGATACTCTTTGTGATAAAATAGTAGAGTTTGGTAGAGCAAGTAATAGAAGAACTTGTTATATAATAGAACTAGATAAAGATATAACTAGTACTGGTAACCACGGTGCATTTGGAAGTGCTGGCTTTGATATTAACGACTTTATGAATATAGAAGTAGTGTCAGCTAATTCTCAAATTGTTACTGGTGAAATAGTTAAAAACCCAGCAATATGGGAAACAGAGCCTAGAGAACAAACAGAACTTAATATATATCACGAAGCTTCTGAAGAAATACCTTTAGAACTAACTATGGAAAACATAGAGCGTTTTGCGCCTATTGGCTCTAGGGTAGAGTTTCCTAATATGGTTTATAGTAATATTCAAAACTTTGATGTTCATGTTAATCAAATATTATATTCTTCTTCTCCTTCACATCTTATTCAAGTAAGAAGTGGTAATTTAATTACAAATTCAAATGGTATTGACGTACATCCAGATGAAGGTTTTAATTGGTTTGATAATACAGGCAACCTAATAGATTACGTTGGAGAAGAAATAAGGTTTTATAGAGATGATGGTACTTATACTTCTGCTATTGTAAAAGCAGCGGAAGATTATTTTCATGGAAGTCCAGCAGACATTCTTTATTGGAGTGGCGCGAGTACTAATTTAAATAATGGTCAAGGATATAGGGTTATATTTCAATTAGAAAAATCAGGTCACCATAATTTAGATCAATCTTTAGATCATACTAATGCTTTTACTTTTGGTGATGGTGTTGAAACTAGTAGAATTAGAGATGGCTTTAACGAAATGAAAATAACTAATGGGCCAAAAGCTTCAGCTACGTTAGAAACTCCTTACGAAGAAGAAGAAAGAAAGCATGGCTTGATATATTCTGGTATATATAATTCTAATTCTGGTATTAATAATTTAAATCAATTTATTGCTGCAGAAAAAATAACTAAAGATGTAAACCCTACATACGGAAGTATTACAAAGCTTTTTTCTAGAAAAGCTGATTTAGTTACGCTATGTGAAGATAAAATATTAAAAATATTAGCTAACAAAGATGCGGTATTTAACGCCGATGGTAATCCACAGTTAGTAGCTTCAGAAAACGTATTAGGTCAAGCTATACCTTTTGTTGGTGACTATGGTTGTCAAGATGCTAGTTCTTTTGCTTATGATTCGTTTAGATCTTATTTTGTTGATAAACAAAGAGGAGCTGTGCTTAGACTTTCTATGGACGGACTTACTCCAATATCAGACGCTGGTATGTCTACTTATTTTAAAGGTATTTTAAATCAAGCTAATTTTATATTAGGAACATACGATAATAATGAAGAAGAGTATAATGTTACTTGGGAATATGATAGCCCTTACTCTGGTAGTTTTAACTTTTTATTTAATTCTTACCTTGACTACGGTGTTGATTTATATACGACTTCAGTTCCAGATCCTATACAAGAAGATGGTGGAGTTTATAATGGGTCATACTTTTATTATGACGTTAATGGAGGATTAGCAGAAAGTGTATCTAACTTTGAATCTCAAGTAATAATAAGAAACTGGCCTTCTATAGATCAAGGATATATAAATCCTGGGCAAGTAGCTCAACCAGCGCAACCGCTAACACCAGCTGTGTATACTGAAGGATTGTTTGATGTTTATTCTGCTGATTTTTCCGCTTATAACCTTAACTCTGAGCCAGAACCTGGCTATGTTACTGGTACAGTTGGTGGTGATCAAGCTTCACTTTTTGTTACGGGTATAGGAGATGGAAATACTATAGCTACAGCTACTAGAGAAATAGCTTTTGGATGTAATGATGGAATGGATTATGCTGGTATTGATAACGGCTCTGGTACAGCACTAGTAGGAGATGTTATTAACGCTGCTAATGGTGATTTTATACCTTGGCCTATTAATGCTGGTGTTTTGAGCGCTTGGCCAGGCGATAGCTATTATGGAACTTATTCCGCAACTAACACTACTACAGGTGGTTCATATAGAGGAGTAGAATATACACATTCATATCATACATTTGGTTTTGCTCCATACTTTAGTTTCTTTAGTATTAATCATATAGGTGATCTACCTGTTATAGCTCAAGACTTTGGTAATGTTCCAGCTGCTATGACGGGTCTTAACGTTGGAAGTCAAACTGATAACAAGCCGGGTATAATATTTCAAGGTCTTAGAGGGGAATCAGATGATGGTGCTCCTGACAAAGGTAGAATAACTTTTAACTTTGCAAATCAAAATCTTACTAGTCCAAACGCTACACCAGGTAATCTAAGAGATATTGATAGCAACGTGCAACCAGCGGTTAACACTTGGGGACCTGGAAATCCACAAAACAATACAACTAACGTTTACGAGCCATCAGCAGGTTTAGGATTTGGTAATCCTACAACGGCATTTAACAGCACTCTATGGGCTGGTGATGTTATAAAGATAGAGTTTAGAACTTCTTTTCATGTTCGCCCAGGTTATACTGAAAGTGATGGTGGTGCTACTTGGTTTATTGAGCTTGTTGATGAAAATGATGATGTAATATCAACAAATCCTGTAATGCCAACATCAGGTACGAACTTTTTAAATGGCGACTATGACACGTTAATAGACGCGCAAAATGGTAACGCATTGTTATATTGGGCTAGTCAATCTTACGATGCTACAATAGGGCCTCCTAACGGACCTAATCATCACGCAGGATTTGTTACAAGCAATAGCTACACTTTTGGTCGTGTTAGTGGTCACGATTTAAATAATTGGAACACATTACAACAAACACATACTATATATTTTAACTTTGCTGAAACTATTCAAGAAACAATGATAGCGCAAAGTTTTAGAGTTAGAATAGGTTGTGAAGCTAGTGGTAGTAATAGCTACATAAATGCTCAATATACTAACTCTCCAGATAATATTATATTAGAAAAAATTATAATAAAGAAGTTAAAGACTCTTGCGCATCCTTATATGGAACAAACTCCAGCGCTACCACAGATTGATCCATATCCTTTAAATGACATACCTGCGTGGGCTGAAGTTATACCTAACGGAGTACTTGGCTGGAATTTTGATTTTTCACAAAACTTTAATACTGTACCAAATAGTAACTTTGGAAATACTTTTGTGCAACAAGATACTAGTATAAATCCTTATTATCCACATAACCAAATTTATGGTAATTTTAATGAAGGAGAGTGGATAGTTGGACAAGATCCAAATGGAACAAACGTATATCTATATGTTGGAGAAGGAAACGGTACTACCGCATACAATCAATATCCTGTAACGCCTGGTAACTATAACTTAACAATTCAAAATCCATTTGGTGGAGCATTACATCCGGCAAACTATCCTATTGATTCTAATGGTATATCTAATCTTACGGGTTGTAATTTTAAAATGGATAACCTTGTAACTGGAACAAAGTATATTGATCAAGTTAACTCGTTTAACTGGGTAGCAGGCGACTGGTACGAGGTTGTTATAGAAGTAGACAACTCTCACTTGTATCAAGACTTAAGTGCTGTATCAGGGGTACAAGAAGGTATAGTGGTTTGTGGCGTTATTGATCATAGTGCAGGTAGTTTTATAAATACTTTTGCGGGTGCCGCTACTGTTACAAGACAGTTTGGTGGCGTTTTTACATCAGGTCAAGATCTTGCTTCAAATGTTGGCAATGGTTCTGGAGGATATATTCCACCTTTTTATTATGGTGATTTATGGGCACCATCTTCTTCTCCTGCACTCCCGCAAGGAAGTATTACAGCTATTGCATCTCCTACTCCAGAAGATACTTTGTATAGCGCTACTGGTTGGGCGAATCCCACTCATTATCGCGCTATATTTCAAGTTGGCGCAAACTCTTGTGTTATGGGTGTTCCTGATAATAACGGGATTAGTTTTGCAAATCAACTTAAGTTAGCCGTTTTTTCAAGTTCAGGTACTAATCCTTTCGAAATTAATGTAACTGATATTAAAATAAACAATATTAGTAACGCTAACTACTTCAATGGTGGTGGTAACGCAGATAATTGGTATACAAATCCAAGTAATTATGATCAAACACTCAATCCTTTACATGTAAACTGGTTAACAGAAGTAAGTAATGATTATCATCCTTATCCTGCTTTTTACAAAGATAACGCTTTGTGTTTTAATGTTGATAATATAAATATATATCCAGGATTTGGTCCTCAAACTCAATTTAGGCCTGAATGGAAACAAGAGTTTAATAGTGCTAATAATTCTAATATAGCTCCTCAAAATCCTAGTATGGATGGATATACATTAACTTTTGATGTTGAAGCTTTACCTTTGCCTATTGGTGACATTAATCCTAGTAGTAGCGTGCTTTCAACTTCAATAGGTACTAAGCTTGAGCTTACTATAGCTAATAATTTAGGTGATTATGCTGCTGGAGAACATGCTGGTATTGTATTTAGTGATTTTGTAGACGCTTCAGGTACATACTCTATAAGCTTTAACTTTGATGACTCTACGCCTTCAGGTACTTTTAATGGAACCGCTTTACCAGGTGTAAATGTTTTTGATAGCTTGCATGGCGCTGGAAGAGAATCTGATGCTTCAATAACAAACATGATTAGATTTAAGTGTTTAAATAGTGATTTAAAATGTATTATTAAAAATATAATACTTCAAGACAACACTATAGGTTTTGGTGGTGGTACAGCTGGCGCTTGGAGTTTAGTAAATGGACTTTTTGATTATTCTCAAGGTCAAGACTACATTTATTGGGACTCTGGTCAAGAAGCTATAGTATTTAATGAAGCTCCAGCGGGACAAGTTTCTTCGTTAAATCCTAATGGACATCCTTTTCAGATAACTCAATATATAGGTGACATTCAAGAATTTACAAATCCTACAGGAAATATTTATTATAGATTTAGTATGGATATAAATCTTACTGGTGTACAGTTTGATGATGGAAATACTCCAGCCGCAACAGGTGTTGAACAGTTTATGATGGAAGTGTATTACTATAATCAAAATGGTGATGGCTTTACAGTATATCCGACGCCGACTTATACAATATCTAATGGAACATTAAACTTTGATATTTATCCAAGTAGTCAGTCGATTACTCCTAACGTGAACTATGGTAATATATTTGGAATAGGTAATCCTAGCCCTACGGGTAGCGCAGGTAACAGTTTGTATTTAGCGCCTGCACTTCAAAATACTATAGTTATTAATCTATATGGAATAGCAGGTTATAATTTTGCTAGTCCTATTTTAACACCTTATCAAAATGCTGGAATTGGAGATGGTGCTTTAATTAGTGGAACTCTTGATAATATAACTTTTTATCAACTTCCTACTCAAAACGCAGAAGGAGTAACTGTTAGTTATAAAGAAAAAACAAAAGGTTGGGTTAGTTTTAAAAGCTTTATTCCAGAATCTGGTTTAAGTTTAGGTAGTAACTACTACACTATAAAAGAAGGTAAGCTTTACGAGCACCATGATATATTAAGTGATATTAATAATTTTTATGGTCAAGCTTATAATTCTTTTGTAGACGTCGTGTTTAATGACATGCCATCTGTAACCAAAGAGTTTATGTCTATAAATTACCAAGGAAGTCAAGCTAAAAATGATTTTTCTAGTGACAATTTGATTGGTTTAAATCCAGAAAACTTTTTAAGTAATGATGATTACTTTTTAGAAACTGAAAGAGAAGGTTGGGCAGTTGCTAATATATCTTCAGATTTAGAGCAAGGTAACGTTTTAAATTTTATTAAAAAAGAGTCTTTGTGGCTTTCTGAAATAAGAGGTCAAGATGTATATGCAGTTCCTTATCTATACGAGGATTATTCTGCTGGAGAAAATAGTAGCTTTGGACTAGGAGTTGTTGAAGAGGCTGTTGACACAAACGCTCCACAGCCTAATGTTGCGCCAGCAGCTGCTTCTTTACCATTACCAAACCAACCTCAAGTTCAACCTCAAGTTGTAAACTTGGTACAACCAAATAATTTTAATGTTAATCAAAACGTACAAACGCCTACACCAAGTCCTACTCCACCGCCAACTAGCGGAGGAACTGGCGGCGGTGGCGGCTACTAAAATAAAAAAATGCAAATATATAACTTAACAATAAACAAATCAAAATTATCTACTGCAGGAGAAGTTAGACAGTTTTCTGTAGAAGGTGGTGTTAATTCTGAGTTTTTTTTACAAGTAGCTTCAAGTAATAGTACTTTTTATGACTTTAAAACAAAAACTTTTACTTCTAGTTTTGGGGTAAATAATAATTTAAAAGTTACTTTAAACTCTGTTAAATATGTTAGTAGCATAACTTTTCCTTCAGGTACTAATAACTATAATTTTTTGTTAATTCCTGATCCATCAAGTTTAACTACAATATCAAGAAATAGAAAATCAATAATTGAAACTGTATCACAGGTAGCTAATACTACGCTTAGTATTTCTTCTGCTACAGCTGAAACATCAAGTTATAAAACTTTACCAAGTGCATTAACAGTCGTTGATAATCCAGGTTCTATGAAAACTGTTGATACAGATTTAAATATAACTGTTGAAAACGTAGAAACTGACACTAATGGATTTGGTTTAAGATTAATTAGACAACCTGTAGACAGTGATTTTATTTTTGAAACTACAGAAAATGTACTTGAAAATCCTTTAGGCGATGCTGTTAGCTCTAATAGGGTTGTAGTAGCAGACGCGACTGGTATAGGTGTTGGTATGACTTTAGTTTTTCACAAAGGCACAACAGCACCTACGGCTGGCACTGTTGTTACAGCTATAAGAGATAACACGCTAGAGTTTAATAATAATGTTGCTTTTGAAAATGGAGAAACAATGAAATTTAAAGCAATAGGTGGTAGAGCAATTTGTGAAGCTACTGGCTTAACTAGATTTCAATATACTAACACAGAGGCTGTTGGTAATACTATAACTAGATTAGTTAGAGCTGATGGTAGTGTTGCAGATGAAGCTACTGATGGATCAAACGCTAAAGTAGCTATTAATGGAACATACGGTTTAAGTGGAGGTAGTCATGTTACTTTTACTGGCGCTGGCGTCGATAATACTAGCACTAATAATATAAATGTTGTAACAGCTAGTGAAACAGAAGGATTATTCACGTGTGATGTAGCGCAGTCTTTAACGGCTGGTACAGTTTTAACTTTTAAAGGATCTTCACAAAACATTAATATTAGAGGAACTATATTAACCGTTGGACAACCTGCGTTTGACGCTACAGTTTCTTTGCAATTAGATAATTTTATAACAGTAGGAACAGCATCTTAAAATGGCAATAATAATAACATTAGCAAATAATTTCGATAACACTTTATTATCAATAGGGGATGGTATAGTAAGCCATCCTGTAGTAAATGGATATACAGATACTCTTAATGGAAATTTTTGTGGTTACGTTACAGCTATAGGACCAGCAGGTGCTTTAACAGCTAACCAAATTGAAACAAACGGAACAACTGCTCCAGGTGTTAATGATTTTCTTTTTGTAGTTAAAAATCAAACTGCAGAAAGCGCTGGTGTTAAAGGTACTTATGTTACAGCAAGATTTATAAACAATTCTCCAATAAGTGGATTAGATGAAAGGTTTAGGCCTAGCTTATTTGAAATAGGTGCTCAAGTTATTGAAAGCAGTAAATAGAGGCCAAAAACTGTGACTATACCAACATGGAATTAAATTTAATTAAATAATGAATAATAAAATAACCTTTAGAAGCTTTAAAGAAGGTGATTATGAAATGTGTTGTGAGTGGTGGAAGTGGTGGTGGAACGGATCAATACCTGTTAAAAGAAACTTATTACCAGATGATGGTACATGTTTTGTAATAGAAAGCAACGACATACCTGTAGCTGCTGGATTTTTATATCCTTTCATAAATCCTTTAGTAGCTTACGGACCGACTTGGGTTGTATCTAATCCAGAATATAGAGAAAAAGACAGACAACAAGTTTTAGAGTTGTTAATAAAGTGTATAGAAGACAAAGCAAAGTCTTATGGCGTAGTACAGCTTTTTACAGTATGTGGCAATAGATTTATGCAAAAAATACACAAAAAACTAAAGTGGGATATGCATAAGACAGAGTACGAAGCTTTTAAATTTTTATAAAATGGGAAAAAATAGACAAAGAGATATAGAAAATCAAATACAGCAAGCTACAGATTCTCAACTAGCAGAACAAAGAGGTAGATTAGCTGCTGCAGAAGCAAATGTTGCTGCGCAAAGGCAAGCTTTTACAGACTTTCAGTTTGAAAATCCTTTTGCAGATGTTGAAAATACTTTTGAAGATTTACAAGTTTCTGATGCAGATGTTAGATTACAGCAAGAAATAGGAGCACAAAGAGATGCTAGTATACTTAGTCAATTAAGTGGAGCTGCTGGTGGTTCTGGTATTGCTGGTTTAGCTACATCGCTTTCACAGCAGGGTAGATTAAGAGATAGACAAGCTACAGTTGATTACGCTAAAAGATTAGATCAAGCTAGGATGTTAGCAGCTCAAGGAGAGCAAAGAAGACAACAATTAGTAGCTCAAGGTGAAGCTGCTGTTCAACAAGCTGAATTTGGTAGAGAAAGTACTTTGCTAGCAGCTGAGTATAATTTACTAGCTGGGGCTACCGCTGGTCAGCAAGCTGCTTTAGCAAACCAAATGTCTGGACTTGCTAATATATCATCGATGCAAGGTGCTCGTATGGGTATGTATGGCGCTCTTGGTGGAGCTTTAATAGGTGGTGTAGCTAGTATGGGTGCTGCTGCTTTAGCTCCAGATACAATAATTAATCAAGTAGGGTAAACATGGCAATAAAACTAACACAAGGAGCAGATGCTACTATAGCAACGGCAGCGGCAAGAGCTGGTATGGCCGGCGTGCCGTTAGACATGAGCAAGTCTTTTGAACAGATGAGTAAAAGTCAAATTGACTTAATGAATGTATATGCGAAACAAGGTGCTGAGTTAATTAACACTACATTGGAAATAGCAGCGCCCTTGGTTAAAGAGGCTGCTGAAAGATTAAAAACTAAAATGGGTTTTGGTGGTAACGAAAACATGGTGCAACCTATATCTGAACAGTGGAAAGCTCATAGAAAAAATAAACCAAAAAGAAGAGATTATAGAAATGATGACGAATCATTTGATAAAGACGCGTTTAGAAAAGATAAAGATGCTTGGGACAGCAAAAAGAATAAAATACTAAATGACGGGCAGTACGCTAGAAATGGAATACAAAAAAGTTTACAGCAGGTTGCTATAGATGATATGGATCCGTTAGCTACAGGATCAGAAAATTTATTGTGGCACGGTACTATTACGGCGCAAGGAGATCCTATAAAAACAGGTAAACATAAAGGATTATATTCAGAAACTGGTTATAGAGATGACGAGCTAGGTTTTTATATGAAAACTAGTGATGGTAAATATATTTCAGAAATTGATGAGCTAGGAAGAATAACAACAACAGACAAAAAAGAACAAGCTCTTTGGAAAGATCATAGAGATGTTGAAAACTTAATTGTACCTAAACAAACAGAGCTTATACAAGCTGTTGATGCTTTAAGTGCTGGCTTTCAAGATCATGGTGAAAAAACAGGTAAAGAAGCAACTACAACAATGTTAAACTTAGCTAAAAAGAAAACAAGAGAAGCTGTTGCTACTGAAAACGGTTGGAAAGCTTTAACTAAAAATAGAGGTCTTGCTGGTTCTGATATTAGCTATTTTGATGCTATAAGTGGTGATGATATAGAATTATCAAGCGAAATATTAAATCTTGTTACGCTAAAAACAGAAGGATTTAAAGACGATGGTGATGGAAAAATTACTGCAAAAGATTTTGCTGGTGAAGACGGTATATTTAGCGAAGAAGATCTTAAAGATGTAACAATATTAGCTAACATGAATATACTTCGTAGAGAAGCCATGAATTATAACAACCCACAAGCTAAAGAAGCATTTTTAGCCTGGACTGATAAACAATTTAAAAAAGCAAACAAAGATGGTATAGGCTTATATGAGAAAAAGAATCCAAGAAATCCTAGTAATAGAAGAGCTTTTCAATTTGGTATAGATCCTGATAGAAACTATGGCTCTATTTATTTAGATAATAAAACAAATCAAGTTTTTGGTGATGATATTATTAATGAAGTTAAGCTTTTTAAAGATATAGAAAATGGTAAAATGGGTGAAAACTATACTTTTAGAGCTTACACAGGTATAACTTTTAATTGGACTGGTAAAAACTGGCAAAGAGTTGAAATAAAAGATGGTAAACCAGAGTATAAAAATGTTAGTAGAAGAGCTGTTATAAACTCTTATGGTAGTGATTTTAA
>CEOI01006300.1_pt1 | contig 18344 bp, 26 predicted proteins | sample 530351 | NCBI WGS metagenome assembly CEOI01 (sample SAMEA2619962, study PRJEB7988) | marine metagenome | biome: marine biome (ENVO:00000447); feature: deep chlorophyll maximum layer (ENVO:xxxxxxxx); material: "saline water (ENVO:00002010), including plankton (ENVO:xxxxxxxx)" | depth 17 m | reverse complement strand
AATATCCTTACCCAACAAGTATAATATTTCTGATTCTAAATCATCAAATTGATGTTCACCCACAAATTTTATAAACTCTCTTTGTTTACTTCTTACTTGTTTCAAATCTGAACTATGTATCTTATACAAATCCAATATGTATTGCTTAATATTAATCATGAAAACACCATCACTTTCGGAACATGCGTTATAAACTTACCACCATTTTCTACAAACTCCCTTTCCTTATCTGCAATTAATTCCTTGAAATTCCATGCACCTAAAAACGCGTGAGTATAATCATTTAAATTTATACTATCCCTATCAACAACTGGTATATGACTGCCAGGTGCTATCGTGTTTTGTTTTTCTGGAGTTGTATCTGTTATACATTCTATACTTGCTTCGTTGATGCCACAATAATTAAATACTGTAGTTGATTTAGAGGTTGCACCAATACTGATTATTTTACCACCACTTTCACGAATATCATAGATTAAATTAAGTAAATCTATTCGTGAATCCTCAACTCTCTTTGCAAATATTTTATATGTTTCAAAATTATCAATTCCAAAATCTTTTTCTTCCTTGATATTTTTATAATAATTTTGAGTTATAGTATTATCAGATGGTATGTTTGGTTTCTTTACATAAATTCTATTTGAACCACCATGAACAGAAAGATTTTCAACATCAAATATCATCAGTCCATTTCTTTTTAATATGTTATCTAATGCGGTTACCGAAAATATATGTGCGTGTTCATCATAAATCTGGTCATAAGAACCTCGTTCTAACATTTTTAATAGAGATGGGTCTTCGAAAACAAAAACTCCTTTATCACTCAATAGGTTTCGAACCGCACTAAAACAATCATCTAAATCTTGAATGTGACAAATACAATTCGCGGCATAAATTAAATCCATGCCTTCTGTAAAAGTATTTTTTATCTTATTTGATAATTCAGTATCCCAAAACTCTGTATATGTATTATATCCCATTTCACCAGTTATCTTAGCAAAATTATCACAAGGTTCAACACATACTGAATAATCGTTTCCAAAATTTTCTATAAATGTACCTGAATTAGAACCTATTTCTAAAACTGTTAGTGGATTAAATCTATCAGATAATTTATTCGCGGTCTCTCTGAAATGTTTAATCATAGGAGTTGATTGTGAAGTGTTATAAACATAATTTTCATTAAACATCATTTCTGGTTTGACAAAATCTTTTAAAGACACTAAACTTGTATCCTCATCAAACACAACTTTCAAATCATACCAAAATTCATCTTCACTCCATTTCTCAACGAAGTTGTTTGCAATTGGTTGTCTACCTAAATCTAAAAACTCTTTTTTCATTTACTTACCTACTTTGTTCATGTATTAATCTAATAGTATCAGAAATATACTTAATTTTATCATCTGATAGATTACTGGTAGAGGGTAAATATAAGCCGTTATCTCCTAACCAATCGGATACAGGATAATCCCCACTACAATCAGCACCATACTTCTTTAAACTTGGTTGTCTATCCATTCCAGCAAAAAAGTGTCTGGTCTGTATCTTTTTATCTGATAACTTTTTCATTAAAGTATCCCTATCAATACCAAAATCTAATTTATCTACCACTACACAATTCATCCAATAAACATTTTTACCCCATTCTTTTTCAGGTTGAAATGTCAATCCCTCTACCCCTCTGAGATATTCCCTATACTTCTTATTATTATTTATTCTCATCTCAACATATTCATCTAACTTTTCAATTTGAGCTAAAACTATGGCTGAAGAAATGTTTGATAATCTATAATTGTAACCTATATCATCATGTATAAAGTTTCTTGGGCCATCAAGAGAAAAACATAAGTTTTTATAATAACGACACTTATCTGCTAACTCTTTATCATCAGTCAATACTATTCCACCCTCACCCGATGTTATTAATTTGTTTGCAAAAAAACTAAAAATAGAAATATCTCCAAAAGAACCACACTTTTTATTTTTATATTCACCACCATGTACTTCTGCTGCATCTTCAATTATTTTCAAATTATGTTTTTCAGCAATTTGTATTATGGAATCCATATCACATGGATGGCCATAAATATGAACTGCCATTATTGCCTTTGTGCGACTTGTTATTTTCTCTTCTATTTTATTAACATCTATATTCCAAGTATCAGATTCTGCATCAACAAATACTGGCATTGCTCCTTGATATGAAACTGCAAACGCACCATACACACCATTAAAATTTGGTACGATAACTTCATCACCCTTCTCTATTCCAAGTGCCTTCAATGCGATATGTAATGCAACAGTACCATTAGAGACTGTAATTCCGTGTTCACGATTACAATAAGAAGAAAATTGACTTTCTACTTTTGATACATATTCTCCTGCAGATGATATCCAACCAGTGTCAAATGCATCTAATAAATACTTTCTTTCGTTTCCAATTAATGTTGGTTCACATACTGGTATAAATTCCATCGATTAACCTTTAAAATATGTTTTATCTTTTTCAACAGATACATAGGGCCCTTGTTTAATCTCAATTATTTTTGTTTCCTCTAACATATCCCATCTATGTCCACCACTAAGAAACAAAATAACTTCACCCGTAGTAAGTTCAACTTCTTTAATATACTCATTTTCATTAGAAAAAACAGTAAATTTAACTCTACCCTTAGATACTAATGCAAACTCTTGTGTTTTATCAATCACTCGTTCATGTCTATTATGATAATGTTCTTTGACATAATCTCCACTTTTATAAAAATTTATTCCAAGTTGTAATGGACTATTATTATCAGTAAGAAAATTATATTTTTCTCCTTCAAAATCATTGTAGACTGCTATGGCCATTATTTCACCATCTTTATCTTTTACTTCTTCAAAACCTTTAGACATTACCAATCCCCTCATAATATTTTAAATACCATTCATAACTTTTACCTAAACCATAATCTAAATCAAACTTAGGTTCATAACCTGTAACACTTTTTAAAAGGGTAATATCAGGACACCTTCTATCAACTGAACCCTCTGGTGGTTTTACCAACTCAACATTTGGATGATAACCACTTATATCAAATAATTTAGTCACTAAATCTAATATTTTAGTCTCTACATCTGTACCAAGATGTAAAATTTTTCCATTACATTCATCACTATTCATTACCAACTCCATTTGATTAATTGCATCATCAATGTAACAAAATGACCGTGTTTGATTATGACCATATATTTTAAATGGGTCTTCTTTACTATGAATTCTTTTTATCACCTGTGGTATTACATGCTCAAACCCCATCCTACCACCATAAAAATTATGTGGTCTAACAATTTTAACATCTAAATCATATTGTTTATGGTAATTTAAACATAATAGTTCACCATATATTTTAGTACCTGCATAGGAAAATCGTGGATTAGAAACATCATCTATTGATACTACAACACTTTCATCAGTAGGTACATTTTTATCTTTTGTAGATGCATATACCTCTGAAGATGATGTTGATAATATTTTAATATCATTCTCAACACACCAATCTAATATGTTTATATTAATTAATGTATTTATTTTTAAAACTAAATGTGGTATTGAATAGAAATTACCAGTTCCGTTTATTGCAGCAAAATGGTAAACACAGTCATAATCTGTATCTAATTTACTCAACTGCGACTTGTCCGTTAAATCACATTCTATAAACTTTATATGTTCTACAAAACTATCAAGAACTCCTCTTGAATTGTTATCACAAATAGTAACATCATGGCCAGTATCATACAAATGATTTGCCATATATGAACCAATAAATCCTGTCCCACCTGTAATTAGTATTTTCATTTATCTAAATAATATTTTGAGTTTTCATCCCTAAAACCTATATCACTCAACTTGTTAAGTCCAAGTAAACTAAGCATTTCATTGAAATATTTTTCACCATTTATCACACAACTCTCATAATTTATAAGTACATAATCTAAATTATATTTGTTTATAAATGAAAAGATAAATTTATAGGCTTCTTTTGTATTATGATAGGCCTTTTCAAGTGTTTGTGTGTGTGGTCTAAAACCCACATTAACACCTGACATTGATGTTGTATAAAAATCTCTCATGGTAACAACAACTTTAACTTGATAACCTAACTCAACTAACCTGGTATACATCCCATCTGTATCGGGTATCCCAAATGTATCATTAACCACATAAGGATAATTATTCACATCATCCCATTTGTGTGGATATGTTCTTCTCCAAACTACTAAATCATCTGTTGGGTCTTTGAAATCGATTTCTTGTTCATGGTTTTGATTCCAAGTTCTACCACTACATCCAGCTTTTATCAGTAAATTAGTAATGAACCTCGTACACGATGATTCTGCTCCCAATACTATATAAGCCCTTTTCATTATATTTCTCTCCTCATACCATCTGGTACTTTCATAACAAACTTCTCGTTTTCTTCAACTATCGTTTTAAAAATATTCAAATCAAGTTGTAGTTTATCAACTAAATCTGCTAGACCCTTTGTATCCTTTGGTAAACAAGTACCACCGAATCCACCAAATTCTTTATTAACATTTAAGTAATGTCCATCACCCACACAATGAAATAAAAATGCATCTTTAATCTTATCGTAATCTGCACCTAACTCTCCACAGATTTTATAAAAACTATTTGCAAATGTAATTCTTAAAGCCTTATATGAATTACTGAAGTATTTCATCAACTCTGCCTCTATTGGTGATACTTGAACCACATGAACTGGTAAGTGGCCATGTGTCTTTTTTATTAAATCAAATGTTTCAGTATCTTCTGCACCGATAACTAATACATTATGGTTATAAATAAAATCCTCTACTGCACTTCTCTCTCTTAAGAATTCAGGTACAAAATAAATTTTTAAATTGGTATATCTTTCTCTAAAAACTTTAGTAGTACCTGGAACCACAGTACTTTTTATTGCAACCACACCACTATAGTTTTTCTCACTCAAATCCTTAATTACAGATTCCACTATAGATACATCACAAGAACCATCGTCAGATGATGGTGTTGGTACACATATAAAACATACTTCAGTATTTAACACATCATCAATCTTAGTATATAATTTTACATCATGATGTGATACTTCATGACCTACCTTTTCAAAACCCTCTTTACATGCAGAACCAACTACACCTAAACCAACTATACCTAATTTCATTAAACTCCTCCTTTTTGTGATTGTCTCACTTTTATAAACTCACCTTTGTGGTGGTCGATAATACCTTCAAAATCTTTTGGTGCACCAGTTGCAACAGATAATGGCCCATTAGATACTTTTAATTTATCAACTAATGTATCGAATGTCCAACAATCATCCCACCTCTCTTGTTCAAATACTCTACCAGATACATATTGGTCAAAGAATTCTGTTATAAATTCTCTACCCCTCTTTTCTAAATTAAAAGATATATGTGAAGTCTCAGTATGTATATTTCTATGTCTTGATAACACATCGTGTTTTTTTGCCCATCTTATATAATCAGAATCTAAATCACAACCATCTACACTATCTGAATTTTTTGGTGTCATACAAGTATCTGCATCTAAATAAATTAATAATGGAGTTTCACATAATTGTGATGCATGTAATATCGATGGAGCTTTTCTAAACCAATATATAGAATTCCTATTCCAATAATCAACTTCCCACTCTCCACTCATTTTATCACACTCGTTAAATCTTGATTCTTTTAAAAAATGTTCTGCACTTTCATATGGTGTTTCATCCCACAACTGTGTTTCCTCAAAAATGTCATAAATATGATAAGTATCAGGTATATCTATTTCATTAAAGTTTATTGTGTTTTCTTTTTCAAAGGAGTTTTCGTGGTATAAATACCAATTGACTTTAGGATAGTATTTTTGTATTGTTTCCCATCCACCTGCATGTTTATCATAAAATAATCTTGCAGAAAATGTTGATATAAAACTTACTTCTTCATGGATTTTCATAATAACTCGTGTTTTTTTAAATGTTTAATTATATTTGGATTTACAACCTTTTTAAATTTATTCCAAGCCTTTTTTTCAGTTGGTTTGAATGAACAAACTTTTAATGGTTTTGTCGCACTTTCATATCGTAAATCAAAATGTGTCAAACCACAGTTATAAGTAGTATCGATTGAACTGAAAAGATGTTTTATTTCCTCTATCGCTCTAAGATTAACGATAACTTGTTCATCACTTGATATTGGTGTGTGTCGATTCTCTTCCATAGTTGAAACAATTGAACCCAAAAATTGTCCTGCTTCTTTTTTAACAAAAATAGAACCACAATTCCACTGTGGTGTACCAATATACTCACAACCACCAATTAATCCATCAAACTTTGGAAAAGTAAAAAATTCATTTGGCCAACAATCCTGGTCATGTAACCAAAAATCATCATCAATTATTTCTGCGGATAGTAGTTCATGTGCACCATACCAAAAGTTATTAAATCCACTAAAATCACAAATGTTATAAAGGTGATAACTCTCTATACCTCTGTATTCAAAATCAAAATTTGTACCGATTATAATGTCTTCTTTTGTCCAACCAAGTTCTAATGACCAATCTATTTGTGCTCGAAAGTATTTAAATAATTCTTCATTCTCGTATCTCCCACCACCATGATATGTTGTATTAATTTGTACAAATGGCATCACAAGTTTCATTACTTTTTACTCCCTTGAATTTGTAGTACTCTTACCATCTCATCCCATCTTCTATCTCTTTCGTCCCTTCTCTTCTGTACATCTGGTCCCCATTGTTCCATAAACTCTTCGAATTTCTTTTCTAACCGTTCTACTTTCTTTTGTAAAACAGCAATTGCCAGTTCATTACTTATTTTGTTTTTCATTTTACAACATCCTTGATGTAATCTTCTACATTTTTTGTTGCTTTCCAACCAAGTAACCTATTGGCTAAATCATCTTCACATAGTGTTGTAGGATATTCACCATCTCTTGCAGGAATATATTTTGTTGGATAATTTTCACCAAACATCTTTGCAAGTTCATTAATAGAATAATTAACACCCCTACCCAATTCAAATTCTTCACCACTAACCTTTGCATTATATGCATTAGGAATCAGTAAGGAATTACCACACTTTACTAATCCATCAACAATATCCTCTACATGAGTAAAATCTCTTCTTTGTTCACCATCACCTGTAATTGTTAATTGTCTACCCTCACGATACTGTTTTTCAAAAATACCTAATACAGTCGCATAATCTCCATCTTCAAGTTGATGTTCTCCATAGACATTATAAAATCTACAAGTTGCAGTAGGAACATCAAATACTTTGTTGAATAATTTACACAATTCCTCACCCTGCCACTTAGACCATGCATAAGGACTACCATATAACCCGTGATGTTTAGAACTTGAACCCGCATAAACTATTGGTATATCTACCAACCTTACATACTCTAATACATTTAAAGTAGATAATAAATTATTATTTAAGTGTGGTTTTGGGTCTTTTAATGATGGTTGTATACGAGCCAATGCAGCCAGATGATATACCACATCTATCTCATCCTTAAATATCGAATACAAATCCATATTACATAAATCTGAATCTATATAATCACACCCATCTTGTTCATTTTCTCTTTTACCAGTTGAATAATTATCAACCGATACAACCTCATGATTATCATTTAATAATCTTTTTATTAAATTGGTGCCTACAAAACCAGCACCACCAGTAACTAATACTCTCATCTCATTGCCTTTACATACATATTATTTTGGTTCATTTGTTTTTCAATTGTCTTTGGGTGGTATAAACTCAATTCTTCTTGTGGTGGTAAATGTGCATATGTTTTACAACCAACTATTTGTTCATGAACTGGTCTTGACCAACGAATTTCACTGTCACGGCGAAATACTCGTGATTGATAATCAGGATAATTAATCCAACCATTTTCCGTAGTTCTCCATCCCCATGCATTTAAATGTTCTTGTGTAATACCATCAACAGTATTTATTCGAGGAACCCAAATTAAATCGACAGGATTCATATCTAAAACTTGTTTTAATTGTTGTAAAAGAATTTCATTAGGGTATTCATCTGCATCTAAATGAAAAACATAATCACCCGTACATTGTTCTATAACAAAATTCTTGTGTTTTGCAAAATCTGGATTATGACTATTTAAAGATTTTTCGTGAAAAAATATATTAGGATACTGGTCGTGAATATATTCATCAAACACTCTCCAACATTGATAATCGGAATGGTCGTCTACGATTACAATTTCATCATCTTCATCTTTATATTTAACTAATAACTTTAATAATCGTTCTATTTCTTCATGTTCATTATGAACAGTGATACCATATGAAATTTTCATTCCGTTTCGTCTACTCCATATTTTGCTATCATCTCTTTTGCAAATTCATCAAGAGTATCTTTAGGAATCATTTTGTATTTTAATTCAAGATATACCCTATTCTTCAGACACTTAATTCTATCATATGTTCTGAATAAATCATATTTTTTGTTTACTTCTTTTAAATCACGATAAATTTCTTTTAATTGTGCCCTACCCACAAATTCAGGTAAATCACCTTTGATTGCATTATCATCAATCTTCAAACCACCTAACTTTTGAAACAGAACCTCAAGTTTTGTTTGAGTGACTGGAGCAGTTATTGCAGTATCTAATTGTAACCCAACAACAAATCGTTTCACTCTCTTTGTACTTTTCTTTCTGATTGCATGGTCAGGTGATAGAATCAATACTGTACGACGTGCACTTCTTTTTTTAGATGCAGATTTATAAATAAAATTTACAATATCACCTGGTTCAAGTTTTGTCCATGCAGTATTTCTTAATGCCATAATTAATCTCTGTAATCGTCTATATGTTCATCAGTAATTATACCCATATCATAACACGCATCTACAAATTCATGTTGTCCATATATCTTTGCATTCTCAATATCAAGTACTTCTTCGTAACCTTTATATTTAGGGTCTTTTTTTTCTAATTGAGTTAATTTTCTTATTGATGCAAATTTATAGTTCCAATTAGTAGGTGTTCCCTCTGGATAAATCATACCAAACTTACCCATATTTAAAACAGTAGGAAACCATAGTAGTTCTCTCTCCTCATCATAAAAAGAAACTTCGTTAATTAGTTCTGTAGAGGATTTTCGTAATTGTTCAGTCTCTGGCGAATCGTGAGTGTATTGAGAGTTACTTGAAAACCCACACCTAAAACACATATATGAAGAAAATTCCATATTATTTTTTGAAAACTTTTCCTCAAAACAATTTTTAGATAAACAAACTGGACAAGTTATTTTAACTTCATTTATTTCAGTTTTCATTTCCATTATGATGTCCTTTTAAGTTTAGGTAATTTTAATTCTGATTTTGGTTTTTTATCATCAGATACCTTATTTAATTTAGGTAAATTTAATTCTACTTTCTTAGGTACTGTACTTAAGATATTATCCATGATTACTTTCAACTCACCTTTCATTTTTTCATATGAAAAATCTTTTGATGTAATTACTCGTAACTTACTACTATTGGTCAAATACTTATCATAATTATTATAAATATCCTTCATTAACTGAGATGCATAAAGATAATTTACATTGAACCATTTATTCTCCTTGTTATCTACAAACCAATCTGGATTAAATGCATCTTTTGGTGCAGGTACTAAACTACCTTTCAAGGGTACACTATAGTTTTGTAGGAAATCAGCTTGACCAGAATACACTGGTGCAATCACTGGCTTTCCACTTTGTGCAGCTTCTAATAAAGGTCTACCAAACCCCTCACCATGTGTAAATGAAATATGTGCTTTAATTTTATCATGATTGTAGAGTTCATTCATTTGGTTATCTGTAAAATCACCGTGTAATAAATATACATTTGGTAGTTTTGCTTTTCCAAATTCTTCTTTTATTTGTCTAATTTTTTTCAAGAGGTTTTCTCTATCAAGTAAACTAAATCCAGCAGCACTTGTTTTCAACACAAGAGCAGGTGAGTTCTTTTTGTTTTTGAAAGATTGGTAAAATGTTTTTAGTAACATACCTACATCTTTTCTATCCTGTCCTATGTTTCCACCCAACCAATGACCAACAAATAAGTAACAGAAATCCTCTTCTATTACACTCAATTTTTTAATAACAACTTCATCAGTAGTTTTAACTTTACGATAAACATCTACATCCACTCCCTCAAACAATACATCAGTATCACAAGTTAATTTTAAAACTTTACCAGGTTGTTCTTTAACATCAAATTCTGTATTTTTGTGTACATCTCGTGCAAAATTAGATGTGAATATTACTGAATCCATTTTATTACAACCCTCAAGCCATTTTGGATGTGCAATAGAAGTTTCTATTCCTGCAGTAAATCCTATGTTCTTTTTAGCAATAGGAGTAAACTCTGGTGGAATTACTATATGTATATGAACATCTGGTTGTCTACTCATTTGATTGGTGGTCATAATATGAGATTTTATTTTAGTGTGATGTTCGTTATTACTTTCAAGTGCAGTTCTTGGTGTAGTACCCCATGGCACAGAATTAATCTTTACATCATATTCATCAAGTTCAATCAATGCTCTACATATATCTCTTGCATGATTTCCATATCCACTTCTCGTGGTTACTGGTGCAGTTACTAATATCATTGGTTTCATATCTTACGCCTTATATATATTTATTTTTTCTCTTGGTGTCCACTTTTCAAATGCAGTTTCCATATGGTCTATAAATAAACCACACATTGCTCTTGCACTCATATTTGCATCATCACTTGTTACAAACTCATGTCCTTTAATACCACATTCAGTTCGTTTATCTGCACCCATATCATACCACTCTTTTAATTTATCTGCAGCATCCATCCAATCACATCTATCATCCATAATATATGGTGTAGGTACTGAACCCATCATTGAACGAGTTCTTGGCCAAACTGGTTTTACCCATTCACCATGAGTTAAATCTTTATTGTTCTCCCACTTTCTCCAATCGTGAAGTGATTTAATTTCTTTGTAATCTTCAGGAGTTAGTAACTTATCTTTAAGTCTAAAACCACATTGGTCTTGTAAACCACCTGTAACATTAACAATGATTGGTGTTCCTGCCATAAGAGATTCACAAGTACCCAATCCAAATCCCTCGTTAGATGCAAGATTCATTGTAACATCTGAAAGATTATACAGAAAATTCATATGTCTATCATCTAATTTTTGAGTAGAGAAAAATACATTTAAATCTGGATATAAATGTCTAATCATTCTTGGTAAATCAGTACCATTTTGGTCTGATGGTTGGGTATGCATAATATATGCAACTCTATCTTTTTTGTTTTCTGGCAACCTATCTCTGAATTCATTGAATGCCGTAATACAATCACTAGTCATTTTCCTACGAATGTTTCTATTAACATATAAAAGTATAAAATCATATGGTTTTTTATCAATTAGTTTTTGTTTGAAATTCCTCATTTCAAGTAATTCTTTTTCGTCTGTTATAGGATAAAAGAATTTTTCATTGATACCATGTGGAATGTATGTACAATCCCAGTCTGTTCTTGGTTTATTTTTAGCAACATCATTTACTATTGCAACAGTCTGTTTACTAATATTCATAATCAAATCAGAACACTCGTAAAAATTTTCATTGTATTGTGGTGCAGGCCAATCATCCCAAATATTATAATAGAAGATTGGAATGTTCTGTCTGATTTCATGTTCCATTTCATATAACCAAGTCCAAAATCTTGGGTCTGTATAATGCATTATTGCATCAGGTTTTTCAATCTCCATAACTTGTCTTAACATTGCCGGGTCACCATAACCATTCGTTGGATAAATTTTTAAATACCCATCTTTGCCAGTTTCTTTCTTAACTGCTTCAGCCATATCTACTGTCTTACCTACATCTGGATGTTTTATCGCACCTGCCATTTGTACCCAATCATATTTATCAATCGTACCCAAAACGAATTCACGAGACATGGTTCCAACACCAGAGGCCATCCTTAAATCATCTGATAGGAGTAATATCTTTTTTTTCTTAATCCTATCTATCTTGACGGATTTTAATTTTGGTAATTTAATTTGTTCCATTTATAACCCTTATTAATTTTATTAGAATTTACTTCCACTTTGATATAAGTTATCGTGGTCTAAGATTTTTTCTCTAATATCCTCATCATAAACAAATAAATCTAAACTTCTGTTTACAAGTCGTTGTAAAGAGAACTCATTATCTATTGTTTTTTCTTTGAATTTTTTATATAACTCGGATATAACTTTGACCGAAGTCAGTTTTACATTGTCCATATATTCCCCATTTGTATATACATATATATAAATATAAAGTTATGAAATTATAATCGATTTTTTATTTATTTTTTCCGCATATCTTAATGCAGAGAGTGTCCCATTTGTTACTTGATTATCAACTACGAATGCCACAACACTATCCGAATAATCTACTATATCTTTGTTTCTTCTATGGTAATTACCCACATTATATTGTTTACTGTATCTAAATGCACCTAACACACAATGTTGATTATGAGGTTCGTGATATGCTGGAAACTCGGAATATTTTATACCAAATTCAAGTGAAAACTTTTTTGCATATTTATCTGCACCTTGTTTGGCTCCACCACTAACAATTTCTAAGTTATCCCCAAGTTTTTCTTTGAGATTGAATACGAAATCTTTTATTTTTCTTGTATTTGTATATGTCCTACTCCCTATAATTGCTATCTTCTCCATCATTCCTCTTTTGTTTTTTTATAACTGGTTTATCTGATTTCATAAAATCAAATATCTCTTTAAATTTATCAATTCCGTCACATATTTGAGTAGGTTTAGAGTAATTATATGTAAATCTTACATACTGATTTACTGTAGTATTGGTTATTGGTTTGATATCAAAGAAAATAAAATCATTTTGATTATCAAATGATGTAGGTCTGATTATACTCTTTAAAGAATGTATATTATTTGATTGGTATTTCTCTACAAAATCCGTTATCTTTTTATCATCAAGTGAATCTTTGTCTGTCCAAAAATATATTCTTCCTGCATTAACCGTTGTGGATATCGTGGTTAATTTATTTAGGATGTTATCAGTATCTTGTAATACATCTGGTAAGTATAATCTTATGTTGGTCTTAATTGAAATCATAGCATTTTCCTATCACATAAATCCTTATTATTCTTGAACTCACAATACTTACAGTTCTTTGTAGATACTATCTTCTTATACTCTTTTACATTGTGATTACCATCCTCATCAAAACAATCTTCAATAAACTCATTTAACCTATTCATAACTTTGTTAATACTTGGTTTACCATTTGCTGGTGTAAAAACTTGTAATCTTTTTTGAGGATAGTCTAAGTTTTCATAGAGTTTTCTCTTCAATATTAAATATTCAATATCTATTTTATCCTCTGAAATATCCCTTTGTTTAGAGAAAAACTTTTTATACAACAATAACTGATTAGTTTTGTTCTTATCTGCTTTTTGCCATTTGTTCCAACCCATAGTAGAAGTTTTAATATCTATAATTTTAACTCTACCAGTTTTTTTATTATGAATAACCACATCCATATAACCAATAAAATTTAAATTATCGTGAATAGGAAATTTAATGTCTAATTCTATACCTAACAATTCATTATCTTTTTTAGGAAAGTAAGATGATTTTCTTTTTAAGAATTCATTTATTATATTAATACCATCTTGATAAAACGATTTCATTTCTTCAAGTGTGACAGGTAACTCTTCAGAATTATTTTTGGTTATTTTATAATTCTCTTCCATCCTATATAGGAATATATCATTCAAAGGTAAACTATCTGCAACTTTAATAGTCTTTTCATAATATGCTACAAGATATGCCTGTATTGTTTCATGGAGTGCAGTACCAAAAATGGTGTATATATTACCTTGAAATGTACCAAGTTTATCTACATAGTTAAGTTTCCACATATGTGGACACTTATCCCATTGTGAAAATTGAGAATAACTTATTTTTGCCATTTTTCTTCTATCTTATCACACACCCAATCTATAACATCTACCGATAGTGCAAGTAAACATACAGTAAGAAATATCCAAAATCCAGTCTCCATTATTTACCCCACTTTCCATTCTTTACTATTGTAGCCATTATACCATAATTACTAATATCAAGATACGCATCTTCCATTGGTTCCCCCTCAACTGCGGATTGTCTATTATTCATCAGTAGAGTTTTTAACCTCTGAATCTTATCGTTCATTCTAAACCACAAACCAGTAAGTGATAGATGTACTTCTTCATCAGTTTGTAATTGTGTTCCTACAGAAATATTACCTGGGCCATAATCATGTTGTTTTTTCAAAAACAATTCATATTGTTCTTGTTGCAATCGTTTGAACTCTTGTGTCATTTCAGGCCATTCCTTTTCCATTTGTTCTACGATTGGATGTTGTTTGGCAACAACTTCTTTTCTTGTAGTATCTTTTATATATGTTTCACTCATTTACTTCTCCAATTTGATACTTAAATATAACACTTTTTTACTATACAAGTCAAGTACTTTTTATAATATTTTATCAATTATTCCATATTCTAAACACTGTTCGGCAGTTAAATATGTATCATTTCTTTGAATCATTTCCCAAAAGTTTGCATCTTTTTTAGTAACATCATCAAGTAATGAATTGATATCTTTTTGTAAATCCTTTAAATGGTCAACACCTTTCATGACATCACCCACTTTTCCTGCTTCAAATGCAGAACCCTCGTGAACCATAACTGTTGAATGTGCCGTCATTCTTCTTTCACCCGTTCCACATGCTAATAAAACTGATGCAGCACTCATACAAGTACCTAACGCCAGTGTGTTTACCTTAACTGGTAATGTTCTGATATAATCGACCAACCCCAACATTGAATATACATCACCCCCATACGAAGCAATTACCAAAGTAATATCTCTATCTGGATTTACTCTCACTAAGTAATCTAATTTTACTATCGTACTATACAAACAATCAATATCAAATTCCATTGTGAGGTAAGTTACATTACTACTTGAATTAACTCCCCACTCCATTTCTGACATTGAGAATCTATGTTTCTGTTTGAAGTCTTTATTTTTTTTATCTAAACTTGCAGCTGCCATACTTGGTCTATTTTGCATACTCATTATTTACTCCATATTTTTTTCAATTGTTTATCTTCAACACCATATTTCATTAGAATGGTCTTTATTTGTTCTGGTGTTAATATTTCAAGGTGTTCTTCTACCTCTCGTGTACTACACTCAAAGTAATCAACAAGGTGTTCCATTGCCCATTTTTCTACTTTAGATTTTTTCTTCGATTTTACATATTTTAAAAAAACTCTTCCTTTAGGAAGTATATCAGTATAAAATTGATACAGATTTTTTGGTTTTATCTGCCAGTATTTTTGTATTTCATTTACAACCTGAATCCAATCATCCTTCATACTCAAAAATCTATGAACCATATAATTACTCCATGTCTTTTTATCACCCTCTTCAAGTGAATCCCAATACATAGTATTTTGTACATTTGTAATTTGTTTTATGTGGTCAAATAAACTCTTAGACATAAGATAACCTTTGATGTATATAAATAGGGCACTTTTTTCTCAAATCAATTTTTAATTTTGGTTCTACCAAATAGTTGCCATTCAGAATCATTCAATCTTAAAATACCTCTATCGTTAATATTCTTGTGGTTTTTATCACTTAAGTTTGAATGTTCCAATTCACAACCAAGATTCTCTGCTATCATACTAACAAGTTCTATCATAAATTTTTCTTGTTTTACTTTGGGATTAATCTCATGTAATCCACCGATTATATTTTTCAGAGGTATTTGTATATTGTTAAAAGAATCATAAAGTCGTTTAGCCTTTACTGCACGTTTTTCAGAATCTAATTTTATCACTTCTTCTCCTAAAGTACTATCAACTTGGAAAGATATTGAGATATCTGCTGTATTGAATTCGAAAACATCACTCCAACCACAACCTACAAACTTTTTCCATCGACCGTCTTTTTTCATTAATGCATCATTTCTACGATTGAATTTGACATCGATTCCGTAATAATTACAAATTTTAAGTAAACTTTTTTTTATTGCAGTATCCAAAGTATCCATATCAAAATCATGAACAAAATGTAAGTTTTGAACAGTAGGACATTCTAAGTAAAATCCAACAGGACTCCACTCTGATTTTGGTGGAGGTTTAGTTCTAAAATCCTTTTCTACATTCAATGGTTGTTCAAATAATCGAAGAGCTTCTGGCATATTTGACATGATGTGTGATAAATCAATTTCGTAAACACTACTAAATGGTACAATCGGTTCTACGGCAGCAAATGACACCATATAAGGTGGTTTAATATCAACAAGGTGTTGTACTTCCCACAAACCCGTATAAAGTTCTCGTGTTACTAACCCACAATCAATATATTTAATCCGAGGTTCCATTCCACTCATAATCATAACTTTCAAATAATTCTTCACCTTCTTTAATGTCACGATTTGCGATGAAATAGAAATCCCTATCACCCCTCGTGTATCCATCAAGATTAGGTGTATCAGAGTGATTTTGAAAAAACCATGTGGATTGGTAGTTTAGTCCTTTAGTAGTGTACATCCAAAGTTGACCATCTGATTCACTCCATTCAAAGTCCTCATCCATTACTTTTAGTCCAGCCTGTGCTTGTACATCATATACACATCGTAATAAACCCTTTGGGAAATGAGAAATATCTTCCCACTCTACCCAAACCTTAACACTTTTTGGAGCTAAGTCCCATACACTCGTTCCCTTTGGTATATCTCTTATTGCGACAGCACCAACACCATCACATACTTTTGATGCACAAGGTCTAGCCCATATGTGGTTTTCAAACCAATTAATTACAAACTCTTTATTATTCATATACTGAAATACCTATTGGTTTTGAATTTTCTGGATTAAAATGATATTGTTTTTCTAAATGGTAATCAACTACAGGACAGAGTGATACAGAAACTATTAAATCAATATAACTTTTAAAGGTTATGTAATCTCCCTTTTTACAATCAGATACTCTTCCCTCTAATCTATATCCATCTGCTGCAGGTTTTACCTTTTCAAATAAATTTATAGTATTATCATTTAGATGTTCAACATCTAATTCAAAATCTTTGATACTATTAAGAAAATTTGTTTTACAACTTCCACGACCTTGGTTTTCCTCATCATCACAATATCCTTGTACTAAATGGTGAAAACACCCATCTTTTGATGATTCGTATTCAGTTTCATCTATACACTTTGCAATGATTCTTCGTACTTTATAATCCGACCAGAGAGTTGAACCCTTCGTAATTTTTCTATCATTCATCCATAGAGTTTGATGCATACTTAGGAATTCTTTTTTTGGATTATCTTTACTCCAAATAGCAACATCTAATATTTGAGGACCTTCTAATAATTCAAATTTAAAAAAATGGTCTTTAGGTACTATGAATGCAAACCCATCTCTTTCAACTTTATACTTGGTCATATACTACTTGTTTTTCCTTATAAACTAAAACCAAACCACTTGAAATCATTACAAGTCCAAGTATCTGCCATAATGATGGTGTCATTGATAAGAAAAAATAACCGAGTGTCACTCCAAATATAGGTGTTCCTAACTCAACCATACCTGTATTGGTAGCTCCAATATTTTTAACTGCTATCCAATAACAGAAGTAAGCTATAAAACTTGCCACAACTGAAATATAAGTGATTGCAAGTAACCCATTAAATGTTACCTCTGAAAGTGTTGTCATAGGTGATTGGAATAATGAAACATAAACAAAGACTTGTAAGAAGTCATAAAATACAATCGTAAGTGGTTTGTATTTTTTCATAATACCTTGACCAACCACGAGATATCCAACCCAAGTCAAACAAGCGGCCACATCTAATAATATACCCTTAGCATTTAAACCTTCGGTTGAGAATGATGGTATCAGTTCAATAGCAAACATACAACCAAGAGTTCCCAATCCTAAAGCAATCTTTCTATTATTACTAAATTTTTCTCCATAGTAAAATATAGAAATCAAACATAGTATAAATGGATACATATAGAATATTGCGTAAATAACAGGTAAGTTCGGGTCAAGTAATTCCCAAGCAAACCAATACACCAATAAATGTACTGCCAATATTACACCATTAATCAAGAATTGTTTTCTATCTTCCTTTTCAACATAAAACAAATTTTCACCTGTTGT